>MDTC01019139.1_pt1 | contig 30450 bp, 33 predicted proteins | sample 811181 | NCBI WGS metagenome assembly MDTC01 (sample SAMN05326644, study PRJNA326480) | marine metagenome | isolation source: seawater | place: Pacific Ocean: North | collected 2011 | reverse complement strand
CCCGCCATACCATAGACCATCTGTCCACAAAGTGAGCAATTCCTTCCTTCGCCTTCCATCGAAAAGCCTTTCGGCTCAGTTTCGAGCCGCTTCTTCAGCGCCTTTTGCGCCATGTCCATCTCGATGAGTAAATCGAAAAACTTCACCAGATGATCTGCTGATTGTTTCATTTCAAGTTCAGAATCGTATTTGATACCTTCTTTTTCGCTAATATTCTTAAATTCTTCATAACTTTTATCGCTTAGTTTTGTCATGCTAATACCCCTTTATAATTATATGACTTCCAATTTATATATATGTAAGCTAAGCTAGCGACCAAGTACGGATCGTTAACTTTATATGAGACAAGTAAAATAGGAGGGCTATAGTGTCTCATTTGTCTCATCCTCATCTGTTAGAAGGTTCAAGACCGTTACGGGGAGCCAAGATAGAGATTCATTAGTGTTTGAACCGTTCGACCTCTGTTGTTGAGCGGTTCTAACCATTTCAGAGAGCTCCATTTGGCTCTCATTCATTTTTTCTAGGGGAACAAAGTATTTATTAGGGGTAAACTCGATGGTTCTATCCTTGATTGTGAGATTTAACCCAAGCTTGGCAACGACAGTGCGTTGTTTCTCAAGGTCGTCACTCTCAAAATCCTCTTGAGCATAGCGAGCAAAGGTAAATACTTCATCTGCAACCTCACGCCAGTTGCGAGCCTTGTATTCAGATTCGTTACGCCTGCTTTGTAATGTTTCAAGCCTGTCTTCAAGGCTTTTCATCTCAGCGTAGTACCAAGAATCGTCATCCGCTTCGCCCTCGTATCGCATACGACGTAAGTTTTTGATAGATTGCTCTGCTTTTTCAATCGCTTTGGCGTGAGAGGCTACCTTCGCTTCATCTTTTGCTACAAACTCATCTTCTTCCTGAGCAAGCGTTTCGATAGCGAGCCTATAGAAGTCGGGGTGGATTGTGAACTTTGATAGCTTCTCTTTAATTTGCTTTACAAGTTCAGCTTCTTCTACGTGTGAATGAGGCTGAGTACATTTTACTTGTTTGTTCTTGCCTGTGCAGTGATAGTAAATGTACGACTTGCGTTCGCCTGTTGTCTTGATAGTTTTGTACTTACGTTCAGCGGTAATAGCAAAGCCGCACTCTCCACACTTGAATAGATTGCGAAGCATAAAGTTAGTATCAGGGTCTTTCGGACGGGTGGTATGAGATGGGTCGATGATTTGCTGCGCCTTTTCAAACTCCGCTTCAGTAATCATAGGCGTGTGAGTGCCTTGGTATAGCTGATTATTAAAGCGAATCACTCCATAGTAAAAAGGATTCTTGAACATAGCACAGACACTTGAGTATGCCATAGCCTTACCGCCAGTCTTGCCCCGCTTGTGAATTGTAAGGTTAAGTTCTTCGTCTGCGTATCGTGTTAGTTGGGAAATTGAATAAGTACCTGTCAGCATCTTGTCCCACAGGATTCGTACTAATTCAAAGCGGTCTGGGTCGGTGATGATTGTTTTATCAATCACGTTGTTTAGGTAGCCGATAGGAGGGACTCCATTTTTGCCACCTTTCTCTGCTTTGGAAGCCATACCACGCTTTGTATTAACTGCTAGTTCACGGATGTATTGATTAGACATACCCGCTTCTACGCTGAAGACGATGGCGTTATCTTCGGGGTAGTAACTCTTATCTGATGTGAGAATGTGTTTGAGCTTTCCGTCCTGTAGCAATTGTTGAAGGCGTCCGCTGTCGGTGGGGTTGCGAGAAAGGCGGTCAAGCTTCCACGTAACGATGCCATCAACTTTACCATCTTCAATCTCTTGTAGTAATTGTTCGAATAGGGGGCGAACAAAAGGCTTCTTTGCAGACTTTGCTTCCTCAAGCGGCTCATCAATAAGACGGGCGTCCGCTAGTTTGGCGATGTTTTTCATTACATTTACTTGGTCATCAAGTGACTGCACTTGTTTGTCTTCTGTATCGGTAGACTTGCGGGCATACAGTTTGTATCGCAAGCCTTTGTTATTACGTTCAATCATATTTTCTTCTCCTTAAAAAACTTAAAAGGACGACTGGGTGTTGAAACATTCAGCGAGCAAGTCGCCTTCTGTAGCCAGCCGTCCTTTAGAGACAGAAAATAAAATCCGACTGCTCGATATCTGAATGTTTCAACTCTTTTATTGTACCATTTACCTCTGTTGGATGGAATCTTTACTTAGAAGAAACCTTTATATAATAGATATCATTAATTAATTTAAGATATATCTTTATATAGAGGTCTTCTAATAGATAAAGATGTACTGCTAGAAAGGAATATCTGATAAGTCGATAGGCTTATCATCAATATCGGTAAGTACAGTATCTCCGCTAGGTGCGAAGTACGATTTGCTTTCTTCTTCGCTGTCACCATTGGCTAGATATTGTTTGACTGAGTTGATGCAACATTCCTTAATCTCTAGCCACATTGATTTCTTTCCATTGAACTCAACAGGATGAATATAACCCTTGCCCAACCGGGTTGAAGGCGTGAAAACCTTCCACTCATTGCTCTTGCTGTTTGGTGGAAAGACTACCATCCCGTTGATAAACATACCGATATTATGTTCGGATAGTTTGACTCGATACCCCTCCTTTAAGGGCATATGTACTTCTGCCTCGAAGTTATACAGAGCTGACATATTAGGTGTTCCGCCCGTTTAATGTGATACGCAGTAGGTGAGCGAGTTCCTTGAGGTCTTGCTCGGCTTGCGTATACTCAATTGGTTTATGGAATGTGAGGAAGTGAGCTTGTTGAAACTGCTCAACCAGATGTTTTGAAAGATTCATAGAATCTCCTTTTCTGAGAACCGCTAGACGGGACAAGCTATTGGGTCTAGTAGTTCTAGGTGCTGTCCTGCGTATAGTTAATTACAGGCAAAAAGAACTCGCTTGGAGTTCTTTAAAGTTAAGCTTCAACCAGTAGTAAGTTAGGGAAAGTTAAGATTTCGCCCGTGATTTGATTGCGTTAATCTCTGAAACAGACAATGCTTTTTCTGAATGATACACAATAGTATCTTTCGTGATTGTAAAGAAAGGTGAGAGCGGTTCTTGTTTGATGAAGATGCTATTTTCAAGTACCGTATTGATACTTGTATCTTCTTCAAGAGCGTCTTTCAATGACGCTGCTGTTTTGAGCTGGTTGAGCGTGAGGACTTTTTCTGGATGCTTTGAGACCACCTTCATAAAAAGCTCTTTTTTCTTACCGCTATGTAAGGGATTAAACCAATACTGCTCGCTTCCAATTGAAACAACTGGAGTTCCAAACCCTTCAAACCTTAGACGAGCTATATGAGTATCTTTGTAAGGGTCAACACCCAATCTGAGGCAGAGGTGTTCATAGGCAGCCGAATTAAAACCACCAATGATTGCGTGTTTATGTAGGTTGCCTGTAGTCATATCAAATGCACCGAAATTATCCTCGCCCGTAACGAGAACACCGTTCTTGTCAGGAAAGAAATCACCAGATTCATCCGTCCATACGGTATCAAGAACCTTGTCGCCAGCTAACCGTAGAAGTGTGCGGTTCTCTTCTTCACGGGTTGAGTCGGTATCGTAGGTCCAGCCTACGTACTCATTGAGGTAGCCGCCGTCTATAAGCTTCCGTATCTTCTTGAGTGCTGATACGAGTTGTTCATCTGTTGTCATAAATAAATTATACCTGTTATGATGGGGAGGTCTAGATTTCCAGATTGCACAGCAGTGTATCCATTTGATGTACCTGTGGTAGTGCCCAGTAAGGGCAGCCACAACAGTTAGGCATTACCGTGCTTATCTGGAGATCTAGACAGTCTTGTGTGGCTGTCCTTTTTGTTTTAGTGGACAGACTATCAAGAGAAAGATAGCCTATGAATAATCAAAAGCAAAATAGGAGTAAGATTACGGCAACTATAGTTGTGTGGGTTGCAATTATTCTTGTGCCTTTATCAATTATCTATTGGGGTAATATACAGTCCTTCTTTGCGTCAACGCCTCAAGCTAAATGCGAAGCACTAATTCAAAGTAGCGACAAGGATTCCTATTGCACGGAAGCGGGTGTGAAGCAGAGCAAAAAGAAAGACAAACTTTCTCAGGCAAAGAGCGAATGTCTGGCGAAATCACCATACTTCCATTGGGTAGGTGAGACTGCGATAGTTGAAGGTAGGTGCGATAGAGCTAAGTACGAATCTCGACAAGCCTGCATTTCTGATGGAAGACAGCAAATGCGTACCATTAAAGTACCTGCCGATGAGGGCGGAGGCTCGGTCGTTGTTGATACGAGGTGTCTTGAAGACGGAACATGGAAAGCTTACACTATGGATTAATACGATGGAGGGTTCATTATGAGTGCAGAGGAGACGAAAAAGAAATCAACAAAACTAAGGAAGCTTCTGTATGTACTGGCGTGGGCTGCAGGATTGCCAATAGTTGTAGGCATACCTGCCTTGATTATAGTAGGGAATTCTATTGGACTTTCTGTAAGTAACATCGCCGAGAATCCTTCAACTACTCAGGCAATTTACTACATAGAACTCGCTTTATTCTTATCGGTTGCAGGGATTGTAGTCATTATTCAATTGGTTCGATGGCTGCTCCGTACACGGAAGCGTTTGTTTCCTCGTGTTGGAGCAAAGGTTCTTGGGGTGTATATGTGGGCAGGGATTATACTCACAGGTTCATTTATGGTGCTCCTCACGAGCAACCCTGGAATAGCAAAACCTCCGATTAGCAGAGACGCTAACCTTATGAATGTAGTTGGCGTAATTGGTGGCAAAGAAGAGTTGATTAGTGATGTGTCTATTAAGTACGTTGATGGTTACGAGAACGAGAATCAGCAGGGCGAATATCAACCTGTGCAGGATGAGAATGGCAAGTTTGCTTACGGAACGATCACTATTAAAAAGGGTATAGATGCTAATGCCGAAAAGACTTACGTTGCTCACGAATACCTACACCATATCTGGGAAACGGGGTTAGACTATCAAACACAGCACGACCTCACGAGCCAACTTATGACGCTTTATGGTAATGATGAATGGATGAAGAGTCGCACTGACTTCTATTCTGATACAAGTATGTTACTTCCAACTGAACTCTTTAGCTTCTACTGTACGGAAGTGGGCGACCGGTATCTTTCCGAGTATGTTCTAAATCAATGTAATACATATATCAATCGCTCAGTACTATCGTTTACAAGGAGTTAATTAAATGACCTATGTAAGTGACAGTATTAATTGGCAAGAAACTATGAATACTGTTACAGTAGACTGTTCGCTCGATGTGGCGGTCCACCCTGCCAATACCGATACGGTACTTTTAATCATTCCGGGAGTAGACGGCTCTGTAAACGGGTATGAAGATAAGTACGTACGTATCGCTGAGCAGATACAGGACAAACACGGCATTGCTATTGTACGTATTGCTAATCCGTTCATTAGTTCCTTTCACTGGGAGAGTAATCCTCGCCGCATACTGGACTACATTGCTACTAACACCACTTCTATAACAGGCAACAGTAAAGCACCTCATATTAAAGTAATGGCTCACTCGGCAGGAGCATCCATTATGGCGAGAATCGCTCACGAATACGACAATATTACGGACATATTGCTTGTTAATCCAGCTCAGAAACTGGGCGGTGATGCGATACAAGAAGGACTTAACAAAACCAACGCCAAAGTAAGTGTAATCTTCGGTGAGAAAGATCCCTCTGTGAGCCTCTCAGAAGCCCTACAAGGCGATGGACACTCTGTAGTAGTACTTGAAGGCGTTGACCATAATTTCTCAGGAAACTTCCTATCTTTATACATTGATTTACCTCAAGAGTATTTGTTTTAGGCGTACTATAAACTACTGTTGTATAATTTGATTAGACAAAAGCTTTATATTTATGACAAAAATTCCAGTATCTATAAGTCAGCTAGCAAAATATGGACTCGACTATGTAAGTCTTATTTCAAGTAGTCGCTCAAGAAGTCGCCCTGTTAAGACTGAGTTAATCAAACCAGACAAGCTTTCAATCAATGAACTCGTATTCGGAAGCGAGACTGACAGCCTATCACTTAGCGTGGTGACTGCTCTTGATAGTCAATATGACCCTGCCACTCCCGAAGAAGACAAAAGCGATGAGCAAAAGGAAGCTGAGCAGCGTGTCTACTACGACCGAGAATTGCTCAACAAGCTTCAAGAAATCGATACGAAGATAAAGACAGACGAATATACCAAGAGGGTTGTACTACAGACAGGGTTTATTTCTTTCGAAGCTAAGCGGTATCTTGAGTCAGACTACAGTGAAGAATATGAGAAGTACGAGGCTGCTTTGATTCAGATTCCTATTACTGCCTTGCACTTTAGATTTACTGCGGATGGTGCGAACGTAACTATTGATATAGCAGACAACTACATAGAAGTCCTTAGTGGGGCAATTAAAAACTATTTGCCTCAGCAGTATTACGATGCGGTGTTTAAGTTCGTTGCGGATTCCGAGGCAGAAGACAAGACCAATCTTCCCGTGACATCTGAATTTATCGATGAGCTTTGGGCGACAATTCGTGTTCAACTTGAGCGTGTGGATGCACGAAACATTTCCGAATCACCTGATTGTGATGGAAGTATCGTTGCACTCGCTGGTAAAACAAACCACTTCTTAGCAGAAGACCTAAAAGAAATAGCCGCATTTGAAGACGAAGAGCTGTTAGAGACATCATTGGGTAGTTGGGTGTCCGACGAAGATATGGCGATTGAGCAATCTGTATCCGATGACGGTAGTACTGAAATATTCTTTCCATTTGATTACGACAAGTATCAATTAAAAGTCCTGGGTATTACAGGTAATAAGGCGGTAATTGTTGAGGGTCCTCCTGGTACGGGTAAGTCACAAACAATCTCCAATCTACTTGTTCACTTAGCGGCGACAGGTAAGCGTGTTCTGTTTGCAAGTCAGAAAGACCAAGCAATACGAGGAGTAAAAGACAAACTTAAAACATTGGATATACCGTTTTTGTATGGGTACATTCCTGATAAAACCTCCAAACTTTATACCGAAGAAGATGAAAAAGATAGTGCTGCAAATACACTCCTTGCTCTTAATCGTGAATTTCAGAAGGGAAAAGTCGGTGACCTGAAACAGCCATTAGCTTTACTTTCGAAATCTGCAAATACATTCGTTGAAAGCCTTAACAACGAACGTTCTGTCTATGGCTTATATGAAGAGCGGCGAGGGCTAAGTTACCTAGATGCAATCTATCCGTATGAAATTGACAGTGAATGGTTCAGCAAGGCGTCAGCTCTTGAGGAGACAATAGCGAGCCTGCAAACAAGCGTGGTCGAATATGAAGCGGCTCACGACAAGTTTATTAAAGCTGCTGCCAAGAAGTTTGAGAACCTCGAACTGGATTATCAGGCTACGATTGACGCCATAGTAAATATTCAGGACTACTTCAAGGTTAATATGCCTGAACGTTCTGGCTGGATAGGTGCAAAGGTTAATGAAGTAAAACTCCGTAGTGCTCTGAAGGAGCGTGGACGCAATTTACTTCAGGAAGTATACGTAGAAGTTGAGAAGATTCTTTTCTCAGATAGCACAAAGTCAACTCGTCTGCAGCTACTCAACAGCCTGTCTGACTATTTTGTGTATGACAGCGAAAAGCAGGCGGTAGGCGAAAAGCAACTGGTGCTAGGGGATTTACTCAAAAGTGTAGAAATGCCCGCTACTGTATATGACTTACTTAAAGAAATCGTTTCAAAGTCTGGCAAGGAGAAGGTATTTCAAGACTTATCTCGTTATGATGAAATCTCTGAGCAAATTGCTGATATGTCACTATATTCCGCAAACGAACTTAATAGTGAAATAAAAGATATTAGGAAGTTTTACAGAACTAACATAACGAACTATGTACGCAACCGCATTCTTACGAGAGTGGGTGAGGCAAACAATAGCAAGAGCGTAAAGGCGACACTTGCTCAAGTTGCTCGCAGCCTCACTAAAAGCAAAAAAGCGAACAAGACATTCGATAAGCTAAAGCATAACAGTGAAAACTTTAGTGCAATGTCACAGGTGCTACCTATCTGGATGATGAGTCTAGATGACGTAAGCCGTATCGTACCTCTAGAAATGAATGCCTTTGATTATGTAATTATTGACGAAGCATCTCAGTGCAACTTTGCTTATGCGTTTCCTGCGATGTTCCGTGCTCAACACACCATCTTCTTTGGTGACACCTTGCAGATGCGTGACGATAACATAATGTTTAAATCTAATGACCAATTGAGTGCTATAGCAACTAAGCACAGGATTCCTGATGTCTATCAAATTAAGGCGGAAGAAGACACGGTTAAGTCAGTAATGGACATAGCCCATCTTAACGGCTTCAAGACTGCGACGCTTAAATACCACTATCGTTCACCAAAAGAACTGATTGGATTCTCTAACCAATCATTCTACGAGCCGATTGGGCGAAAGCTTGAAGCGGTAAACGATAATATTGTTCCTTACAAAGACACCGGTCGTGTGCTATTGACTCATATTGTCGAGACAAATAGTGAAGAAGAGACATCCGACAAAACAAACTTTGCGGAAATTCGAAAGATTCAAGAGTTAGTGAGTGAAATAAAAAGTGACCCTGTACTCAAAGATAAGTCTATTGCTGTCCTCACCTTCTTTAACGAGCAAGCTGAACTGATACGTAATGCTATTAAGGACGATGATATCAAGGTATCTATTATTGATGGTATTCAGGGTGATGAACGAGACATCGTTATCTACTCATTCGTCATAAAAGACCCAACTGATAAGAAGCGATATATTGCACTTACAGGTGAGGGCGGCGAGATCCGCAAAGACATTGCGGCTGGACGTGTTAACGTTGCCTTTAGTCGTGCAAGGCTACAGGTTCATACGGTCACATCTCTTGCCCCTGAGCTATGGCCAGAGGGAATCTGGATTAAAAGATACCTAGAATACGTTGAAAACCACGGCACTATTAGCCGCCGTCACAGCAAGGTCGAGCAGCAATTTGATTCCAACTTTGAAGAAAACGTCTTCAATACCCTTGCTCAGACCCTAGATGCTGATAAGTATACTCTTGAAACGCAAGTCGAGTCTCTTGGGTTTAAGATTGACCTTGTCGTATACCGTAACGGTAAGAAGCTTGCTCTTGAAATGGATGGTCCGTCACACTTTGAAGGTGGAGATGGTCAGGTATATGTAAAGGACGATTGGGATAGGCAATGTGCGTTGGAGACAGCAGGATGGAACTTCTACCGTATTTCATATTTCGACTGGGTTAACGATGAGTCTGCTGAAAAGAAGGCTTTGCTAGACTATATTCAGCAGTACTTCTCAGATGACAATTCTAGTAGCAAGACGGATGTTCTGAAAGAACTTGAAAGCGAAATGGTAGCCCCTGAAGAGGCATCTAAGGAAATGTATGTAACTGACTTTTCCGACGAAGTCGTCGACCACGTTACTACAGTAAGGGCGACTCAGCCCTCGACTACAAAATCGGTGGCATCTTCTAAGAATGAGTTTAGTGTAGGCGAGCGAGAAGTTAATCAGGCTGAGTTTGAAGTGTACCTAGCTTCACATGTTGGCAACGTAATTACTGTCAAATACCAAACTCCACGTGCGAATAGTGCTAGACATTGGCGACCGATTAACCTCGTTAAATATGACGCTACATATTTCTATGCCGAAGCTGCGGACGAGCGGGATTATCTCATTAAGTATCGTCGAGACCGAGTCGTAGACTTCCAGTAAAAAGGTTTTGGCTTTCTATTTTTTCGGACGGGGTTGATTGGGGACAAACGCAAACTCGATACTTATACCCACTCAATCACTGTATGTGTTGTACAGTATCTTTTTTGAAACTGGGGGTAGGGGGGTGGCAATATGTCTATAAAAAGAGACTATTTCCTTTATGTTCTTTATACACAGTTCCTTTGATTTGTTACTGCCCGTAAGGCAGGGAATAGCCGCCAAACATAAACGAATCATACGATGATTTAACTGATGAGAATACTGCATTTCTATGATATTTTTTTGTTTACTTTGCACAATCGAACGTACGAGTGATAACGAAATACAAATTATACGAGTATAATAGTTCTTAGACGACATACACACTAGCGAAAGCAAAGCGTCCCTGGAAGTCTTTATGCAATCATCGGCTCCCTGTCGCGAGGATACTATCAACGGTTAGTACACTCCACCAGTTAGCCTTATAAATTAAAAACCGTACAGCTAAGCAGTTTGTTTTAGTTGTTTTTTGTTTATTAAGACCTAGGAGATTGTATGAAGACATACGAACAGATTGAATTTATTAGTTATATTGAAACACCTCGTTATACAGAAGTACCCATAAGAATCGACAGTATTCTTGAAGAGCGTATGAGGGTATTTTTAAGGGCAAGGAAGGCACGTCGCCTTATATTTTGTAAGTAGGCAGCTATATGAATCCTTCAATAGATATAAATGAGAGGGTGGACATCGTGCCTATTTTCTATGCTCAAGCAAGCGAAAGACTTGTTTGCGTACCTTGGAAGATGAAGTATAGAGGTCAGGAAATTATATTTACTAAGTTTGGGATGCGGCATCCCACATCTAAGGGTAGGAGGATGATTCACGTTTTCGATATGAGCGACGGTGTGAATGATTATCGTATTGAGTTTGATTCAGAAAGGCTAACGTGGACGCTAGTGAGTATGTTGGGAGGTTACTATGTATAAAGATTTGAACACTGAGAAGCCTATGATAATGTTCATCGACCTCAACAGTGCGTTCGCTACCGCAGAGCAGCAAGCTCACCCTACATTGAGAGGGAAAGCTATGGGGGTAACAAACCGCATATCGAAGGAATGTTGTGTGATAGCTGCATCGTACGAAGCAAAAGCTCTAGGTATAAAAGTAGGTATGAGACTAAGTGATGCTAAGGCGATATGTCCAGAGTTTATAATACTCGAAACCGATGCACCTAAGTATCATCAGGTATATCAAAAGCTTGTACGTATTATGAAAGATTATTCACCGAAAACCCGTATGAAATCTATTGATGAGGGTATCATTGATTTTCACGGAATGGAACCTGTTCTTAACGGGAGGACACTGGAAGATATTGGTTACGAAATCAAGCGGCGAGTAAAGGATGAAATAGGCGACTGGATGAAAATTAATGTAGGTATTGCACCGAATATCTTTCTTGCTAAGCAAGCAGCGGGCTGGCACAAACCTGATGGGCTAGACATTATTGATCACCGAAATCTTCTTAGTTATTACAAAGAAATGAAACTAACTGACCTTACGGGCATCGCGGAAAGAAATGAAGCACGACTCAACTCATATGGCATTATGACACCTCTTCAATTCCTAGCAGCGGATGAATATATGCTAAAGAAAAGAGTCTTTAAAAGCATTACTGGTACATATTGGTATCGCAGACTGCGTGGTTATGAAATTGATGACAATGACACAAAACTTGGGATGATAGGTAGACAGTGGGTGCTACGAGACCCCACACACGAGACTGAAAGGCTACGTTCGTACCTATCCTTCTTATGTGAAACTACGGGGATGAAAGTACGTTATAGAAATGTTGAAGCGAGGGGTATTTGTGTATGGGCTTCACTCCGTAATGGAGAGTACTGGCAGAGTAAGCGAATGCATAAGTCCAGTTTCTATACGAACCAAGAAATCTATCGAAGGGCTATGGAACTATTTAATCAGCGACCAAGTGGAGCGGACGTAACTACTATGGGAATCTATTGCTATGAGCTTGAGCCCTCGAAGAGAAGTCAGCTCGATCTGTTTGAAGACATTGCGAAGAAAGACTGGCTTACGAAAGCTGTCGATGAGATTAATGAATTCTACGGTGCTTTTACTGTACATATGGGCACTACACTTGAGGGCAAGACTGTGATTAAGCAGAAGATTCCGTTTGGTGGTACTGAGTATTTTGAACTACTACTTAAAAGAGCGTAAGAGATGGAGGTTATGTTATGAAAAAAAGACAACACCGAGTTATAATAAAAACATCAAAAGGTGTGGGAGCTGCGAGGACTATGAAAACTGAACTGCAATTTGCGTTAGACGACCAATTGTTAGGTGAAAATGTAAGCCCTGACAATATTTCTTTACCTATGCTGGAAGAATTCGTTCAGCAGGTGATGCAGTTCGTTAAAGGCTCAAGCAAGATTAATCTGAAGAATTTGAAAACTGAAATACGTCAGGGATCGTTTGCTATTGCCGTGGTGGATGAGCTAGGAGAGCTGGAGGATGTTAAAAAGGACTATATAGCAGCAGCTAGTAACAACGACCTCTCTATGATTGACCCTGTTCGACGGCAGATATTAATTGAATGGCAACGAAGTGTTCTGAAAAATAAGGATAGGAAATATAAGCTTAAAGCGGAACTGCCTGACGAAAAGAAGAGCGATATTCGAATGGTTATTGATTCAAGTTCAAAGTTTCATTTTCATAAAGAGGTGTGGTTTGACGTCGAGGAGTATGTATACGGAAGAATCTATGACCTTGGTGGTAAAACTAAATCAAATGTACATATTGAATTGAGTGACGGTACTAGCATTAAAGCCGAGACCAATCCTAATACTTTACTGGGCGACAAAGAGAACCGTATTTATCGTGAGCAACTGCTAAGACTTAAGGCTAAACGTAATATTATGAGTGGAGAAACTAAAGACCACGTTCTGCTGTCTTATGAAAACTACAATTCTGAATACAATCAGGAAAAGTACGAGAAGCTGATAGCAAATGGTCGAAAAGCTTGGGGTCAGATAGCAAATCCTATTCAATGGTTAGAGATAACTAGAGGCTATGATGTCTAAGTCAAATAAAAAACAATTAACAGTGTTAGTTGATACTAGCTTTCTTATATTCTTGTCCAATCCAGACTTGGGGCAACCTCACGAGACAGCAAAAAAATATTACAAATACTTTCTGAAGCATAATATACAAATGAAGCTATCTACAATCGCAGCCACTGAATTTCACCAAGTGCAGTCAATCATTGATATTATATCAACGGACAATTATCAGGTTCTTCCGTATAACTTGAACGATGCAATACGAGCAGCGGATATAGCTTTTGGTCTAGGTGGAACTCAACGGATAAATAGAGATAAAGACAATATAAAATATATGGACGATATTAAGCTATTGGGCCAAGCTGCTTCGAATAATATAGATTTCATCATTACGCACGACAAAACGACGCTAGCTAAATATGCTAATAGTTTAAATAAAGCTGGTATTATCTCGACTAAGCCCATTGATATCAATGAACCATTTGATGCAAGTCATTTTAATGGTGGGCAATCTAGTTTAGATATAGGGACTTAGTTAACTCACAACTTCGGTGTAGTCATACTTAATTTTAGTTATAACCTCCTTTATAACGGGGAGCCAAGCATAAGCACTATGATGTAAATCATGGTGTTTTTGCTTAGTGCAAGTACACTTTATAGATATCTTTAAGAATTAGTATTGACCTACCTGTTAATTATCGAACACTTTTTTGAAGACTACATCCATCCAGTTGGTACACTCAATTATGAGGTCTCGAGGCGGCATATCGTTATCGTCGGTAATTACTGTAAAGTGCTCATCAAGCATGTCGATAGTGGCTGGTTTTTGTGGTGTCAGGGTTGCGCTAGTGCATTCAAGGGAAGTATCGTGTGCAGTCTCTGAATCTTTAGCGATAGCTATGACGGCACTAATGTAATTGTCGATTGGCATGGGTATGTCATCTGAAGATCGAGGGTCTAAAGGTAGATAGGCTTCATTAATTTCTTTCCAGCCCTGAGGATATGTATTGGGTGTGAGTTCGCTCTGGAATTTCTTTTTGTAGTGTTTAAAGTGCCACAGTACTTCGGATACAAAGGCCGGTGTTGATTGAAGTGAATCATCCGATGATGGACTATCGATCGACGTATTGATAACGAGGTCGTTTTCGCCAGACTGCTCAATATCGTTAAATTTTCGGAATGAATGTACAAAATAATCGATAAACTGTGCAGCTTCTGGGGTTTTTGGTAATATTCCGACCCTCCCTTCGAGTCGAGGGGCTGCAAAATCGGAAATGAAAATACAGCCACCGGGAGAGATTTTTTTATATACTTCTCCGATAGCTTTTGTAAAAGCATCTTTACCATCATCCGCGTAGCTATATACTTCGTGCATAACTGCAGATAGTACGAATCCATCGATAGACCAATTGGGGATATCTAGGCTTGTTGCATTTGATTCCATGAATTCAGCTTTAACGCCCGCTGTACGGGTTGTATTTCGTGCTATTTCAAGTGCAACAGGAGAGATATCAATACCAACAAGTTTTGTTTCGTCGCCGTATAGCTGCGCAAGGGTACAAATATCTTCACCGCCGGCCATACCTAACGATGCAATTACATCTGCTTTAGGGAGTTGCTGCTTTAATGCATTCAGCTTCGATAAGTACACTTCACTAGGGTTAAGTGCAGCAAAATATTCCTTGTCGGTGTTTGCAACAAGGTATGCAGTGCGAGGATCGAGCTCATTTACCATGCTTTACTCGGTTCGTAGTGCTTTTGATTCTACGAGTGCGTCGGATATTTTAGCATTTGTATCAAAAGTGTAGTCAAAGCCACTAATTTTTACGACAGGTCGATTGAAGCCTCGCTGCCCCATGAGCATTGCGGCACTTGCTGCAAGCATGTCACAAATCGTTTCTTCGTTTCGCTTTACTTTACCATCTTCAAGCGTAGCTTCTGAAGTTCGTAGTGGAGGAACGCCATAAGTCCCAATTGCGATTTGCGCTGAGCCTCGTTTGTCGGGGCGGCCTTCGCTGTCTGTAATGATAACGCCGACATTTACGCCTGTGTGTGAAAGGATTGTTTCGCCAATGTGTCGGGCCGACAGGTCGGCATCTTTAGGAAGAAGGATGAGTTCTTCCGGGGTAAGTTTATCGACACCAGCGCTCGTAAGGAATAGCCCGTTTGGTAACCAGCCTCCGATGTAATTATCTTTAACCTCAAGGCGAGAGCCAGATGGATCGCCTGTCGCATCAATAATTGCTTGAATTGCACGAACATCTTTTCGTGGAATTTGCTCATGAAGGCTATGCGCAAGATCACTTGGTGTGATTTCGTCGAGTCGAATGACATTGTTTTCGGCTGATGATACCGCCTTTGAGGCTACGCACAAAATATCTTGCTCGTTGAAAGTAAAGTCTGTTTTTTGTGCGGAATTAATAATAATTTCACCAACGTTATCACCTGCTACGATTTGTCCTACGCCCTGAAGCGCTTCGATATGAATATTTTCTGACATATTATGCCTCCTCAAATAATTTATTTAGTAACGACTTAGTGTAAAGTAACGATTTTCTGGAAATTTCAACCTTATCCAATTGAGCGTGGGTCTCAACAGTAACAATTGTGTCATCTGGGCAATAACGCAAAACTCTCGATAAAATATCAGTGTAGTTTATGCTGCCATCACCTACGGCAACGTACTTTTTTGTACCATTTTCAATAACAAAGTCTTTTACATGGATGTAGCCGATGCGTGGCGCAATTTCTTTAAGGAACGCATCGTCGATGTCCTCGTCTAGCTCGATAAGGTTTGCTATATCAAGCCATAGCTTAAGGTTATCTGTCTTGTTAGCTTTAAATAAAGCAACGAGGGTTTCTTTTGTGTGAATTTTACAGACTGGCTCGTTTTCTATGTATAAATCAATGGAATGTTTCTTCGCTTCTTCAAGGGCAAACGCAAGGAGCGGGTGATGTGTAAAACTATCCGCCTCGGGGTCGTAGACGCCAAGTTCCGAGAAAATGCGTATTCGAGGGATTGATAGCGTAGAGGCTGTTTTAATCGCTTTGCTGATAATATCTCGTTTCTCTTCGTCAGAAAGACGCGGATTAAACCCAAAGCTGTCGTGAGTAACTTCATTATCATCTGGGTGAGAGTACCATTTAAAAAGTGGGCTCGCGGCTGCAACTACTTTGATACTATGTGTGTCAACATGGTGTTTAAATTGGGCTATTTCTGATTCATCCCAAAAAACGAAGTTCTTTTTATTAATCGTACGAACTTCACCTATGCCAAGATCGAGCTCTTTAATGAGGCTAGAGGCAACGTGTATATCATCTGATACTTCGTCGAAATTAATGCCAAGTAGTGGTCTAGTGTTCATGGGATACTTCTTTTTCAAGTAATTCGTGTAGTTCGGAAAGCGCGTCTTGGGTGAGTGATACTTCGCTCCCTTGGTCGGTCCATAGCGCAAATGCCTGGAGACCCTGGTAGAGCATCATCCACAAACCATCAATTGTCGTTGCGCCACGCTCTGTGAAATAGTCAAGGAGCGGTGTGTGGACTGGATTAAAAACGCAGTCGAAAAACACCTGGCCTTCAAATCGAGTTTCATTTCCAAGCACTTTTAAATCAAAAGGTGTTGCTGCTTGGTGTTTCATGCCCGCTGGCGTCGCGTTAATAATAAGCTGAGCACTGCTAATATGTTCAATAATATCGTCGTAAGAAGCGAACTGGACTTTAGCGGTGTTTTCGTATTGTGCTTTGAGCGACATTGTTGCCAAAGAATCGGGGGTTCTGGGGATGACAACGACAACCTCAGCCTCGAGTTTAAGGCAAGCGTATATTGCAGCTCTGGAGGCACCGCCGCTACCAAGAACAACTGCCTTCTTTGGTAAAAAGTTTGGAAGTCGTTGTTTAACTGGCGCGTATATACCATACCAATCGGTGTTGTAGCCGAGAACTTCATTCTCCTTAAGGACGACGGTATTAATTGCTCCAATCTCCTTAGCGGACGTATCCGTGTAAGTCAGGAATTGAGACACGGCAAGTTTATAGGGGAGGGTAACGTTAATACCGCTAAAGTGAAGTGTTTTGAGCGCTTCAAAAGAACGCTCGAGTTCAGATTCGCTAAGAACATTTATTTTTATATGCCGATACTCGCTGGCGTTTTTTGTATTCTTCGAAAGCCACTCGAAAAGTATAGGGGATACGCTGTGCTCCGTGGGGTTGCCGATAAGCGCTGTATATATCATGACTATTGTAATTATATACTAAATATAGTAAAGTTCAAGGCATAGAGAGCGTATGAATAAAGATGTAGTTATTATTGGCTGTGGTTTCATTGGTAATATTAAGGCTCAAATTTGGTGTGCGCTTGGGATGAATGTGTACGTCTACGATGTAGATAAAGAAAAGGAATATACCCTTATTCAAACAAATACACATGTCCAAAGCTTCTCTTCGTATGATAAAAATAAAAGCCCGAGCTTTGTCGACATAGCCACTCCTAATAGTAGACATGGCGATGCGCTCGTTTGGGTATCGCGACATATACCGCATCCGCAAGTTATTTTGATTGAGAAGCCTATCTGTAGTACTCATAAGGAACAGTTTTTAATCGAGAACACACTCGCCTTATTTCCTGCAACCCGTGTATTTGTGAATGAGACATACTATTGGTCGGAAGCGCTTGCTTGGCTAGTTGATAGGCTCGAGGTGCAAAACGAGAAGCCAAGAGTGATAAAAGTGAACCTATCTAAAAATCGACTGGCTGATGTGGCGAGTGGACGGTTCTTTGATAAAGAGCTTCAGGCTTATGGAATAGAGGTGCCGCACTCAGTCGCAATCTTGCAGAGACTCGGTATTGATGTACTTGGGTCTACGGTAAAGCAGAATATCCAGTATATTAACGACATTGCTGGGGCGGATGCTAATCAGGGTGTTCATGTTGAGCTGCTTTCATCAAATGGAACTATTGCCTATCTTGACTCATTTCTTGGAGACTATTCTGTCCAGAAAGAGACGATTACCCCAAATTCACTGATAAGAAGTGTTGTTGTCGATACACTTGGCGAAAGGTATACGATTGAGTTTGACCCAGTTGAGGGTGTGGCGCGATATACGAGCCGCATAACTATTGAGTCAACGGGTGAGGTGATACATATAGAAGACAATCATCTTATGAATCACATGCGTCATATACGCGACAATACGGTTAATAACATGATGGCGAAACTGCTATCGCCCCAAAACTCTTTTGATATCTTTAGCTTTTTATCAACGCTTGCGCGAACTGCGCAGGTAAGAAAGCTGGATAACATGGAAAATGATTTTGTAATGGGTCGGGAGAAGGATTTAATATGTCAATTGAAGTAAATAGAAGCTATAGAGGTCCAGAACAAATAGCTCAGGAAGTAGTTGAGCGAAAAGGACTTGGCCACCCAGATACCTTAGTTGATGGTATTGCTGAGTTTTCAGAAATTCAGTATGCAAAGTATTGTCTTGAAAACTTTGGCGCTATTCCCCACCATAATCTTGATAAGGCTATGATGCTTGGCGGATTGAGCTTACAACGGTTCGGCGGCGGTACGTTCGAGGCGCCCGTTAGTATGCTCTTCATGGGTCGGGCGAGTAAAAACTTTGGCGATCAAGAAATACCTCTTGCAGATATCCAGGACCAAGCTGCTCGCGAGTACTTAGCGCGTGTGATGCCTCATTTCGATACAACCGATCCAACTACCTATCGCATGGAAAGTTTAACAAGCAATCACAGTACTCGACCGTTCTGGTTCTCTCCGCGTTCAACAGACGACCTGCCAGAATTTAATACCTCAGAACCACTCGCGAACGATACAGCAACAATGATTAGCTATTGGCCATTAACCGATACGGAAAAATTAGCGTTAGATCTTGAGGGTTACTTTTACGAAAATGATGTGAATGGTATGCCGAAACCTCGCTTTGAGTTTGTAGGACAAGACATTAAGGCAATGGCTGTTCGTAATGGTGATCACATTGATGTTACTATGGCAGTTCCCCAGGTGACATCTGAAACACCTTCGGAGACAATATATATGGAACGCCGCGAAGAGCTTGAACGGGCGCTTCAGGGGTACGCTGAAGAGACGCTCGAGGGGCGTAGCTCGGTGAAAGTAAATATGACCACCGAAGGAAACACTGGTAAGCCACGTGTGTATCTTGTAACTGGCGGTTCATGTACTGACTTTGGCGAAGAGGGTGCTGTGGGAAGAGGAAACAAAACCCACGGTATCATCTCTAGTTTCCGTCCGAATACGATGGAGGCGCCTCACGGTAAAAACCCAACGTATTTCGTAGGAAAACTGTTAGGATATCAAGCTGATTTGATCGCTAAATCAGTTTACGAGCGACTTGGTGTACGTTGCCAGGTTGTACTACAAGCTAACTTTGGAGATAAACTCTTCGATCCATCAAAGATTATTGTTTCGACTGACAAGGATGTTTCGAGGCATGATGTTGAGGCGGTTGTTGCTGACTGCCTTTCACTTGGAAAACAAACGACAGATCGGATTATTGAAGATCAGTACTTTGTCCCAAGAACAAACGTATTTAAGGCGAATTAACCTATGATTGAACACGTTGCTTTTAATGGTCAGCTCGTGAACTTGGCTAGTGACGTGGAGCTTGACCGTACTCGTTTTGAAACGCTGTCTAAAACGATTACGGGTATGGAGCTTGTTGGAACACCTAAAGTAGAAACGAAAGTTCCAAGGGTCGAATATAGCCCTGCAAAAACCATTTCTATCGAATATGACGACAATGAAAAAGCGATCTTTGTAGAAGGTCCTCTGGAGCACTTCTCAAGAGGTGATGCACTACTGTATATTTCTGAATATTTAGCGACATGTTTGCAGTCTGCGCAAAAAGGGACGTTTATTACGCATGCTGCCGCAGTTTATGACGGGGCGTCTGACAAATCGACAGTTTTATTTGGCGAAAAGGGCGCAGGTAAAACTACGGTTGCATTACGACTTTGCATGGAAGGAGGGATGCAACTTATTGGAAACGACCAAATTTATATTGGTACAGATGGGACGAATCTTAATACTGAAGGCGGGAATCAGTGGTTTAATATTCGAGAGACAGCGATAAAATCAGACGCATTTTTATCAGGCATTTTTACGGCAAAAAGCCGCGACGAGTCAAAGCCAGCCTGGAATGACAAAGTACGAATAGACCTTGATGATCTTGCGCTTACGGGCAAGGAAGGTGTAGCTGAAGTTGAAACTCTCTATCATTTGCGGCTTGATCCGACTCAAAAAGAATTGTACGTTGCTCCTTGGGAGGGTGTGCAGCGCAACCTGATACTTCATGAGAAAATTGGTCGACATATTCTTTCACAAGCAACGCCTTTTCAAGACGATAACGGTATGTATTTAGGTTCATTACCACTTGTTGAAGTAACGCGCTCAATGGATAATCGAGATAGACTAGTACGACGTATGATAGATGTGGGCGTGGGCGAGATTTTTGCGCCAAATAGCGAAGCGGCGGTAGAGTATATTCTTAGTAAAGGCTTGTAGTGATAGTAGTAGGGATACCAACATATAACGAAGCAGACAATATTGCGCGGCTTACACATCAGGTTGATGCCGCTGCGTTAGCGTTGGGTATTTCGATTACAATTGTAAACGCTGATAGCGCTAGTGTCGATGAAACGAGCGAGGTTTTTCTAGGAACACCGACGCATTGCCCGAAGGTGAGTATAAAGAATAGTGAAAAAGGTAAGGGTCGTAATATAGCGACTATTTTACAGTGGGTAGTGGAAGCGTCAGAAGCTGACGGCTGTGTACTAATTGACGGCGACGTTACTTCGTTTGAGCCAGAATGGCTTGCTCGACATACGGAGCTGTTATTAAACGACGCCGACTACACGATACCGACGTATTCTCGAAATTATCAAGAAGGTAATACGACAAATCATTTTGTGTATCCGCTTGTTGGGGTGCATTCTTCGGGCAAAGCACCGCGACAGCCAATTAGTGGCGATTTTGGTATTTCACGTCGTTTTGCAAAACATCTCATCAAACAGCAATGGCATGAATACACCTGGGGGTATGGGATCGATATTTTTATGACGCTTCATGCGCTGTACGGATCCTTTAATGTTGCCGAGGTTTTACTAAGCAAGAAGGTGCATAAGCCAAGCTTTGATAAAATGATCCCAATGTTTACGGAGGTTGCGGCAAGTTACTATGCCACGATGCGTTTACTGAAAGATACCTATGCGGGCAAGGTGCACCTTACGACTATCAAGCGCGCCCCTGAACTTATAGCGACAACACCGCTGTCGACTGCAAAAATTACTGAGCGCAGGGTGGTTGCGCAAAAGGTATATGATGAGAGTAAAGAAAATTCCTGCGTACCTGAATTGGATGCAATGTTTTGTAACGAGGTAGGCTTTATGCAGTGGGCGCAAATTCTTATTGCCCATGAGTTGAAAATCGCTACAGTTGACCCATTGGTCCTAGCTCGATCAATTCTGCCTTGGTACTTACTACGCGTTGTATTCTACTTACAGAAAAATAAAACACCCTTACATGCAACACGCGAAATTGATAAGCAATTTCAGTATGTAGTAAAATTATGGCAATATGAAGCTCATTCTCACTAGGCACGGTCAGACAGTATCAAATGTTCAAGGAGTTACGATGGGACACCTGGATAGTGTATTGACGCCACTTGGTCTGCAGCAAGCGAATCTGAAGGGCGAGCAGCTTTCGGATGTGAATATTGCTGTTATTTATTCTTCCGACCTTGGTAGGTGCCGAAAAACGGCCGAGACTATACAAACATATCTTTCAAAAAGCGCTGATTTAGTTCTCCTTGATGGGTTAAGAGAGATTGACTTTGGTGTGTATCAGGGCAAACCGTATGATGATGTACCGGTTATAGAAGGGGGGTACATTGTGACACCATTCCCTGGCGGAGAGTCGAACGAGGTAATGGCGCGTCGGGTTATTTCTGTGATTAATGATATATACGAAGCCAACAAAGGCGCAACCGTGCTTGTGGTAACTCATTCTGGTCCTATATCGGCAATTCTAGCTGCTCACTCTGGCTCTGCATTGGACGATATGCTCAAACATAAAACGAATAACAGGGATATTGTTGAATTGGATATGTATCAAAAGTTTTCGTCGCCGTTGCTGTATGGTATTAAAAGCTAGGTTGCTCGTATTTATGTTCCTAAATCCGCTCTAATTGCAGTTATAACTTCCTCAATCGTGGTGAGCCAAGCATAAGCACTATGATGTAAATCATGGTGTTTTTGCTTCTCGATGATTCACAGTAACGTATATTGATATTTCTTTATAAAATGATATAATATTATCTAATCATGGCAGCCGTCATGATCTTCGCTCTTCAACACAAGTAGGTGAATACATTGGCCAAAGATGCCGAACTTGACCGTCTGAAGACGGCGCAAGACCTGATGTACCAGCGGAAGCAGGATGCCCACAGGGCCCAGCAGGCCGCATGGGAACATCTCAGCTCCACCCGAGAGGTAATGAACCGCGCGTTTGAAGCAAAGCAGCGTGCCTACGATGTCCAGGATTCCTCTTGGCAGTCACTTCAGCGTTTGCGTGACTCATACGGGCCACGTATTGAGCAGCTTAATCGCGATCAGGAGCGCGCCTTCCAGGATATGGGGCGCGCTTTCCAGAATGCAAGTGATGCACATAACAACCGCAACGGTGCTATGGCAGCTAGTTATGCGGCCGACGGGCATCGTTACAAGGCGGAGTCGCAGGGCTATGTGGCTGAGCGTCGCCGTCTGATTAGTGAACTCCGCGATGCCAAAGAACGTCACGAGAACACCAAGCCCGCGTTTCAGCGTGCAAAGGATGAGTTCAACTCGGCCAAGCGCGCATTCGAACAGGCCCGCACGGCACATGACACTGCCAAACAGAAGTTCCAGGAAGCCAAGGCTGCCTTCGACAAGGCGTCCACCGACTTCCGTACTCGACTCGAGAAGGTCAAGGCTGACAATGCCAGCCGCAACAACGATCGGCGAGAAATCGCACGGCGGGCGGGCGTACCGACGCAGTACTTGAACTCTGTCTGGGTCTCACCGAACGGCAAGGGTGGACACAACATTTACTTCGGTGGTGTTGGCTCGCCCAATGGGCCTGGACACGCGCACTATGCAACCGACTCGTTCGGGAAGGTAACATACAAGCGTGACCCGTTCGACCCGCACGGTGCGCACAACTTCACGGAGAACCAGGGTGATTACTACGACATGGTGTCGCGTGAATCGACAAGCGGAGACTTCGGCTTCCGCTGCCGTTTTCGTGGCTACGATGCCTACGTCGAGACCAACACCAACCGTGACGGTACGCGTAAGATCGACATCTACTACGGCCCCAACGGTCCGTTCGGTCCTGGTCACCATCATGCCGGAGCACTCCGGTCGGCGCCGCACACCCTCATCTTCGATGAGCTACGGTAAACACCCTGCAACTTAAAAGAGCGAAGACTCCCGTCACAGCCAGTGGCGGGATTCTTCATTTGTCGTATAATCACATATATGGATACTGCATTCCTAGAACAATATTATGAAAAAGTAATCCTTCCCCTATATGAGCAGGACTCTATTAAAGTTGCTACCTGGAAAGACCATGGACAGGTTGGTCCAGATAATTGGGCGCACTACTTCGAGGATGCCAACGGGAAAGAGTACGTACTTCTTGCTGAAGACTATCCGGGAGGTATCTACTTAGACGACGATTTAACGCATGACGTTGTTCCGGTTCCTGGTAGCGAAAGTACCGCACTCCAAGTAACCTTCAACAACAAGTGGGTTCCGAACGTATCAGGATACTTTACGCTCTATAAAGAGCGAGATCGTACTTAATTGTGGCTATAACTTCCCCATCGTGGTGAGTCAAACCAGACGCTCAAAAGTTCAAGACCGACATGTGGTTGCCATTAAATGGTTTAAGAAGTTCGTGACCAATCTCTCTGCTGTAGCTAGCATATGAAAACGGACAAGAATATACCTGTCTGTCAATGCCTGATATTGAATGAGGCATATTATTCACTTACTGTTTTTAGTATGATGAAACTATAGTAATTTCGACAAAGGGGCTGATGTATGAGGATTGAGAAGAAGATACTACCGGAATATTTTGAGCTAGTGTTAAGTGGGAAGAAAAAATATGACTTTCGGCTCGCTGACTTTGACATCAACGAGGGTGATATCCTTGTTCTTAAAGAATGGGACAAGGGTTTGCAAAGTTTCACGGGTAGAGAAATTGAGAAGGATGTATTGTATGTAGGCAAGACCAAGGGCGATACGACTTGGTCGCAGGCTGACATTGATGAATACGGATATCAAATCATATCATTCGAGTAGGATTTATGAAAAAAACGATTTCAATAATTAAAGAAAAGAGAGATGGAGAGCATAGGGTTATCCTTACACCTCGCGAAGTAAAACTATTTGTTAACAATGGCTTTAGAGTTCTTGTTGAATGTGGGGCTGGAGAAAATGTTGGTATATCAGACGCACTATTCGAAGAAGCGGGAGCGCAGCTTGTCGATACCATAACAGCTTGGAGTGATAGTAAACTAATATTGACAAGCTGATACAATCAATCCCCGCAGACTGGATAAATGATAATGAGATGAAATGCGACGTTATGTTTTCGTGGGATAACTACAATGATAAGTTAGTCTTAGAAAAGATAACGGTAAAACCTGAGATCGATGATATACGATATGTTGATGGTGCATTGATTTGGAAAGTTGATAGAAGAAACATCACAAGAAATGGCATGATGAAGTTAGTTGGCACGGAGCTGTATAAAAATTTGACAATCCGTAACTGCAATACGGTCAGAAAAATAAAAAAGCGATTAAGCGGCTAAGTCTTACTAATTTATAGAATCTCTATAAAGTTCATGACCGGGACGGTCTGTTATACTGATAAACAATATGAAGAAAGATATCACTATCGTTACTGGAAATCCAAATAAGGTAAAAGATATAGGTCATTTGCTTGGACTTGAGCTTAGTCGTTCAGATACTGAACTTACGGAAATTCAATCTACTGACGTAGCGGAGGTTGCGAAGCATAAAGCAATTGAGGCGTATGCAAAGTTGAAAAGACCTGTTTTGGTAGACGACGCAGGGCTTACTTTTGAGCAGTGGGGTAAGTTGCCCGGAGCGTTTATTAAGTACTTTATGAATGAAGTTGGGCGTGACGGTATGCTTGCTATGCTTCAGGGTGCCGAATCTCGTAACTGCTATATGGAGTGTGCTATGGCGTACTGTGATGAGAATGGACCACAGATATTTATTGGTCGTGTGGATGGCACGGTCGCTACGGAACAGCGAGGAACTAATGGTTGGGGCTATGACACCATTGTTGTCCCAAACGGTGAGTCTATGACTTGTGCAGAACTTGAAGGTGAAAAATATTGGTATTATTCTTCGCGGCAAAGAGCGGTTAACAATTTAAAGGAGGGCCTAGGCCTTTAGGGGTCCTTGATGTGAATCGATAAGAGGAGTTCGTGGCTTAGGGGTACCGTTTAAGACTGTCGTACTGAGCCATAGTTAAAACCAGAATTAACATAGGTATATTACCTCTGTTTCTATTTTGGGGTATAGTGGTGTTATGGCAGATACTATTTTTGACAAAATTATTAATGGAGAAATTGAGAGCAGAGTTGTATGGGAAGATGAAAATCATATAGCTTTTTTGACTCCATTTCCAAATACTCCAGGTTTGACCGTTGTAATTCCGAAAAAGAATATTGGTGATAATGTTTTTTCTTTGAGCGAGAAGGAATATACTGACTTACTATTCGCAACAAAAAAGGTAGCTAATATTTTAGAGAAGGCCTTGGGTGTTGACCGTGTTGCGCTTGTTTTTGAAGGAACAGGAGTCGCCTACGTCCATGCGAAACTGTATCCCCTACATGGCCCCCTCGCAAGCCAAACCGACGTGTGGCCAGACACAACTGAGTTTGTTGAAGAATACAGAGGCTGGATTACGACACTTGAAGGTCCAAAGATGAGTGACGAACGGCTCGATGCAATTCAGGCAAGAATAATTTCGGCTAGTGAGTAGATTAGTATCTCCATAGCGACAACTCTGCTTGGTTATGGGTATAACTTCCTCTACCGTACTTTCACTTTGCTATATACTAACCATATGAAAGAAATCGAGCAGGAAATCAAGGAATATCTAATTGAACGCAACTGGTATGGTCAAGAACCGGCAGACCTCGCCAAATCTATAATGATTGAAGGTGCCGAGTTGTTGGAGTTATTTCAGTGGAAGAATTACTCTGTCGAAGCTATTAACGCTGACGAAAAGCTCAAAACAAACCTCAAAAAAGAGCTTGCTGACGTGCTTATCTATGCAATCGAACTAGGTATACATCTAGATATAGATATCTCGGAGGCAATTAAGCAGAAGCTCGAGCATAACCGCACGAAATACCCGGCGGAAGGTGTGGCCGATAAAGACTCGGGTGCCGACTTTTATATGAAGCAGAAAATGAAATATCGTGAAGCTGGTGAATAAGTCGGTTTAGGTGGGTGAGCGCCCCGAAGATGCGTAAAGTTATCTAAAAGCGTCAAGACCACAACCCTGCTATACTCATACCATGAGATTACTACAACTAAACGCATGGACCATTCGCCTTGCGACGCGTATTGAAGATATGGTAACAAAAGAGGCGCCGGATATTATTGCATTACAGGAGGTGTTTGAATCTAATGCCGACCTAGGGTTCTTTCCTACCCTTACAACGCTTGCGGACACTCTACATTTCCACCATCGGTATCATTCGCCCGTCTATGCGGTCCAGTTAATGACAAGTACCCCTGAATTCGGCAATGCGATTGTGAGCAATTTAACACTTGGGAATAAGCAGGCGCATTTTACAAACCTTGCATACAATCCAAGCATGTCACTTGAAAATGACGACTACAATGTACGGAATTTTCAGCATGTTACGGTTAAGGACCAAGATGGACGAAAAGTTCATATTATCAACCACCACGGCTATCACGTTCCTGGCCATAAGAACGGTAATGATTTTACTATTAAGGCCTGTCAACAGATAGCCGATTATGCCAGGAAACTGGATGGACCTGTCATTATTACAGGTGACTTTAACTTACTTCCAGATAGTGAGTCAATCGAGATTCTAAATAAAGATTTCCGCAACCTAACAAAAGAGTATGGTCTAAAAACGACACGTACCGACCTAACCCATAAAAACGAACCCTGTGACTTTATTTTTGTGAACGAGAAGATAAAAGTGAATGATTTTTACGCATCCGAGGTTGTGGCGTCTGACCACCAAGGGTTGGTGCTTGATTTTGAGATTAAGGATTAGCATGAAAAAGCTAACCCTCATCGGCGGGGCGCCCCTCGCTGGTAAAACAACACTCTCGAGAGCGATTGCCAAAAAAGACGGTGCCGTTGAGGTATCAACGGATTCTATTCGTAGTTGGATGAAAAGCCTTGTTACCCCCAACGAGTATCCGGGCTTGTTCTATACAGATGGCATGTCCGCAGAAGAGTTTTATGCGGTATACAACACGCCAGAATCGGTGGTTGAGGGGGAAATTGCCGAAGGAAAACAGGTGGAAAAGGGTATTGTGGCGTTACTTGAAACTGCAATTTCCTGGGATCACTTAGTAATCGAGGGAATCGCGTTAACCCCAGAGTTAATGGTAAGACTTAAAAATAACTACCAAGATAGAGAAGTTGAGTGCATCGTCTTGGTGGACGAGGACGTGCATCGTATACACGAACGAATACGCGGCAGAGGGCTTTGGGGGCCGCTTGATTCCTACCCGAACAGTTTAATACCCAAAGAAGTTGAATGGGTCGTACTGTATAACAAATGGTTTCATGAGCAGGCGGTAAAGTATGGTATTGAAGTGTCCGTGATTCGCTAAAGCAACTATTGAGCGCTTATAGCAATCCCCAACAATAGCCCACGTATGACTAACAGGAAAGGTGTAAATCACGAGCTTTGTTATAATAATGCCATGTCAAACCTCCCAATCTTTATTACAGGTAACCAGAATAAGGCCGACTATCTCTCGAGGCAACTTGGTGTCGAATTAGAGCACCGCAAGGTTGACCTTCTCGAAATTCAATCCACTGATCTTCATGAGATAGTTGCGCATAAATTGCAGCAGGCGTATGAGATATGTCAGAAACCTGTGTTAGTTGAAGATGTGAGCCTTGTGTTTAATGCCCTAGGGGATCTACCTGGCCCATATATTAAATGGTTTGTTGAACATGCTGGCGAGGAGGCTTGCTGCAAAATGCTCGATGGGTTCAATGATCGGAGCGCTATTATACGATGCACGTTTGGCTACTACGATGGCGCCAAAATGGAGTTTTTCGATAGTGAATTGCCTGGCGAAATATCAGCAGAACCAAAAGGGACGAATGGTTTCGGGTTCGACACCTTCTTTATTAACGAAGGCTATGCAATTACCCGCGCTGAGATGTCGCAAGAAGAGAACGAGCGTACGTACGCCGAGTATATGAAGCCCTTTAGTAAAGTCCGGGAGTTTGTTCGGGCTTTGGAATAATCAAATCAAGCTATAATAAGGTTAATGAAAAAAGTTGCAAAGCTTGTTATGATTGATCCTGATGGTAAGTATCTTCTTATGTATAGAAGCGACCACCCAACGTTTGGTACAGACCCAGATTTGCCCGGAGGGACGCTGGAAGACGGTGAAACAGTACTTAACACTATGATACGAGAAGTCAAGGAAGAGACCGGTGTGGATATTCACGCCGACTCCGTTCGTATGGTTTACTCAGGGGCTGACTATTCAAGCCACGGTACGCACTATGCGCTGTTTGTTAGTAACCTGAATTCGAGACCAACAATTAATATGAGCTGGGAGCATTCTGGGTTCGAATGGTTGAATAGCGATGATTTCCTTAAGAAAGCTATGGCCGCAAAGGACACGTATATGCGTATGGTTGCTGACGTACTAAAATGAAATTATTCATCACAAGGCACGGTCAAGCTTTCTGAAGAGCCCGTCAATCCAAGTATCTTATATAGAGTCTGGTATAATGAAGTTTACAACACAAGAGGAAAGGGTTTATGATTTCATTTGTGTGGTCGGATACGCATCCGATGTTTGCAGGCCGCGGGGGGACAGAATCGTTTACGATTGGACATGTACGCGAGCTTGTAGAGCGGGGTATTCCGGCTAGGGTAATAACACTTGGCCTTGGTAAAAATGATGGCCGCGAGTTTTACAATGATATTGAGTTTTTGGATGTAGAGTCGCCTGAAGCATTGTCCGAGCTTGACGATATTCTTGTCTTTGTTAATTTTCCTATTGACGTCCCAACAAAAAAGCAGTCTTTTGTGTTTTATCACATCCCACCACTTGATAGGCGTAACAGAGTAGTCGATTATAAATCGGCGCAAAAAAATCAAGTAATCCTTACCAATAGTCGGTACCTTCGCACAGTATGGGCCGATTACCTAGATGTAAACCCCAATAAGATACATATCGTATATCCCTTTGCTGACCCTGTTTTTGCTAAGGTACAGCGGAGGGCTGAGTTTCAGTCGGATAAAACACGGGTGCTCTTTGCGGGGCGGCTTGTGCCCGAGAAAGGTATCTACCTTCTTATGGAGGCGATTCACCATAACGTGTTGCAAGACGGAAACTTTTCATTTACCGTAACGAACGCTGGCAACCAAACCTCCCCCGGTGACGTTATTGAACACATCCTCCATGCCCACCCATGTATTCGGGTTATTAAAGCTCGTACTACCCCTGCAGAGATGGCCCGACTCTATGCTCGGTACGATATAGTCGTAGTTCCTAGTAATCACAAATATTGGCATGAAGCGTTTGGGATGGTCTCGGTTGAAGCGCAGCATAGCGGGTGTAAAGTAGTAGCGAGTGGGTCAGACGGCTTGTTAGAGACGAATTGCGGTGAACTAGTGTATTTTGAACCAGGCAACTCGTATGATATGGCCCTAAAAATTGCTAAGGCAGCTAAGGCTGGACCACTGCTGCCAGAACAGCGAGCCGATACAGTAACGCACTTTACTCGGGAGTCGTCGGTAAATTCGCTTCTAGCGGCAATTAGCAAGCACGAACAGCTGCTATAATTTGCTATACTAGCGAAGATGGGCATACAGTACAAAGAAGTTATTGAAAAAAGTGCTGCGGTAATTATGCAGTATCAACAAGATTCTGGTGCGTATGCGGCTTCTCCTTATTTCTCACACTACCAATATACTTGGTTTCGTGACGGTGCCTTTACAGCAGATGCCATGAGCCGCGCTGGATATGTAGAATCAGCCGAGCGTTTTTTTGACTGGTGTACACGAGTAATTGTCGATAGACGCGACGCTATTTATAGTGGACACTATTTAAACGCTCGCTATACATACGATGGCAGTGACCCTACGGGCGATTGGGCGGCAGTGCAAATTGATGGCTATGGAGTGGTGCTATGGGCGCTGCAGCAACACACTCAACGTCACTCGCGTTCGATTGAGAAGTATCAAGACCTCATTGATATACTTCAGTGGTATCTTATGGAGCATTGGCGGGAATCTTCCTATGACTGGTGGGAAGAGCGCCTGGGG
>MDTC01094837.1_pt1 | contig 30477 bp, 28 predicted proteins | sample 811181 | NCBI WGS metagenome assembly MDTC01 (sample SAMN05326644, study PRJNA326480) | marine metagenome | isolation source: seawater | place: Pacific Ocean: North | collected 2011 | reverse complement strand
CGTCGCCTCGGACCCCGACGAGGCCGTGGACAAGGTCAAGGACTACGTCGGGTGGGGCCTCAACCACCTGGTGTTCCATGCCCCCGGGCACGACCAGATGCGCTTCCTGGAACTGTTCAAGCGCGACCTCGAGCCGAGGCTGCGGCGCCTGGCCTGAGCCAGTCCGCAGCGAGATGATCCGATTTCTCGCGACCGTGCTGGGCCTGCTGGCCCTGGCGGTCGGGACGGTGGCTGTCGCGGCTCGGCATCTGACGATCTCGGCGCATCCCGGTCTGGTGCTGGCCGCCGCCGCGCCGTATCTCGCCGTCGCCGCACCGGTGGCGGTGCTGCTGCTGGTGGCGGGTCGGCGGTGGCTGCTGACCCTGCTTGCGGTCGCGCTGACCGCGGCCTCGGTGTGGGTATACCTGCCCCGCTACCTACCGGCGCAGCAGCCGCAGCAGGCCGTGGCCGACGTGCGGGTGCTGACCACCAATCTCGGTATGGGACAGGCGGATCCCGCCGCCCTCGTGGCGCTGGCGACCGACGCCGCCGACATCGTCGCGGTCCAGGAGATGACCCCGTCCGCGGCCGACGGGCTCACCGCGGCCGGTATGGACGCGGTGTTCCCGCACCGGGTGATCCTGCCGGCGCCGCTGGCATCGGGAATCGGGTTGTGGAGCCGGCACCCCATCGTGCAGTCGGGCCGCATCGACGGATACGCCCTGCCCATGCTGGGCACCCGTATCCGCATCCCGGGCGTGGCTGTCGACACCACGGTGCTGTCGGTGCACCTGGCCGCGCCGTGGCCGCAGCCGATCGACCAGTGGTTGTACGACATCGGTGCCTTTCCCGCGACGCTCGACGAGATGGGCCGCGCCGCCGGTGCCGGCGCCGTCATCGTCGCCGGAGACTTCAACGCGACCGCCGACATGGCGCCGTTCCGCGAACTGCTGAAGCAGGGCTACGGCGACGCCGCCGCCGAAGCGGGCGCCGGTCTGGCCCGCACCTACCCGGGGCGCGGCCGCTGGCCCCCGGTGATCGGCATCGACCACGTCCTGGTCAAGCACGCCACCGCGGTGTCGGCACGCACCGTCACGGTCCCCGGCGCCGACCACCGCGGCCTGTTGACCATGGTTGCGGTGCCGGTGGACATGACGGCCAGTTGAACGGGGTGGGGCGAGGGTGGCCCCGCGGAGGCCGATACGGCAGGCTTTGACGTGTGCCTGCTGCCCCGAGATCCGCCATCTACGTGGCGTCGCCTGAGGGCGACACCGGAAAATCGACCGTCGCGCTGGGGATCCTGCACCGGCTGACCGCCACCGCGGCGAAGGTCGGGGTGTTCCGGCCGATCACCCGGATGGGTGAACAGCGCGACTACATCCTGGAGCTGCTGCTCGACCACACCACGGCCGGCCTGCCGTACGAGGAGTGCGTCGGGGTGAGCTATCAGCAGCTCCACGCCGACCCGGACACCGCGATCGCTGACATCGTCGACCGCTTCCACCAAGTCGCCGACCAGTGCGACGCGGTCGTCGTGGTGGGCAGCGACTACACCGACGTCGCCACGCCGAGCGAGCTGTCCATGAACGCCCGCATCGCAGCCAACCTCGGCATCCCGGTCGTGCTCACCGTCAAGGGACGTGACCGCACCCCCGACCAGATCGTCAAGCTGGTCGAGGTGTGCGTCGACGAGATCGCCGCCCAGCACGCGCACACCGCGGCCGTGGTGGTCAACCGCAGCGACCCGCAGCGCATGGCCGAGATCGCCGACGCGCTGCAGCAGCTCGAGCCGGCCAGTCTGAAGAATCTGAAGAGCTACGTGCTGCCCGAGGAGCCGCTGCTGGTGGCGCCGTCGGTCGCCGAGCTGCAGACCTCGGTCGAGGGCAGCCTGCTGCAGGGCGACCCGGAACTGCTGAGCCGAGAGGTCCGTGACGTGCTGGTGGCGGGCATGACCGCCGAGCATGTGCTGGAGCGGCTCACCGACGGCGTGGCAGTCATCACCCCCGGGGACCGCTCCGACGTCGTCCTGGCCGTGCTCAGCGCCCATGCCGCGGAAGGTTTTCCGTCGCTGTCGGGCGTGATCCTCAACGGCGGCCTCGGCCTGCACCCCTCGATCGCCGCTCTGGTGGGCGGTCTGGGCCTGCGTCTGCCGATCATCGAGACACGGTTCGGCACCTTCGAGACGGCCGGTCGGGTGGCGTCGACGCGGGGCCGGGTGACCACCGGATCGCACCGCAAGGTCGACACCGCGCTGACGCTGATGGACACCTATGTCGACACCGCGGACCTGTTGACGCAGTTGGCGATTCCGATACCGTCGGTGGTCACGCCGCAGATGTTCGCCTATCAGCTGCTCGACCGGGCGCGTGCGGACCGCAAGCACATCGTGCTGCCCGAAGGCGACGACGACCGCATCCTGCGGGCGGCGGGCAGGCTGCTGCAGCGCAGCGTCGCCGACCTGACCATCCTCGGTGAGGAGGCACAGGTGCGGGCCCGCGCCGCCGAGCTCGGGGTGGACCTGTCCGCGGCCACCGTGCTCGATCCCAAGACCAGCGAGCTGTGTGACCAGTTCGCCGAACAGTACGCAGAGCTGCGCAAGCACAAAGGCGTGACGGTGGAGCAGGCCCGCGAGACCATCCACGACGTCTCGTATTTCGGGACGATGCTGGTCTACAACGACATGGTCGACGGCATGGTCTCCGGCGCCCGGCACACCACCGCGCACACGGTGCGGCCGTCCTTCGAGATCATCAAGACCCTGCCGGACGTCTCGACGGTGTCGAGCATCTTCCTGATGTGCCTGGCCGACGAGGTGCTCGCCTACGGGGACTGCGCGATCGTGCCCGACCCGACCTCCGAGCAACTCGCCGACATCGCGATTTCGTCGGCGCGCACGGCGGCCCAGTTCGGCATCGAGCCCCGCGTGGCGATGCTGTCCTATTCGACCGGCACGTCGGGTACCGGCGCCGAAGTCGAGAAAGTCAGGAAGGCAACCGAACTGGTGCGAAGCCGCGAACCCGAACTGCTCGTCGAGGGGCCCATCCAGTACGACGCAGCGGTCGAGCCGTCGGTGGCGGCGACCAAGATGCCGGACTCGCAGGTGGCCGGCCACGCGACCGTGCTGATCTTCCCCGACCTCAACACCGGCAACAACACCTACAAGGCCGTCCAGCGCAGCGCGGGTGCCATCGCCATCGGCCCCGTGCTGCAGGGGCTCAAGAAGCCTGTCAACGACCTGTCCCGCGGCGCACTGGTCGAGGACATCGTCTACACCGTCGCGATCACCGCCATCCAGGCCCAGGGGATCCTGCGATGACCCGCTCGGTGCTGGTCCTCAACTCCGGCTCGTCGTCGGTGAAGTATGCGGTGCTGGAACCTGATTCGGGCGCATTGGTGGCCGAGGGGATCGTCGAGCGCATCGGTGAGGACGTCGAGCAGGGCGGCGTCGCCGATCACGCCGCGGCGATGCAGGTGGTCTTCGACTCGCTGGCCGACGACGGGCACGACCTGGACAGCCTCGGTCTCGAGGCGGTGGGGCACCGGGTGGTGCACGGCGGCCCCGACCTGTACCAGCCGACCGTCGTCGACGACGCGCTGATCGCCCGGCTGCGGGAACTCGCCCCCCTTGCCCCGCTGCACAATCCGCCGGCCATCCTCGGGATCGAGGTGGCCAGGAGGGCGCTGCCCGACCTGCCGCACATCGCGGTGTTCGACACGGCGTTCTTCCACGACCTGCCGCCCGCGGCTGCGACGTATGCCATCGACCGGGAGATCGCCGACCAGTGGCATGTCCGCCGGTACGGCTTTCACGGCACCTCACACCATTACGTCAGCGACCAGGCGGCGGCGTTCCTGGGCGTCGGTACGGACACGCTCAGCCAGATCGTGCTGCACCTGGGCAACGGGGCCTCGGCGTCGGCGATCGTCGGAGGCCGGCCGGTCGAGACCTCGATGGGGCTGACCCCGATGGAGGGCCTGGTGATGGGCACCCGTTCGGGCGATGTGGACCCGGGCCTGATCTTCTACCTGTGGCGCACCGCCGGCATGAGCGTCGAGGACATCGAGGCGATGCTCAACCGCCGCTCCGGTGTGCGGGGGCTGGGCGGCGAGGTCGATTTCCGGGTGCTGCACGAGCGCATCGACGCCGGCGACGGCGAGGACAGTGCGGCCGCCCGACTGGCCTACGACGCCTACATCCACCGGTTGCGCAAGTACATCGGGGCTTACCTGGCGATCCTCGGCACCGTCGACGTGATCACGTTCACCGCCGGTGTCGGGGAGAACGACGCCGCGGTGCGCCGGGATGCGCTGACCGGGTTGACCGCGTTCGGGATCGAACTGGACGAGCACCTCAACGACAGCCCGAGCCGTGCGGCCCGGCGGATCTCGCCGGACGGGGCGCCGACGACGGTGCTAGTGATTCCCACCAACGAGGAGTTGGCGATCGCGCGGGCGTGTGCGCAGGTTATGGACGCTTGACCGGTCCACGGGCAGTTCCCGGCGCGGATCGCAGACCCGCAGGAGCCGGTCCACGTGCGGGCCGGGCAGTATCGACCAGCGCACCCCGGCGCGCTCGCAGACGACGTTGAGGTGGGTCAGCGCGGCGAAACCGGACGCGGCGAAGAACTGCACGGTCTGCAGGTCCAGCACCAGTTTCTCGGCTGCACCGAGACGACGCTCGACATAGCGGGCCAGCGCGGCGCTGTTGGACGCGTCGATCTCGCCGTGGATCGTCACCACGACCGTGTCGGGGGGATGCTGAGCCGTGGAGAACGTGGCCCAGCGGTGCTCTTCGCGCAGCGCGAACGCCCGGGGATCGGGGCGGAACACCCGCTGCGTGCCCGGGTCGGCCGATGATTCAAGAAAGGGCATGGTGGCCTCCCTCAGTCGGAATCTGTGATTCGCACTGTGGCTGCCGTCAGGAAACGGGCCCTAGGTTTCTCAAAGCCGATGACGTCACCAGGCCGCTCACGCTACTACGGATTCCGCAGTTTGTGAACTGGCTCTGGGGAACTCCCAGAAACGGCCTGAACAGCAAGTTCATCGACCACAGCGATGTAATTTCCGGGGTCGTCAGCGGTCGGCGGGGACGGCCAGGGCGGCCAGCAACTGAATCCGTGGTTGCTGGCGCGGGTCAGAAGGTCGACGTCGGCCGCACGCTGTTGGCCAGGTCGACGAGCGCGTAGCGGTGGGCCTGGGTGGGCGCCACCCGGGCCAGGCTGCGTAGCGAGGCCTCCACGCCGAGCTGCAGGCCGTGCTCGGTGAACGGGAAACCCAGGATGTGGTTGGTGCTGGCGGTGTTGTCCGACAGCCAGTCCATCGCGGTTCCCAGCACCAGCGCCCGGATCTGCAGCACCCTCGGCTCGGTGTCGGGCAAGGCCTCCACGCGCCGTGCGGCGTCGCGGATGTGCTTCTCGGTGATCTCACTGGCCGAACGGCCGGACAACAGTGTTACCGCGCTCGTCAACCGTGCGGTGGTGAAATGCCTTGACGTGGCAGGCACTTCGTCGAGAGTGCGCACGGCGGCGTCCCGCTCGCCCTGCGCCGACAGCGCGCGGGCCAGCCCGAACCCGGCCGAGATGATGCCGTGGTCGGTGGACCAGACGGTGTCGTAGAACGTGCGCTCGTCGGCCGATCCGCTCAGCTCCGCGGTGGCGGCCAGGGCCAGCTTGGGGGCCAACTCGCCCGGCAGGGTGTCCAGCACCTCGCTGAAATGCTTTGTCGCCGAATCGTAGTCAGCGGTCAGCAGCTCGGAGACGGCGCGGAACCACACCAGCCGCCACCGCCACCCGACCCGCTCGGCCAGGTCGTCGAGCTTGCGGGTGGCCTTGGCGACGTCGCCGAGGTCCAGCAGCGCGCGGACCTCCATCAGCGGTAGCTCCACCGACTCGCTGAGGTCCACGCCGTCGGAATCCAAGGCGCCGTGCCGGGCTGCCCGCAACGAATCCAGCGTCTGCACAGGCTGACTCAGCACCGTCGCCGACAACACCGCCGCCCCGATATCGGTCGGGTCGACCAGCGGAACCTGCAACGCCTTGACGATCTCCTGAGCGGTCAGCTTCTCCGAGTGCACCTGTCCGTCGACGTAGACGTCGGTGTGCGCGACGAGCAGGTCGATGCCGAACGTGGACCGGGACGGGCTGAACACCCCCGACAGGCCGGGCCGGGGCACCCCGCTGTCGCGGGCCACCACCTCGCGCAGCACACCCATCAGCTGGCTCGACATCTCCTCGGCGGTCGCGAAGCGGCGGCGCGGGTCCGGGTCGATGGCGCGGCGCAGCAGCCGGCCGAACGAGTCGTAGGTGGCCAGTACCGGATCGTCTTCCGGCAAACCGTCGACGTAGCGTCCGTTGCGCGTGCGCAGGCGCAGCGTCAGCGCGGCCAGCGTGCGGCCCACCGTGTAGATGTCGGTGGCAACGGTGGGGCCGGTCTTGACGATCTCGGGGGCCTGGTAGCCCGGGGTGCCGTACAGGTAGCCGAACGAGTTGATCCGCGACACCGCACCGAGGTCGATGAGCTTGAGCTGGTCCTCGGTGACCATGATGTTCTCGGGCTTGAGGTCGTTGTAGACCAGACCGATGGAATGCAGGTAGCCCAGCGCCGGCAGGATCTCGAGCATGTAGCCGATCGCCTCGGCGACCTCCAGCCGGACGCCGTCGGACCGGGTCAGCCGGGTGGCCTGCTTCAGCGAGGTGCCGCCGACGTACTCCATCACGATGTAACCGACCGGGTTGCCGTGCTTGTCGTCGTGCTCGACGAAGTTGTAGATCTTGACGATCCCGGGGTGGGTCACCTCGGCCAGGAACTGGCGCTCGGCCATCGCAATTGCCTGGGCTTCGGCGTCGCCGGAGTGCACCAGCCCCTTGAGCACCACCGGCCGGTCGTTGACGTTCTTGTCGAACGCCAGGTACACCCAGCCCAGCCCGCCGTGGGCGATGCAGCCCTTGATCTCGTACTGGTCGGCGACGATGTCCCCGACGCCCAGCTGAGGCACGAAGGAGTACGCGCTGCCGCAGTGCGGGCACCAGCCCTCGGACAGGGCTTTGCCGGCCGGCGTGGACCGGCCCACCGGCCGTCCGCAGTTCCAGCAGAACCGTTTCGACTCGGCCACCACGGGGTTGACCATCAGCGCGGCCTGCGGATCGACCGCGGGAACCCGCGGGATCTCGACCAGTCCGCCGCCGAGGCGCCGGGTCGGCGCCAGGTTGCGGGTCAGCGTCGTGGTGTGCTCCTGCGGCTCGGTGTCCCCGGTGTGCACCAGCAGGTCGTCATCGTCGTCGTCGAAGTCCGGCCGGAACACCGCCTGGGTGGACATCGGCCGCATCGTGGCCACCGACTCCATGTCCAGGTCGTCGAGGCTGGCCGGCTGGGTACCGGGGTCCTCCAGGTCGGCGGTGTCCGCTGTGTCGCCGTGGTCGGCGTGGTCGGCGTGGTGGGGGTCGGTCATTCTTCGACGTACCTCGCGCGGGGCGGGGCCGGGGCGGGGCCGAGCACGGTCAGCCACTTGCGGTACAGCGTGTTCCACGTGCCGTCGCGCCGGATCCGCTCCAGCGTCCCGTTCACGTAGCGCACCAGCCCGGTGTTCTGCTTGTTGATCCCGATGCCGTAGGGCTCTTCGTTCAGCGTGGGGCCCACGATGTGCAGGTAGGGGTCCTGGGCGACCAGGCCGGCCAGGATCGAGTCGTCGGTGCTCACCGCGTCGACCTGACGCTGCTGCATCGCCACCAGGCAGTCCGCCCAGGTCTCCACCCCGACGATGATCGGCGGCGGGGTGATCTGCTGGAGCCGGTTGAGTGACGTGGTGCCCTTGGCCACGCACACCCGTTTGCCGGACAGGTCGCCGGGTTGGCGGATCGGCGAGTCGCGGGGCGCCAGGATGCGCTGGTTCGCGTTGAGGTACACCGTGGAGAAGTTCACCAGCTCCTTGCGCGCGCAGGTGATGGTCATGGTCTTGACCACGACGTCGACCTCGTTGTTCTCGAGCGCCGAGACGCGGTCGGCCGAGGACAGGATCCGGTACTCCACCTGGGCGGGGGTGCCGAAGATGTCGCGCGCGATCTCCCCGGCGATGTCGACGTCGAAGCCGGTGATCTCGCCGGTGATCGGGTCGCGGAAGCTGAACAGGTTGCTGCCGATGTCCAGGCCGACGATCAGCCGCCCCCGCTTCCGGATGTTGGCGACGGCCTCGTCGGCCTCCTCCTCGGTGTCGAACGGGCGCAGGCTGGCGGTGCGGTCGCAGTCGTCCTCGGCCGGCGTCGGCGGCTGGGCCGGCTCCGGCGGCAGCTCCTCCATGCCGGCGGGCGTGGGCGGCGCCAGCGTCACCCCTGGATCCGGAACCACCGGAGCCGCCTCCGAGCACGCGGTCAGAACGGTCAGCACTGCCGCCGCTGCCAGGGATGCCCATGCTCTTCTCATCGTGTAGCCGTTCTACCTGTACTCACTGAGTCGCGGCCAAATGCCCAGCGCGACCGAGATCGCCGCCACCAGGCTCAGCCCCGCAGCCCCGACCGTCGAGCCGGACAGCACCCGGCGGGCGTTGACGATGTCGGAACGCAGCTGGTTGCGGCTCTGCTCGATGCCCTGGCTCAGTGCCTCGTCCAGCTTGTCGAACGCCGGGGTGGAGTCGTCCTCCCCGGTGCCCAGGGCCACCTGGGTGGCGGCCTGATAGTTGCCGACCGCGATGTAGGCGGTGATCCGGTCGTCGGCGGCGCGCCAGCGTTCGAGCAGTTGCTGAGCGTCGGCCAGGTCGGCCTTGTCGATCGAGTCCTCGCGGGCCAGGTACTGCGCCAGCTGCTGCTGCATCTGCTCGATGCGCTGGTAGTAGGACTGCTTGCGCACGTTCTCGTCGCCGCGCCGGATCAGAGAGAGGGTCTCGTCGGCGCGGGCCTGCTGGGCGGTGATCGCCAGTGACGTGATGGTCTTGAGCGACTCGGCGGCGGTGTCCTTGGCGCTGCGGCTGTCGACCGTGGAGATGATGAGCGCGGTGCCCACCCAGAACAGCATGATCAGCACCGCCATGCCGCCGGCGACGAAGCCGATGTTGACCCGTCGTCGGGTGCGTTTGGCCAGCCAGCGGTTGGCGAACACACCGAACAGAAGCGTGGAGAGCACGATCAGGATCACCGGCAGCGGGATGCGGGTGGAGGCGGTGGTCTCGGCGTCCACGCGTCCCGAGGTGACCTCGTAGAGCCGCTGGGCGTCGGGCAGGATCTCCTGCTGCATCATCGACGACGCCTCGGACAGGTAGGACGACCCGACCGGATTACCGGCCCGGTTGTTGGTGCGGGCGGTCTCGACCAGACCGGTGTAGACGGCGAGCCGGGCGTTGATGCGGCCCAGCAGCTGGACCATCGGCTCGTCGGTGAGCCCGCTGGACGCCCGGGTGACGGCTACGGCCGCGTCGGTGATGGCCTGCTCGTAGCGTTGCCGCACAGGTTGCGGTTCGGTGCCGGCGATGAACGCGGTGGCGGCCGCGGCGTCGGCGACCGACAGCGTCGTGTACAGCTGGCCCGCCGCGAACGACAGCGGTTCGGTGTGGTCGAGCACGGTGGTCAGCGCCGCCTGGCGGTTGTTGATCGTCGTCGACGTCGCGAACGCACTGGCGATGACCAGTGCCGCCAGCACGAACCCGATGGACAGAATCCGCCCGGGGGTGGTCCACAGGAACCACCACCGCGGATGCGACGGCGTCGTGGGCGATCGCGACGCGAGGGGTTCGGTCGATGGATGCGCCAACTCCACAGTCACGTCTACCCGGACCCCATCTTGAGCTCGATCTTTCCGGCGGTCGTTCCGACTGGCCCCCACTCTATGAAAGAAGTCTAAGAGTTGATCGGAGGGCGCGGGTGGATTCGCGGCGCCGGCGAGCCCGAGATCACCCAACAGTCGACCGGTTACCTATCCTGAACCCGTGCGCGGCGACGGTGACGGTTGGGTGGTGTCGGCCAGTGGCGCGGCCTACTGGGGCCGCTACGGCGCGGCCGGTCTGCTGCTGCGGGCCCCCGGGCCCGGCGGCGCCGCCGCGGTGTTGCTGCAGCACCGGGCCCCGTGGAGTCACCAGGGTGGGACGTGGGGGTTGCCGGGCGGCGCCCGCGACAGCCACGAGACCCCGGAGCAGGCCGCGGTCCGTGAGGCCCACGAGGAAGCCGGGTTGGCGGTCGATCAGCTCACTGTCCGCACGACGGTGGTCACCGCGGAGGTGACCGGGTGGACCTACACCACGGTCATCGCCGACGCCGTCGAGCAGCTCGACACCGTGCCCAACCGGGAGAGCGCCGAGCTGCGCTGGGTGGTCGAGGACGACGTGACCGGCCTGCCGCTGCACCCGGGGTTCGCCGCCAGCTGGGCGCGGCTGCGCACCGTCACGGCGGAGATCCCGCTGTTGGTCAATCCGCAGAGCTGAGCAGTTCCTTCAACGCGCGGGCCGCCGCGGCCGGATCGTCGGCGGCGGTGATGGCGCGCACCACCACGACGCGGCGCGCCCCCGCGGCGAGCACGTCGGGCAGCCGTTCGGCGTCGATGCCGCCGATCGCGAACCACGGCGTGGCGGTGCCGGTGGCGGCCGCGGCGCGGACCAGGTCGAGCCCCGGGGCGGGCCGGCCCGGCTTGGTCGGTGTCGGCCAGCACGGCCCCACGCAGAAGTAGTCCGGCTGTTCTGGGCCCTCGGCCAGCGCGGCGCCCAGCTGGTTCGCGTCGTGCGTGGAGCGGCCGATCAGCGTGTCACCGACGATGTCGCGGGCCGCCGGCAGCGGCAGGTCGTCCTGACCCAGGTGCAGGATGTCAGCGCCCGCGGCGCGGGCGATGTCGGCCCGGTCGTTGACCGCCAGCAGCGCCCCGTGCCGGCGCGCGGCCTCGGCCAGGATGCCCAGGGCCGCCAACTCCTGACGGGCCTCCAGCGGGCCGAAGCGCTGTTCGCCCGCCGAACCCTTGTCCCGCAGCTGGATGATGTCGACGCCGCCGGCCAGTGCGGCGTCGGCGAACTGAGCCAGGTCGCCGCGTTCGCGGCGGGCGTCGGTGCACAGATACAGCGACGCCGTCCCCAGTCGGGTGGCCGCGGGGCTCGGGGCTTCACGCACACATCGAACGCTAGTGCCGCCGGCACGTAGGCTGGTAACCGACCACACGGGAGTCCCGGGCCACGGGGGCTGAGAGTGAGCGCGCCGCTCGTACCGTCACACCTGATCCGGGTCATGCCGGCGAAGGGAGATCACCATGCCCGCACTGGCCGTCATCGGCGGCGGCGTGATCGGCCTGGCCGTCGCGCGCCGCGCGGCGCAGGACGGCTGGGCTGTCCGGGTGCACCGCAGCACCGAACGCGGGGCGTCCTGGGTGGCCGGTGGAATGCTCGCCCCGCACAGCGAGGGCTGGCCAGGTGAGGAGCGTCTGCTGCAGATCGGGCTGGCCTCACTGCAGCTGTGGAACTCGGGATTTCTCGACGGCCTGCCGGCCGAGGTGGTTACCGCGAAGGGGTCGCTGGTGGTCGCTGTGGACCGGGCCGACGCGGCCGACCTCAAGACGGTGGCCGACTGGCTGTCGGCGCAGGGGCACCCGGTGACGCCGACGACCTCGGCGCGCGACGTCGAACCGCTGCTGGCGCAGGGCATCCGGCACGGCTTCGTCGCCGACACCGAACTCGCGGTCGACAATCGCCTGGTCGTCGACGCGCTCGCTGCCCACTGCGACCGGCTGGGAGTGCGGTGGGCACCCGCGGTCGCTGAACTGTCCGAGGCCGCCGACGCCGACGCGGTCGTGATCGCCAACGGCATCGACGCGCCGGCGTTGTGGCCCGGGCTGGCGGTGCGCCCGGTGAAGGGTGAGGTGTTGCGGCTGCGCTGGCGCCGCGGCTGTATGCCGGTGCCGCAGCGGGTGATCCGTGCCCGGGTGCACGGTCGCCAGGTGTATCTCGTGCCCCGCCACGACGGCGTGGTGGTGGGTGCGACGCAGTACGAGCACGGGCGCGACACGGCGCCGACCGTCGGCGGAGTCCGTGACCTGCTCGACGATGCGTGCGCGGTGCTGCCCGCGCTGGGTGAGTACGAGTTCGCCGAATGCGCGGCCGGTCTGCGGCCGATGACCCCGGACAATCTGCCGATCGTCGGCCGCCTCGACGAACGCACGCTGGTGGCCACCGGGCACGGCCGTTCCGGGTTCCTGCTGGCGCCGTGGACCGCAGAGGCGGTGGCCCGGGAGTTGGAAGCCCTCAGTGAGATGGAGGTCATGCGGTGAAAGTCATCGTGAACGACGAGGCGGTGGAGCTCGACGGTCCGACCACGGTCGACGGGCTGCTGACGCGGCTCGGCTTCCCGGACAAAGGGATTGCGGTCGCGGTGGACCTGTCGGTGCTGCCGCGCTCACAGTGGGGCGTCACGGTGCCGGACGGGGCGAAGATCGACGTGGTGACGGCGGTGCAGGGTGGCTGAGCTGACGATCGCCGGCCGCGAATTCGGGTCCCGGCTGATTCTGGGTACCGGCGGGGCGGCCAACCTGGCGGTGCTCGAAGCCGCGTTGCGTGCCTCGCAGACCGAGCTGACCACCGTCGCGCTGCGCCGCGTGGACGCCGACGGCGGCACCGGAGTGCTCGAACTGCTCAACCGGCTCGGCATCACCCCGCTGCCCAACACGGCGGGCTGCCGCGGTGCGGCCGAGGCGGTGCTGACCGCCCAACTGGCCCGGGAGGCGCTGCAGACCGACTGGGTCAAGCTCGAGGTCATCGCCGACGAACGGACACTGCTGCCCGACGCGGTCGAACTGGTCAGGGCCGCAGAGCGATTGGTCGACGACGGCTTCACGGTGCTGCCCTACACCAACGACGACCCGGTGCTCGCGCGCCGGCTCGAAGACACCGGCTGTGCGGCGGTGATGCCGCTGGGTTCACCGATCGGCACCGGGCTGGGCATCGCCAACCCGCACAATATCGAGATGATCGTCGAGCAGGCCGGCGTGCCGGTGATCCTGGACGCCGGCATCGGCACCGCCAGCGACGCGGCGCTGGCGATGGAGCTGGGGTGTGACGCGGTCCTGCTGGCCACCGCGGTGACCCGCGCCGCGGACCCGCCGGCGATGGCGGCGGCGATGGCCGCCGCCGTGCAGGCCGGGCACCTCGCCCGGGGAGCCGGGCGTATCCCGAAAAGGTTCTGGGCGCAGGCATCCAGTCCGGCGCTGTCGTGAAACGGTATGTCGCGCTGGGCAGTTCCATGGCGGCGGGGCCCGGTATCGCGCCGCGGGTGGACGGCTCGCCCAGGGCGGCGCAACGCTCGGCGCGCAACTACCCGCACCTGGTCGCCTCCGCGCTGGCTCTCGACCTGGTGGACGTGACGTATTCGGGAGCGACGACCGCGCACGTGTTGACCGACTCCCAGCGGGGTGCCCGGCCCCAAGTCGAGGCGCTCGACGGCACGGAGACGCTGGTGACGGTGACCATCGGCGGCAACGACGTCGGCTACGTGCCGCTGCTGTTCGCTGCGAGCCTGCCGCGCTGGACGCGGTCGCTGCCGCTGCTGGGCAGCCGCCTGCGCGATCTGCTCGATCCCGAGGCGCGAGAGCGGGCACTGACCGAGGTGGAGGCGGCGCTCGTCGAGGTCGGGCGGACGGTGCGGTCCCGTGCGCCGCACGCCACGGTGCTGTTCGTCGACTACCTGACGCTGCTGCCGCCCGCGGGCCCGGCGCCGCCGCTCGCCGACTCCGATGTCGCGCTGGGGCGCCGCGTGGCCGCGGCGTTGCGGCGCGCCACCGCAGCCGCCGCCGAGGCGACGGGGGCGGGTCTGGTGCGCGCTGCGGAGGCCAGCGTCGAGCACCACGCCTGGTCCTCCCAACCCTGGACCACCCGACCCGGGTTGCCGGTCCCGGGCCGTCCCGCGCCGCTGCACCCCAACGCGCAGGGCATGGAGGCCGTCGCGGACCTGATCGAGAGGGCCCTGCGGTGATCGAGCTGCGCGACCTGACCAAGAATTACGGAACCACCCGCGCCGTGGACAGCCTGAGCTGCACGATCGAACCGGGTGTGGTGACCGGCTTTCTCGGCCCCAACGGCGCGGGCAAGACGACCACGATGCGGATGATCCTGGGTCTGGACCACCCCACGTCGGGCTCGGCGACGATCGACGGCCGGACCTACCGGCAGCTGACCGACCCGCTGCGCAGCGTCGGCGCGCTGCTCGACGCGCGGCAGGTGCACCCGAACCGTTCGGTGCGCAACCACCTGCGCTGGATGGCCGCGACCAACCGCATCCCTCGTCGCCGCGTCGACGAGGTCCTCGAGATGGTCGGAATCTCCTCGGTGGCCGGCGTGCGGGCCGGCACGCTGTCGCTGGGGATGAGCCAGCGTCTCGGCATCGCCGCGGCCCTGCTGGGCGACCCGCCGGTGCTGTTGTTCGACGAGCCGGTCAACGGCCTGGACCCCGAGGGCATCCACTGGGTGCGCACGCTGATGCGCACGCTGGCCGGCGAAGGCCGCACCGTGTTCGTCTCCAGCCATCTGCTCTCCGAGATGTCCAACACCGCCGACCGGCTGGTCGTGATCGGCAGGGGCCGGCTCATCGCGTCGACCACGGTCGGTGAGTTCGTCAGCCGCTGCGGCGCCGCCACCGTGCGGGTCCGCAGCCCGCACCTCGAGCAGTTGCGCGCGGTGCTCGTGGACGCCGGCCTCACCGTGGACACCACGCCCGACGCGCTGACCGTGCACGACACCAGCACCGATGCGGTCGGCGAGCTGGCCGCCCGGCATTCGCTTGCGCTGCACGAGTTGAGCCCACAGGAGGTGTCGCTGGAGCAGGCCTACCTGTCTTCCACCGACGAGGCCACGGTCTACCGGGGGAGCGCCGGATGACGCAGTTCGTGGCGGTCCTCGATGCCGAGCGGATCAAGCTCACCACGCTGCGCTCACCGCTGTGGGCGACCGCGGCGGCGGCGCTGTTGAGTTTCGCGGTGGCCGCGCTGCAGGCGGCGGCGAGCTACCGCGGGCTGACCGTGACGTCCGCGGCGCTCGGCGTGGCGGTGTTCGGCGTGCCGGTGCTGATGGTCGTCGCCGCGATGACGGTGACCGGCGAGTACCGCACCGGCCTGATGCGCACCACGCTGATGGCGGCCCCGAACCGCACCGCGGTGCTGGGGGCCAAGGCCGTCGTCGCCGCGGTGTTCTGCGGGGGCGCCGCGGCCCTGATGACGATCGGCGCGATCCTGGTGGGGCGCGCCGACGGGCCAGGGCTGTGGCGCGCCACCGGCGCCATTGGGCTCTACGCGGCGCTGGCCGCGGTGCTCGGCGTCGCGGTGGCCGCGCTGGTGCGGCACACCGCGGGCGCGGTCACGGTGCTGCTGCTGTGGCCGCTGCTGGTCGAACCACTGCTGGGCAACCTGCCGGGGCACGGCGCGCGGATCGGCCCGTACCTGCCGTTCGCGAATGCGTTGCGGTTCCTCGACGTGTCCTGGCTGTTCCCCGCGTACGACATGCCGTGGGGCGAGTGGGTATCGCTGGGTTACTTCGCTGCCGTCGTCGCGGCCGTGTTCGTCGTCGCCGTTGGCACAATGAACCGTCGTGACGCCTGAATCGCCCGCGCAGCCGCTGACGCTGACCCTTCCGCATCTGGACGTCGCCGCGCTGTCCTGGGGGCCACCCGACGGCCGGCTCGTGCTGTGCCTGCACGGTTTCCCCGACAGCGCCTGGGGCTGGCGGGCGATGGCGCCGCTGCTCGCCGAGCAGGGCATGCGGGTGGTCGCGCCGTTCTCACGGGGCTATGCACCCACCGGTCCCGCACCCGACGGGGACTACCACATCGGGGCGTTGATGTACGACGCGCTGGCGGTGTACCGGGAGCTGGGCGCCCCGCCCGACGCGGTGCTGATCGGCCACGACTGGGGTGCGTTCACCACCAGCGCCCTGGCCGCCTACCCGGACTCGCCGTTCGCCGAGCACATCACCATGGCCGTGCCCCCGGTCGGGGCGATCAACCGCTCGCGCGGTGCCCTGACCCGGCAGCTGCGGATGGCTCCCCGCCAGCTACGCAACAGCTGGTACATCCTGTTCTTCCAGCTGCCCGGGCTGCCCGAGCGGCTGCTCCCGCGGATCATCCCCCGGCTGTGGCGCGACTGGGGCCCGCCCGGATACCCGACCGACGCCGAACTCGACGCCGCGTTGGCCGCGCTTCCCAGCGCCGCGCACCGGCGCGCCGCGGTCGGCTACTACCGGGCCATGGTCCGCCCGTCGCGGCCGACCGCCCGCTACGCCGACCTGCACTCCTACCGCTTCGCCGTGCCGCGGGTTCCGATCCTGCACCTGCAGGGGGCTCAGGACGGCGCGATGATCGCCGACTACGCCGCGACGCTCGGCGACGTGCTGCCCGCCGGCAGCCAGGTCCACACGTTGCCCACCGCGGGACACTTTCTGCAGATCGAGGAACCGCAGGCCGCCGCCGAGGCCGTGCTGCGCTATCTCGGGGACCGCTCGGACGCGCGCTAACGTGGTGGCGTGACACGGACAGGACGGCCCGGGGCGGCGGCGGTAGCGCTCATCATCGCGCTGGTCGCCGTGATCAGCGGGTGCGGTCGCGAGGTCGAACCGGTACCCCTGCCGGCGCCCGACCCGGCCGAAGCCACCCGCTTCGCCGAGGAACTGCGCCGCAGCGTCACCGTCGACGCCACCATGGGCCACCTGAGGGCGTTGCAGGACATCGCCGACGCGCACGACGGGAACCGCGCGCTCGGCACCCCTGGTTTCGACGCCAGCGTCGACTACGTCGCCGATGCCCTCCGAGACAAGGGATTCGACGTGCAGACCCCCGAGTTCGAGGTGCGGCTGCCGTGGGCCGACGAACCCGCGCTGACGGTCGCGGGCGCCGCGGTGGAGGCCAGGCCGCTGGAGTACACCATCGGCACGCCGCCGGACGGGGCGTCCGGGCCGCTGGTGGCCGCCCCGGTCGACGACACCCCCGGTTGCACCGCCGACGACTACGACGGGTTGCCGGTGCAGGGTGCCGTCGTCCTCGTCGACCGCGGATCGTGTCCGTTCGGCGCGAAGCAGGCCGTCGCCGCCGAGCGCGGGGCGGTGGCGCTGATCGTGGCCGACAACGTCGACGAAGAACGCATGGGCGGCACGCTCGGTGAGCAGACCGACGTGCGGATCCCCGTGGTCTCGGTCACCCAGGACGTCGGCGGGCAGATCCGCGGGCAGGCAGGCGTTCCCGTCTCGCTGCGGCTCAACGCCGGTGTGCGGCAGGAGACCACCCGCAATGTGATCGCGCAGACGGCGACCGGCTCGACCAGCGACGTCGTCATGGTCGGCGCCCATCTCGACAGCGTGGCCGACGGCCCGGGCATCAACGACAACGGCTCCGGGGTTGCCGCGGTGCTGGAAACCGCGCTGCAGCTGGGTAGTTCGCCGCCGGTCAACAACGCGGTGCGGTTCGGCTTCTGGGGTGCCGAGGAATACGGGCTGCTCGGATCCTCGAACTACGTGGAATCGCTGGACAGCCAGGCGCTGCGGGACATCGCGCTGTACCTGAACTTCGACATGCTCGGCTCGCCGAACCCCGGCTACTTCACCCTCGACGGCGACCAGTCCACGATTGTCCGCGGCGAGGGCGTTCCCCGGGTCCCGGAGGGCTCGGCCGGCATCGAACGCACCTTGGTCGGCTACCTCGACCGCGCGGGCAAGCCCGCCGAGGACTCGTCCTTCGACGGCCGCTCCGACTACGACGCCTTCACCCGCTCGGGAGTGCCTGCCGGCGGACTGTTCTCGGGTGCGGAGGCAGAGAAGTCGCAGCAGCAGGCCGACGTCTGGGGCGGTGAGGCCGGCGCGCCATTCGACCCGAACTACCACAAGGACACCGACACATTCGACAAAGTCGACCGCACCGCGATGGACATCAACGGCGGCGGGGTCGCCTTCTCGGTGGGCTTGTACGCCCAGGATCAACGGGGCCGCAACGGCGTACCGATCCGCGACGACCGTACCCGGCACCCGCTCACCGACTCGTGAGAGCGCGTCCGTCGGCAACGATTCTGGTGGCCGTGGTGCTGCTGGTCGCCGCCTGTGCGGGCTCCCCGGACCCCGTGGTGCCGGACGACCTGGCCGACCGTGTCGGCATCGACGCCGTCTACGGCCACCTCGCCGAGTTGCAGGACATCGCCGACGAGCACGACGGAAACCGGGCCGACGGCAGTCCTGGCTTCCAGGGCAGCGTCGAGTACGTGGCGAACACGCTGCGGGAACACGGGTTCGACGTCGAAACCTCGGAATTCCAGCGGCTTTCCGGGGCGGTGGGCGGTGATCCGGCGCTGACGGTGTCGGGTCGTGCCCACCGTGTCGACCAGGCCTCGCTGCTGGTGACCACCCCGCCGGGCGGGCTGCGCGCGATCACGCTGCGACCGCCCCGCTTCGCGGGGTGCGCCGCCGCCGACTACGGCACGATGACGGTCAAGGGTGCCATCGCCGTCGTCGACGACACCGGCTGTTCGATCGTCGACAAGCAGAACGTGGCCCTGGCGCAGGGCGCGGTGGGAATGCTCGTGGTCAGCGAGGCCAGCCCGGCCCGGCCCACGGGAGCGCCGGCCGGCTTGTTCCCGCCGAGTTACTACCGTCAGCTGACGCTGCCGGTCGGGATCATCGACACCGAGGCCGACGCCGCGCTGCGTCGTACCAGTGCCCAGGTGCGGCTGGAGCTGGACAACGAGCCGGTGATGACAACCTCACGAAACGTGGTCGCCCAGACCAAGACCGGTGACCCCCGCAACGTGGTGATGGTCGGTGCGCATCTGGACAGTGTGCGGTCGGGCCCGGGCATCAACGACAACGGCTCGGGCGTGGCCGCCGTGCTCGAAACCGCGACCCAGCTGGGCGCGCGTCCGCAGGTCGCCAACGCGGTCCGGTTCGCATTCTGGGGCGCCGAGGAGATCGGGCTGGAGGGGTCGCGGAACTATCTGCGCTCACTGGACGAGGGCCAACTCGCCGACATCGCAATGTATCTGAACGTCGACGTGATCGGTTCACCGAACGCGGGGTACTTCACCGATGACGGCGACGAGTCCGCGCAGGCCGCGCCGCGGCCCGTGCCGACGGGATCGGCGGGCATCGAGCGCACGCTGGCTGCCCGGCTGAACACCGCGGGTGTGCGACCGGCCGACATCCCGTTGGGCCGCACCACCGACTACGCGCCGTTCATGGTCGCCGGCATCCCGATCGGCGGGGTGACCACCGGATCGTCACAACGCAAAACCGAGGTCCAGCAACGGTTGTGGGGTGGTCGGGACGGTGTGGCGTTCGACCCGAACTATCACACCCCGCGCGACACCCTCGACAACATCGACCGCGACGCGCTGGCGGTGATGGCCTCGACAGTGGCGTTCGCCACGGGTTTCTACGCCCAGCAGATCGGCGGCGTCAATGGGGTGCCGGCGCGGGATCAGCGCGATCACCGGACGCCCTGAACCCCAGCAGCCTCATGCCGTGGTAGACGAGCAGCGCGGCGATGGACCCCAGGGCGATGCCGGTGAACTTCAGCGGGCCCGGCGTCCACACGAAGTCGGCGATGCCGATGACCAGCGGGATGGCCGCGGTCATCTGGTTGATCGGCAGGGCGAAGTCCACGTGGTTGGTCAGCCAGATCCGGATCCCGACGATGCCGACCAGACCGTAGAGCACCACCGTGGCCCCGCCGAGGACCCCGGCCGGCACCGCGGAGATCACCGCACCCACCTTGGGGCACAACGCCAACCCGATCGCCACCAGGGCGGCGACCCAGTAGGCCGCGGTCGAGTAGATGCGCGTCGCCGCCATCACCCCGATGTTCTCGGCGTAGGTGGTGGTGGCCGAGCCGCCGCCCAGACCGGCCAGGGTGGTGGCCACCCCGTCGGCTGCCAGCGCGCGACCCATGAGCGGGTCCAGGTCGGTGCGGGTCATCTGCGCGACGGACTTGACGTGGCCGATGTTCTCGGCGACCAGCGCGATGACCGCGGGCAGGAACAACGGCAGCACCGACCACGCGAACGTGGGGGTCTGGAACTCCGGCAGCCCGATCCACGGCGCCGCCGCGACAGCGGAGGTGTCCACCCGGCCGAGGAACAACGCCAGCACGTAGCCGGCCGCCACGGCCAGGAAGATCGCCAGCCGGCCGATCATGCCGCGGAACACCGCCAGCACGGCCACCAGCAGCACCAGCGTGACGAACGCGATGAGCGGGTCGGCCTCGAAGTTGGTCTTGGCGGTGGGCGCCAGGTTGAACCCGATCAGCGCGACGACTGCGCCCGTCACCACCGGTGGCAGCACCACATCGAGCCACCGGGTGCCCGCCACGTGCACGACGGCGCCGATGAGGATCAGCGACAGCCCGACGGCGACGATGCCGCCGAGCGCGCCGCCGGGGCCTGCGCTGCCCATCGCGCCGAGCACGGGGGCCAGCACCGAGAAGCTCGAGCCGAGATAGCTCGGCAGCCGGTTGCCGGTGATCAGCAGGAACAGGATGGTCCCGACACCGGAGAACAGCAGCGTCGTGGCGGGCGGGAAACCGGTCAGCACCGGCACCAAGAACGTGGCACCGAACATCGCCACCACGTGCTGGGCGCCCAGCCCGATGGTGCGCGGCCAGCTCAGCCGCTCGCCGGGAGCGACGACGAAGCCATGGTCGGCGCGGGTGTCGACGCGGGTCCAGGTCAGCGGCACAGGCACGACAGCGACTACACACCATGTCGGCGGCGGGCGCCAGCGGAGTAGCTGATCATGCCCACCGCGACCACGATTGCGCCGGCGAGCACCGACGTCAGCGGTAGTGTCGCCGCCAGCGTCAGGCAGCCGACGAGACCGAGGGCGGGCAGCACCCGCCGACCCAGCGTCAGTGCCGAGGCGTTGGCGATGGCGTAGTACAGCAGCACCCCGAACGACGAGAAGCCGATCGCGCTACCCAGATCGACGACGGCGGCGAGCACCGCGACGGCAGCGCCGACCGCGAGCTCGGCCCGGTGTGGTGTGCGGTGCCGCGGATGCACCGCGGCCAACACGTGCGGCAGATGACGGTCGCGGGCCATCGCCAGCGTCGTGCGCGACACCCCCAGCAGCAGCGCGAGCAGCGCGCCCAGCGCGCCGATCGCCGCCGCCACCCCGACCACCGGTTCCAGAGCCGAGAACCCGGCCGTACGCACCGCATCCGAAAGCGGGGCCTGCGACCCGGCCAGGCCGGTGGCACCCAGTTCGGCCAGCACCGCGACGGCCACCAGGGCGTAGACCACCAGCGTGATGCCCAGCGCGATCGGGATGGCGCGGGGGATGGTCTTCTCCGGGTCGGTCACCTCTTCGCCGAGCGTGGCGATGCGGGCGTACCCGGCGAAGGCGAAGAACATCAATCCGGCCGCCTGCAGTACCCCGTATGCGGTGACGTCACCACCCAGCGTCAGCCGTGCCGCCTGGGCGCCGCCGAAGCCCAGCAGCACCGTGACCACCAGCGCCAGCACCGCCAGCACCGCCGCCACGATGATCCGCGTGAGCAACGCCGAGCGCTGGACGCCGGCATAGCCGACGGCGGTCAGGGCGACGACGGCGGCGACGGCCACGGCGTGTGCGTACTGCGGCCACACGTAATAGCCGACCGTCAGCGCCATCGCGGCGCACGACGCCGTCTTACCGACGACGAAGCTCCACCCCGCGGTGTGCCCCCAGAAGGGACCGAGCCGCTCGCGGCCGTAGACGTAGGTGCCACCCGACTGGGGGTAGCGGGCCGCCAGCCACGCCGAGGACATCGCATTGCACGTCGCCACCACCCCGGCGATGGCCAACCCGACCAGTAGGCCGGTGCCCGCCGCCGCGGCGGCGGGCGCGAGCGCGACGAAGATGCCCGCCCCGATCATCGAGCCCAAACCCAGGGTGACCGTGTCGAACAACCCGAGCCGCCGGCGCAGTGCCGGCTCACCGGGTGTCGTCACGGCTTCACGATATCGTGGTGGCCATGGCGCGCAACGCCAGCGCGGAGATCCGCCGCCGGCCCAAGGACCGGAAAGCGCAGATCGCGCGCGCGGCGGCGGAAGCGTTTAGCGAGCTGGGCTATCACGGTGTCAGCATGGAGGCCATCGCGGCGCGCGTCGACATCTCGGCGGCCGCGCTGTATCGGCACTATGCCGGCAAGTACGAGTTGTTCCGCGGCGCGGTACTCGGCCTGGGCCGTCAGCTCGTCGACGGCACTGACGGCATTGACGGCATTGACGGCACTGCTGACGAGGATCCTCGGCAGCAGTTCGACGTTCTCGTCGGCGCGCTGGTCGATGTCGCCCTGGCCAACCGGACCTCGGGCGGGTTGTACCGCTGGGAGGGACGGTATCTCGACGACGCCGACCAGGCCGAGCTGCTCGCCCAGATCGGCGCCGTGCACGACCGCCTCCACCGGCCGTTGGCCCGGCTGCGGCCCGGGTTGACCCGTCGGCAATACCTGACCCTGTCGACGGCGGTGCTCTCGGTGGTGGGCAGCATCGTCGACCACCGCGTCAAGCTTCCCGCCGCCTCGGTCCGTGAGCTGCTGATCGAGCTGGCCGGTGCCGTCGCCGCCGTGGAGTTGCCCGGTGAGCCGGCGCCGGCCGAGTCGCCGGCGGCGTCCCCTGCCCCGGCACCCGATCCGTCGACATACGAAGCGCTGCTGCGGGAGTCGCTGATCCTGTTCCACCGCCACGGGTACCGCGACACCAGCATGGAGGACATCGCCGCGGCGGTCGGGATACCGGCATCCGGGATCTACAAGTACTTCTCCGGCAAAGCCGACATCCTGGCCGCGGTGTTCCGCCGAGCCTCCGACCGGGTATCCGGCGGGCTCGCCGCCGTCGTCGCCTCCGCTGCAGACCCGCACGAGGCGCTCTCCGGCGTGATCGACAGCTACGTGGCACGCACATTCGACCAGCCGGAGCTCGAGTACGTCTACTACACCGAACGGCTCAACATGAGCGCAGCCGACCAGCGCATCGTGCACGACCTGCAGCGTTCGGTTGTCGAGTCGTGGGTCGAGCTGGTGGTGGCGGTGCGTCCGCAGTGGTCCCGCGCGCAGGCGCGGTTCGCGGTGCACGCGGCGATGGCCTTGGTGATCGACCTCGGCCGGCTGCAGCGCTATCCGGACACCGAGCAGGCGCGTGCGGTGGTGAGGCGACTGGTGGAAGCAGTCCTGCTGGGGGACTAGCGGTTACGGGCGACGTTCACGCCCATGTAGAGCAGGTAGGCGAGCAGGCCGAGCACCGCGATCTTGCGTGTCTTGCGGACGGCCAGGCCCAGTCCCACCGCGGTTTCGATGCCGCCGTCGATGTAGACGTGCTGGCGGGTGTCGGTCGGAAACGCCGACTTGGTCAGGCCCTCATAGAGCTGCGGCGCGACGAAATGCGACAGCCCGGTGAGCGCCAGCACGATGCCGGCGATCGTCATACCGCGCGAATTGCTCTCGGTCCCCACTTCGGTCACGACGTCTCCTAGCTCATCCGGTAATCGCTCAGCGGGAAGTCGGAGGCTTCCTGGATCGCCTTGCGAGTCGAGGTCGGGCGCAGCAGGGTGGGTTCCCCGCTGGGATTGAAATAGTACGACCGTGCCGAAGCGCAGTCGCCGGTGGTGAACAGCGAGTCGCCGAGGAGTTCGGTCATCCGGTCCAGGTACCGGGTGTTGGCTTCCTCGGTGACCTCGAACGTCGTCGCGCCGCGGCGTTGCAGTTCACCGAAAACGCGGTCCATGTGTCGCATCTGGTACTCCATCGTGTTGAAGAAGTTCAACCCGAGGAAGGCGTAGGGACTGGCCAGCGACATGTAGTTGGGGAACTGCGGCATCGTCACACCCTGATAGGCCTGGAACCGGGTCTCGCGCCACCACTTCCCGAGATTGCGGCCGCCCCGGCCGATGACCTCGATGGCGGGGAAGTTGGCTTCCCACAGGTCGAAACCGGTGGCCAGCACCAGGGTGTCGATGACGGTCTTGGTGCCGTCGACGGCGACGATGCCGTCGGATTCGATCCGCGCGATGCCGCTGTCCTGCAGGTGGACGTGCGGCTTGGTGAAGGTGCGGTAGTAGCTGTTGGAGAACGTGGGACGCTTGCAACCGAAGTCATAGTCGGGGGTGAGCTTGGCGCGCAGTTCCTTGTCGCGGATCGTGGCGAACCGGTGCATCTTGGCCAGGTCGCCGGCGGCGATGTTGAACCGCCCCCGGGTGTTCTTGTAGTGCACCACCCCGACCGACACCATGAACTCGTAGACGGCGTCGGTGACCGCCCGGATGGCCCGCTGGGTCAGCGGGAAGCGGGCGAACACCCGCTTGGCCCGCTCGGAGAACCGGAAGTCGACTTTCGGCACCACCCAGATCGGGGTGCGCTGGTAGACCGTCAGCTCGGCCGCCTTCTTGGCCAGCTCGGGGATCAGCTGCACCGCGGTGGCGCCGGTCCCGATGATGCCGACCCGCTGGCCGGTGGGGTCATAGGCGTCGTCCCAGGCCGTGGTGTGGATCACCCGTCCGTCGAAGCCGGTGATGCCGGGGATGTCGGGCATGTGCGGCTGGGACAGGAAGCCCGTCGCGGTGAACAGGAACCGGGCCGACACCGTCTCGCCGCCGGCCAGCGCCACCCGCCACAGGGCAGCCTCCTCGTCCCATCGGGCGCTTTCGACGACGGTGCTGAACCGCATGTGGCGGCGCACGTCGTACTTGTCGGCCACGTCGCCGGCGTACTGCTTGATCTCCGACCCGGTGGAGAACAGCCGGGACCAGTTCGGGTTCGGCTCGAAGAAGTAGGAGTACGTGGTGGTAGGGACGTCCACCGCCAGGCCCGGGTAGTGGTTGACGTGCCAGGTGCCGCCCAGATCGTCCTCGCGGTCGAGGATGACGAAGTTCTCGTAGCCCATCCGTTTGAGCTGGATGGCGGCGCCGATTCCGGCGAAGCCGGCGCCCACGATGACCGCGTCGAAGTGCTCCGAAGTCATGCGTAGACGGTACCGCAGGTACCAGCGAGGTCAGCCGAGCAGTTCGAGCGCCGCGTCCACAGCGGCCCTCGGCACGTCGATCTTCTTGGAGGCCAGGTCGTGGCGGGCGCCGGTCACCTCCACGATCGTGGTGGGCGCCGGGATCAGCGCGGCGGCCGGCCGGAGCTCGTCGATGCTGCCGAACGGGTCGGCGGTGCCATGGGTGAACACCGTCGGCACGGAGATGTTCGGGAGATGCTCGGTACGGGCCCGCTCGGGCTTGCCCGGCGGATGCAGCGGATAGGAGAACAGCGTGAGCAGGTCGAGGGTCAGCCCCTCTGAGGTCGCCATCGAGGTGAGCCGGCCGCCGTAGGAGTGCCCACCTGCGATCACCGGACCGTCGGCCAGCGTGCGGACTGCGGCAACCGCCTCGACGATGCCGGCCAGATCAGCGACGGCCGCCGAGCGCGGCGGCGGACCCTTGGGCCGGCGGCGCCGATACGGCAGGTTGTAGCGCACCGCGACCCAGCCCCGGCGGGCCCATTCCTCGCAGATCGCTTGCAGCAGCGGAGCTTCGCGGCTCCCGCCGGCACCGTGGGTCAACGCGACCACGCCTTGCGGTCTTCCGTCGGGCCGGTGCACCACCCCGGCGATGTCGTCCATCAGCCGAGCCGGAACAACGCCGACACGGGACCGTGACCCTGCCCCAATGGGTATGCCGCCCTGAGGCATTCGGTGACCCAGTGCTTCCCGAAGTCCACCGCCGCGGGCACCTCGTAGCCGTGGGCCAGCGCGCTGGCGATCGCGGCCGCCAGGGTGTCCCCGGCGCCGTGGTCGTCACCGGTGTCGATGCGTTCGGCCTCGTACTCGACGAAATCCGCACCGTCGAACAGCAGGTCCGGGCTGTGCGCCGAGGACCGCAAATGCCCGCCCTTGACCAGCGCCCACCGTGGACCCAGCGCATGGAGCGCACGGGCCGCCTCGCGCTGGGTAGCGGCGTCGACGACGTCGATGCCGGTGAGCAGCCGGACTTCGTCGAGGTTGGGAGTCACCACCGTCGCCAGCGGGAACAGCTTGTCCTTCAGCGCGTTCAGCGCGCTGGGATGCAGCAGCGGATCACCGTGCATCGAGGCGCACACCGGGTCGACGACGAGCGGGACATCCGGTGCGGCGGTGCTCCAGGTGGTGGCGACGGTGTCGATGATCTCAGAGGACGCGAGCATGCCGGTCTTGGCGGCTTGCACGCCGATGTCGCTGGCCACGACCTCGATCTGACCGGCGATCACATCGAGTGGTACCTCGTGAAAACCCTTTACTCCCAATGAGTTCTGCACCGTCACCGCGGTGACCGCGACGAGACCGTGCATGCCCAGCATCGCGAAGGTGCGCATGTCGGCCTGGATGCCGGCCCCGCCTCCGGAGTCGGAGCCGGCGATCGTCATGACGCGCCGCGGGGTCTGTCCCGGCGGGGTGAGCGGCAGGTACGTCATGCCGGCGTCACCGGTAGATACACCCGGTTGCCGTGCTCGGCGAACTCGCGGGACTTCTCGGCCATCCCCTTCTCGTAAGCCTCGCGCACGTCGTGGCTGATCCGCATCGAACAGAACTTCGGTCCACACATCGAACAGAAGTGCGCGGTCTTCGCGGGGGTCGCCGGCAGGGTCTCGTCGTGGAACTCGCGGGCCGTGTCCGGATCCAGCGAGAGGTTGAACTGATCCTCCCAGCGGAACTCGAACCGTGCGGTGGACAGCGCGTCGTCCCGTTCCTGTGCCCGCGGGTGTCCTTTCGCGAGATCGGCTGCGTGGGCGGCGATCTTGTAGGCGATCACCCCGTCCTTGACGTCCTTGCGGTTGGGCAGGCCGAGGTGTTCCTTGGGTGTGACGTAGCACAGCATCGCGGTGCCGGCCTGGGCGATCATCGCGGCCCCGATGGCCGAGGTGATGTGGTCGTAGGCCGGCGCGATGTCGGTGGTCAGCGGCCCGAGGGTGTAGAACGGCGCCTCCTCGCACAGCTCCTCCTCGAGCCGGACGTTCTCGGCGATCTTGTGCATCGGGACATGCCCGGGCCCCTCGATCATCACCTGCACGCCATGGGATTTGGCGATCCTGGTCAACTCGCCCAGGGTTTCCAGCTCGGCGAACTGCGCGGCGTCGTTGGCGTCGGCAATCGAGCCGGGACGCAGCCCGTCGCCGAGGGAGAAGGTCACGTCGTAGCGGGCCAGGATCTCGCAGAGTTCCTCGAAATGGGTGTAGAGGAACGACTCCTGGTGGTGCGCCAGGCACCAGGCGGCCATGATCGACCCGCCGCGGGAGACGATGCCGGTGACGCGGTCCACGGTCAGTGGGATGTGGCGCAGCAGCACGCCGGCGTGTACGGTCATGTAGTCCACGCCCTGCTCGCACTGTTCGATCACGGTGTCGCGGTAGAGTTCCCAGGTCATCTCGACCGGATCGCCGTTGGTCTTCTCGAGAGCCTGGTAGATCGGCACCGTGCCGACCGGGACCGGGGAGTTGCGCAGAATCCACTCGCGGGTCAGGTGGATGTCGCGGCCGGTGGACAGGTCCATGATCGTGTCGGCACCCCAGCGGGTGGCCCACACCATCTTCTCGACTTCTTCGGCAATCGATGACGTCACCGCCGAGTTGCCGATATTGGCATTGACTTTCACCGAGAACGCCTTGCCGATGATCATCGGCTCCGCCTCCGGGTGGTTGTGGTTGGCCGGGATCACCGCGCGCCCGCGGGCCACCTCGTCGCGAACCAGTTCGGCGGGCACACCTTCGCGCTCGGCGATGAACGCCATCTCGGCGGTGATCTCGCCGGCCCGGGCGCGCTGCAGCTGGGTGCCGCGGTCGCGGGTCACCGGCCGGCGGGTCAGGCCGGAGTCCAGATCGATGACGGCGTCGGCGTCGGTGTAGGGCCCGGAGGTGTCGTAGAGGTCGAGATACTCGGAGTTCGTCAGATGGACCCGACGAAACGGGACACGGGCGCCGGCGACGTCCCGGTAGACCTTGGAACTGCCCTGAATCGGGCCGGTGGTGACGGTCGGACGGACTGCGGAGTCGACAAAGTCGGTCATGATTCTCCCTACGCCGGCATTACCCGGTCAGGTTCGTACGGTCGACGGGCCCACCCGTCCTCTCAGCGCACTCGGTGCACGCTCCCGCGTTTGCGATTGGCGAGTTCCACGCTAGCGCACGACCGCACGGCGGGGGAACCGGGCAGCGGGCACGAATTGCGCCCAGATGATTTGCATAGCTAATATATGTTTTTGATGGGCGAGGTGACTGATGACGACTGAGATCGATCCGGCGGACAAGGCGACACGGGCGGGTAGCCGCTTCGATCTGGACCACCCCCGCTACAAGTGGGTGGCCCTGTCCAACACGACGCTCGGCACGCTGTTGGCGGCGGTGAACGCGTCGATCGTGTTGATCTCACTTCCGGCGATCTTCCGCGGGATCGACCTCAATCCGTTGTCCCCGGGCAACATCAGCTATCTGCTGTGGATGCTGATGGGCTACCTGGTCGCCACCGCCGTGCTGGTGGTGCCGTTCGGCCGGCTCGGCGACATGTTCGGGAGGGTGCGCATCTACAACATCGGTTTCGCCGTGTTCACGGTCGCGGCGATCGCGTTGTCGTTCGACCCCTTCCATCTGGGCGCCGGTGCGGTGTGGCTGATCGTCTGGCGCGTCGTCCAGGGTGTCGGGGGCGCCATGCTGATGGCCTCCTCGTCGGCGATCCTCACCGACGCGTTTCCGGCGAACCAGCGCGGGATGGCGCTCGGGGTCAACATGGTGACCGCCGTTGCCGGGTCGTTCCTCGGTTTGCTGATCGGCGGAGCACTGGCTGAATGGCACTGGCAGGCGATCTTCTGGGTCGGCGTCCCGATCGGCCTGGCGGGCACGGTCTGGAGCATGCGATCGCTGCGCGAGATAGGGCAGCGGACGCCGGGACGGCTGGACTGGGCAGGCACGATCACGTTCGGCGTCGGGCTGACCGTGTTGTTGATAGGCATCACGTATGGCATACAGCCCTACGGGCAGTCGACCACGGGCTGGACCAACCCGGCGGTGCTCGGATCGATCGTGGCCGGACTGGTCCTGCTCGTCGTGTTTTGCGTGGTGGAGCTCAAGGTGGCGCAGCCGATGGTGAACATCCGGCTGTTCCGCTCGACCGCGTTCGGCATGGGAAATCTCGCCGGTTTGATGTCGTCGGTGGGCCGCGGTGGTCTGCAGTTCATGTTGATCATCTGGCTGCAGGGGATCTGGCTGCCGTTGCGCGGCTACGACTTCGAGTCCACACCGCTGTGGGCCGCGATCTACATGTTGCCGATCACGGTCGGCTTCCTGCTGGCGGGACCGGTCGCGGGGGCGTTGTCGGACCGCTACGGCGCCCGACCGCTCACGGTGGGTGGCATGGCCCTGATGGCGGTGTCGTTCATCGCGTTGGTGATGATCCCGGTCGATTTCGATTACCGGGTGTTCGCGCTTCTGATCTTCCTCAACGGGGTGGGTGGTGGCATCTTCACTGCACCGAACACCGCGGCCATCATGTCCAGCGTGCCGGCCGCCGAGCGCGGAGCGGCCTCCGGGGTGCGCGCGACGTTCTTCAACGCGGGATCGTCCTTGTCGATCGGGATCTTCTTCTCGCTGATGATCGTCGGGCTGGCCAACACCCTGCCCGGAGCGCTCAGCGGTGGCCTGCAGGAGCAGGGGGTGTCGGCGTCGGTGGCGCAACAGGTCGCCGACCTGCCCCCGGTGGGCAGTCTGTTCGCGGCGTTCCTGGGCTACAACCCGATCGCCGAGCTGCTCGACCCCTACCATGCCTTGCAGCAACCCGGTGTCAACGCCGAAGAACTGACCGGACAGACGTTCTTCCCCCACTTGATCATCGAACCTTTCCATGCCGGTTTGACGGTCGTGTTCATCGCCGCTGCGGCGATGATGGTGATCGGCATGGTCGCTTCGCTGTTCAACCCGGGCCGGTACGCCGAAGATGTCGCGGCGGACTAGAACAGCGCCCCGCGCAGGAAGAAGTCGTCGAGTCGGCGGGTGATGATCGCTCCGACGGGTAACTGGGCGGCGATCTCCAGGTTGTCGTCCGCGACGTCCTCGGCCCAGGCCCGGGGCCATCCACCGTCGCCGAGGCTGGTGTCGAAGGCCAACACCACGTCTTCCCGGGTCATCTCGGTTTCCACGACCATCGCGGTGGTCGTCGCCCGATGGGAAGCGGCACCGGCGAACCCACGTCCGCACCCGCAGGGGCCATCGGGATCCAGGCGGTCCCGATCACAGGGCTCCTGAATCCACACCAACTCACGCTCGACGCAGTAGTGGTAGTCGCCGGGATTTGTGCCTTGCGTATGTCCTGTGGCTACAAGGATTTTCACGATTCTCCTAGAACGGTGGTGGGTCATCGCCGTAGTCGGGTGGTGGGTTGACGGACTGCCGCAGGGCTCGGATGGCGGCGGCGGTCTTGCGGGGGATGTCGCGGCGTTGTTCGGCGGCTGTTTCTTCGGCGGCGCGGTCGAGTTCGGCTTGGAGGGCGTTGTGTGCGCGGGCGGCGGTGATGTAGGCGGCGCGGTTTTGGGCGCGGGTGCGTGGGCGTCGG
>MDTC01129996.1_pt1 | contig 30479 bp, 25 predicted proteins | sample 811181 | NCBI WGS metagenome assembly MDTC01 (sample SAMN05326644, study PRJNA326480) | marine metagenome | isolation source: seawater | place: Pacific Ocean: North | collected 2011 | reverse complement strand
TCCTCACCGGACTCATCCCAAGAGTTTGCTTTATACAAAAACAACAAGGGAATCGCCATGAAAAGAGTAATCCAACGCACCCAAACCCTCATGTCGCATGTCCTCACGGCTGGGATGCTGCTGTCTGCTTCTGTGTCAGCGCAAGGGTCACCTGAACAAACTTCTCGCTGTGAAGACCTGCTGGATCTGCGCAGTCTTACTCTGACCCGCGCCGAAATCGCGGAAAACCCTGAGGACGGTTCTGACTATTGCTACGTGCGCGGCATCATCAGCCCCGCAATTCACTTTCATGCGCAGCTGCCCCTGCCTGCAAACTGGAATGGCCGCTTCCTGCAGTGGGGCGATGGCGGCAAGGACGGCGACCTCGATTTCGCCAACCATCGGGTGGCCGAGGGCTATGCCGTAACCAACAGCAACATGGGACATGACAACGGCGTTGAGCCAGGGGCTTCCTTTGCATTCAACAATCGGCAGGCCGAAATCGATTTTGGCTACCGTGCCGTGCACCTGACCGTGGTCGCAGGCAAACGCCTGGTGCGGGAGTACTATGGCGACACCGCCGAATATTCCTACTTCGAGGGTTGTTCTCAGGGAGGGCGACAAGCTTTCATGTCAGCACAGCGCTACCCACAGGATTTCGATGGCATCATCGCTGGCGCACCGGCATTCAACTACCAGGGTCTCAATGCTGCCGGCACCTGGAATCTGCAGCGAGTGTTCCGCGACAACCTTGTCGGCAACCTCGCGGTGGACACCGATGGCGATGGCAGCTACGACAGTCTTGGCCTGGTTAATGTTTTACACGAGAAAGTGCTGGAGAAATGTGACGCCAACGATGGCGTGCAGGATGGAGTAATTAATGACCCGTTGAGCTGCGACTTCAATCCAGCGGTGGATCTCTCAGACGCCATGTGCCCTTCCGGCTCCAGCACCGACAGCTGCTTTACTACGGCGCAATTGCAGACCATTAATCATCTCTACAACGGCCCCAGTGATGACTCCGGGCGCGCTGTTTATCCAGGCAAGATGTTCGGCTCCGAAACCCGCTGGCCCGGCTATTACATCCCCTGGGAAGGCAACAACATGGGACCATCTAAGCTTATGGGTGTTGCCGGTGATCACATGAACTACCTTTTCTATGAAGAAGATCCAGGTGTCACAGTTCCCGATGTGCGCGATCTGAATTACCAGGCCAAAACTACAGGCGTCATGCCGGAATTTCACTGGATCGACTGGAACATCAATGATTTCTTTTCCGGTAAAGGCGATCTAATGAAGTCAATCACCGACGCTAACGATCCTGACCTGTCGCGTTACCTGGTTGATGCGGGTGGCAAAATGTTGATCTATCACGGCCTGGTGGACACCCTGATTATCGCCACTGATACCATCAACTATTACAACGAAATGGTGAGTCAGACATTTGCTGGCAGTATGGCCGAGGCGCAAGATCACGCCCGTATGTTTCTAGCTCCCGGCATGGGTCACTGTCGTGGCGGTCCTGGCCCCGACACTTGGGATAAGCTGGTACCGCTGGTGGAATGGGTCGAGAACGGCAATGCACCTGACAGCGTAATCGCCACCCACAGCACTGCGGGTGAGGTAGACAACGAGAGACCGCTTTGTGTCTATCCCCAGCAGGCACGCTATGTCGGGCCAGCAGGTGGTGCCGATGATACCGCCAACTGGCAGGCTGCAAATTTTCAGTGTCAGTAGCCAATAATGCCTAAACTGAGCTCAAGCATTTCGTCTGTAGCGGACCCTTAGTAAACCTGAGCACTACTTTGCCATTAGCGCAAAATTAGGCTATTTGATCAGGTGAGTAATCCGATATTGTGCCAGACACAAGGGGGAAGAGTGGGTCGAACTTTGAATAATTATGGAATACTGTTAGCTTTCTATTTGAGAGAGTCCGTATAACAAGAGCCAAGAGGTAACTATGAAACCCGGCCGCATTTTCACTTTTTGCCTTTCATTATTTCTGCTGACTATGGGTACCTTGGGTTTCGCCCAAGAAGTTTTCCGCGCCCGACTGTCACCCATGCCGACTACTCCGCAGACTGTCACAGAAATTCTCGGTGAGGGTGAGGTAATCCTTACCCTCAGCGACAATACGCTGGAGGTCAGCGGGAACTTTACTGGAATGAGTTCCATTGCCACCGGTGCTCACCTACACAACGGACCGCCGGCACAACCCGGCCCTGTGGTTCACACCCTGGAGATTAATCAAGCCACCAGCGGCGAGATTAGCGCAAGCCTGGAGCTCACGGATGAACAAGTCGAAGCGCTCCAGAACAATGCGCTTTATGTGCAAGTTCATAGCGTCAATAATACGCCGGGTGAGTTGCGGGGATGGATTTTCCTGCGTAGCCACTTCGATAACTAGTAGTAAGCTGCCCTCGAGAAAGCTGAAAGCCCCAAAAGAGTTCCTTATGAAAACAACCCAACAGCACAAAACCTTACTGCCTGGAAAATCAATCAAGCTTGCCGCCGCAACACTTGGTTTTGCCGTATTAACCGCCTGCGGAGGAGAAGAGCCGTCAAGCACGGCAATTGAAGTTGCGACTACCCCACCGGTTTCAGCCGAGACTAGTGCAGTCACAGCGGCTGTTTCTTTTGATACCCAGGCCGACTCAGGTGCGGATCTCTATGAATTGAATTGCGCAGTCTGCCATGGCGGTAACCTGGAAGGGACCACCCTGGGACCCCTGCTGTCGGGCAGTAGCTTCATACAGCGCTGGGGTGGACAGACCCCCGCTCTACTGCTGGGCAATATCCAGGCAAATATGCCGCCGGGCGGAAATGAAAGTCTGACCGAGGGCAACTATATCGATATTGTTGCCCATATTCTCAGCGTGAATGGTGTGGACAGCGTAGTGGCTGCGCTAACAGCGGAAACGGATTTCGAGATTTCTGACAATATCTCGCGAGTCGTGGCGCGCCGAGAACGGGCGGAACCACCGGCACCTGAAGGATTAACCGTTGCCGGAAACACCGAGGATTTTGTGCCCTTTGTCCCGCTTAGCGATGCCATGTTGAGAGACCCCAGCCCCAATGACTGGCCCATGCATCGTCGCAACTATTACGCCCACTCCTACAGCCCGCTCGATCAGATCGACAAGAACAATGTGGGCAACCTGACCCTTGAGTGGGTCTGGAATATGCATGAGGGCGACTCGGAACCAGCGCCACTAGTCTACAACGGGATTGTCTACCTGATTAATCCCGGTAACGTTATCCAGGCGCTGGATGGCAAAACTGGCGAACTCATCTGGGAGCACTGGAGTGGCCCAGCCAATCGCCAGGACATGCGGAATATTGCAATGTACGAGGACAAGATCATCCAGGCCACCACGGATGCCCGCCTGGTTGCTCTGGATGCGCGCACCGGTGAGCAGGTATGGGAAGCTGTAGTTGCGGATAACAGCAAGGGCTTTTCGAATTCTTCGGGGCCTATAATCGCAGATGGCAAGGTCATCCTGGGGCTTGCAGGCTGCGCACGCTATATCCCTGAGGACTGCTACATCAGCGCTTACGACGCCGATAATGGTGAGTTGCTTTGGCAATTTGAAACTATTGCCGAGATGGGCGAGCCCGGCGGCGACACCTGGGGCGGGCTCGACAACATCTTTCGCGCCGGCGGTGAAACCTGGATAACCGGTTCCTACGACCCCGACCTGAAGCTCACCTACTGGGGCACAGCACAGCAGAAGCCCTGGGTGCCGGTATCTCGCCACATGACAATTAACGATGTCGGCCTCTACACCAACTCAACGGTTGCGGTCAGCACCGATACCGGCGAGCTGGACTGGTATTTCCAGCACGTGCCAGCTGAAGCACTGGATCTGGATGAGGTGTTTGAGCGCGTGCTCATAAATCGTGGCGGTGAGCAGTTGGTTTACTCACTCGGGAAGTACGGCATTCTCTGGAAGAACGACCGCGTTACGGGCAAGTTCAAAGGCTTTACGGAAACGGTCTTCCAGAATGCCTTCACCCATATCGACCCGGAAACCGGAGAAGTGACCTATCGCGAAGATATCAAGAATGCCCAGCTTAACGAGTGGACCTCAGCCTGCCCTTCCAGTGCCGGTGGTAAGGACTGGCATTCCATGACCTACCACCCGCCCTCGGGACTGATCATTGCGCCCCTGAGCCAGACCTGCCTAGAAAATGCGGCCCGCGAAGTCGCTCTGGTTCAGGGCGGGGGCGGCCTTGCGGCCAGTCGTAAATTTTTCGAGATGCCCGGCACCAATGGCAATCTGGGTAAGGTCGGTGCCTACCATGCGGACACCATGGAAGAGGTCTGGAGTCATCAGCAGCGTGCCTCGCTGCACACCGGCACTATCTCTACTGGCGGCGGCCTGGTGTTTGTCGGCGACCTGGATCGACGCTTCAAGGCTTTCGATGTGGATACTGGCGACATCCTTTGGGAAACCCGGCTCGGCACGTCGGTGCAGGGACATCCAGTCTCTTTTGCCATTGATGGCAAACAGTATATTGCAGTGACCACCGCCTTGGGTGGCACCAGCCCACGCACAGTGCCAGGTGTTATTGCTACGGAGATTACCTATCCGCGGTGGGGTAATGCGATCTACGTTTTTTCTTTACCGGATTAAACGCGAGCTGAACTGAATCGAGATCTAGCAAGTTGGCCACCGCGGCGCTGTATTTGCCTGCGGGGAGATAGGTGCAGGGAAAACCACCCACTCAAAATCGCTTGCTGCTGAAAAGAATGCGGTTCTAATTTCGGAAGACGAGTGGCTTTCGAGATCTTTACAATGCAGCTAAGGTTAAAGGGCAGCTGATCTACGTAAAGGACAGTGATGAAACCTGCGTTACTCAGCTTGCAAAGCAGCGTGTCGAACAATCCGAGCGTGCACGCTTCGATAACGCATCAGTTTTTGAAGAAGTAAGCAGTTATTTACAGGGACCAGATGGCCAGGAAGGATTTGACATAGAAATAATTATAAGAGGCTGAACGCAGTCACCTGACTGCTCCAACAATCATTACCTTGTGCGAGGTGTGTAAACAATGAAAGCCCTAACAATTCCAAGTCGCGCTCCCCTAGCACTGACACTTTTCGCGCTGACCGCCTGTGGTGAGTCCATGCAACAAACTGCCGCGCCGGCCGATACGCCAGCCGCGGAACCAAGCTTCACCGGCCAGGCGGACGCCGGTGTATCGAGCTACGCCATGAATTGCGGCGCCTGTCACGGCGCCGAGCTGCAGGGCTCCGCGCTTGGGCCCATGCTCAGCGGGGGCGGCTTTCTCGGCAGCTACGGTCGGCAGTCTCCGGCTGACTTCTTCAATTTTCTTAAGGCCAATATGCCGCCAGGGGGCAATGAGGGAATAAGCGATGACGACTACTGGTCTATCGTCGCGCATGTTATGCGCACAAATGGCGTGGCGGACACCAACCCGGTGTTGGATGCTAGCGCCAGCTATGCCATGGCAGCCAGAATTCCTAGCGTGAACCCCGCTCTCACGCAGCAGCGCATCGAAGCCGATAGACCCACCGGCGTGGTCGCAGCCGGCACGATTGAAAACTATAATCCGGTGACCGATGCCATGCTCACCAGTCCTGCACCAGATGATTGGCTGATGCTGAGAGGCAACTATCAGGCCTGGAGCTATTCGGAGCTGGATCAGATCAACGCGGGCAACGTCGGCGAGCTGCGTCTTGAATGGATGTGGTCCATGCATGAGGGGGACTCAGAACCGTCACCGCTGGTTTATGACGGCATCATCTATTTGATAAATACCAGCAACATTATTCAGGCCCTTGATGGCCAGACCGGCGATCTGATCTGGGAGCATCATGCTGGCCCCTTTGATAGTGAAGACATGCGCAACATCGCGATCTACAGCGACAAAATCATCCATGCCACCACCGATGCGCGCCTTTTGGCCCTGGATGCGCGCACTGGCGAGAAGGTCTGGGAAGTGGAGATCGCAGATGGCAGTGAGGGCTTTGGCAACTCCAGTGGCCCTATCGTGGCAGATGGAAAAGTCATTCAGGGCTTGCTCGGCTGTTCCCGATACATCGAGGATGACTGCTACATCAGCGCTCACGACGCCAACACCGGCGTGTTAGCCTGGCGTTTCAATACCATAGCCGAATCAGATCAGCCCGGCGGTGATACCTGGGGAGGAATAGAAGACCTATTTCGAGCCGGTGGAGAAACATGGATCACCGGCACTTACGATCCCGAGTTAAATCTGACTTACTGGGGAACCGCGCAACAGAAACCGTGGATGCCCGCCAGTCGCTCTCTTTCCATCAATGATGCGGGCCTGTTCACAAACTCAACTGTTGCGGTAAATGTGGAGAACGGCAAGTTAGACTGGTATTTCCAGCACATACCTGCCGAAGCCCTTGACCTGGATGAAGTGTTTGAGCGCGTGCTGATCGACCGTGGCGATGACAAGCTGGTGTTCTCAATCGGCAAGCATGGCATCCTCTGGAAGCATGACCGAGTATCTGGTGAGTTCATCTCCCACCAGGAAACGATCTTCCAGAACGCCTTCAGCAATATCGATCCTAAAACTGGTGCCGTGACATACCGGCAGGACATTCAGAATGCGCAGATAAATGAGTGGATCTCTGTGTGCCCATCCACAGCAGGCGGCAAGGACTGGCACTCAATGTCCTACCATGAACCGACTGCGAACCTGATTATCCCGCTAAGCCAATCCTGTCTGGAAATTGCCGCCAGGGAGGTGCCTCTGGTGCACGGAGCAGGAGGCACCGCCGCTAACCGTCGCTGGTTTGAGATGCCCGGGTCCGACGGCAACATGGGCAAACTCGCTGCCTACAACGTGGATACCATGGAAGAAGTCTGGTCCTATGAGCAACGTGCGGCTTTCTTGACCGGCGTCCTCTCCACGGCGGGCAATGTCGCCTTTGTGGGAGACCTGGACCGATATTTCCGTGCCCATGATACCGGCACCGGCGAGATCCTATGGGAAACTCGCTTGGGCACTTCGGTACAGGGGCACCCCGTTAGCTTTGCCATAGATGGTAATCAGTATATCGCTGTCACCACGGCAATGGGCGCACGTGGCGTAAGCCCACGGACAGTGCCGAGGGTAGTGACTCCCGATGTGCGCCATCCGAGCAGTGGTAATGCGTTATACGTGTTCAGCATCGGCAACTAGAAACTCTCGACAAGATGAGAGGCTATAAATCGAGGCAAGAGCTTCGCGCCGGCACCGGCGCTCGCGTTTCGCTATAAAAGTCACTTAGGTTAGACTCCCTCCGCACATATTGGAACCAGTACATGAATGAAGAAACAGAATGCCCTGAGGTGACTCCAGAACCAGAGCCTGCGCCCAGCAACATCGGCCGGATAGAGTGGGTCGACCTGACAGTTGGTGACGCTGAACACATCAAGAGTTTTTACTGCAATGTCGTGGGTTGGAAGAGTATCGATGTTGAGATGGGTACTTACTCAGACTTCAATATTAGCCTGCCTGAATCCGGGGATACGGTTGCAGGTATCTGTCATGCCCGGGGCCTCAATGCCAATATGCCGCCCCAGTGGCTGCTCTATGTGCGGGTAGCGGATGTGACACTGAGTGCCGCCGAAACCGAACAGCGTGGCGGCAAGGTATTGGACGGCCCACGGCGGATGGGGGGCAGCAATTTCTGCGTGATAGAAGACCCGGCCGGCTCAGTGCTGGCGCTGATATCAGATTAGTAACTGTTTTCCGAGGTCAATGTCACTGTGGCGCAGTGCAGTTTGAGATTCACAATCAGTAGCGCTTAGAGGGCACTAGGCGTTGCGACTGTTCGCTATGCCAAAAGAAAGGCGCAGTTACAGGCACGGCAAGGATCGACGATCTCATTATTGTCGAGGGCGCGGATACCCTTAGCCTGTATCAGTGGAACACCCGCACTGCGCGACACTTTTTCTGCTCAATCTGCGGTATTTACACCCACCACCGGTGGCGGGTGGCGCCGGATGAATTCGGATTTAACCTGGCTTGCATAGAGGGCGTTGATCCCGCACTCTTTGCCAGCGCATTGATAACCGACGAACGCTCGCTATCTCTGGTCGAGGATGCGGAACCACTTAAGCCATAACCTTCAGGAACCCCGTATGGGAACAATCGAGAGAATCTACTTAGCACCGGGCAAGCGCCAGGCCGTCGAGCAAGTTGAAGCAGCCAGCCTGGAAGCAGGCAGAGGCATTGTGGGCGATCGTTATCACCAGCTTGCCGAGCAGCACCTGGCAAAAGGCATGGAGGTAATGCAGAACCATGTCAGTCTGGTGGAGCAGGAAGCGCTGGATAAGTTCATGCAGGATCATGGGCTGCACTATGACTACGGCGACTTCCGCCGCAGCGTGATCACGACCGGTATAAATCTCAATGCCTTGGTCGGAAAGCAATTCCGGCTGGGTAATGCGGTTCTCTACGGAGTCGAACTATGTGAACCCTGTTCCTATCTGGCAAGCATTATTCATAAGTCCGTGCTGCCAGAAATGGCGGTAAGCGCTGGTTTGCGTGCCACCGTGATTGAATCAGGTAACATCAAAGCCGGGGATTCATTGGGCGAAATTGAGTCCGCTGCGTGACCTGAGGGCCAACACCGGGCATAACAATACTAATTGGTAAGCAGATGACATTTCGAACTCTCCTTGCGGGCCTTGGCATGCTGCTCAGTACTGTGCTGCAAGCACAAACCGAGCCCTACATCTTCGTACTTGGTGTCGGCCAAGACGCGAGCTTTCCCCAGGCAGGTTGCTACGAGCCCCGCTGCATGCCGGCCTGGGAGGACAGCTCGTTGCGCCAGGAACCTACCGCTATTGCCGTCATTGATCGCGCTAACGAATCCAGTTATTTGTTTGAAGCAACCCCGGAGTTTCGCGACCAACTCTATCGATTGCAGCAAGAGGCCGCGCACCCCTTGTCTGGCATTTTTCTGACGCACGCCCACATCGGCCATTACACCGGGCTCATGCATTTAGGCAGAGAAGCCATGGGTTCTCGCAATATGCCGGTTTATACCATGCCACGTATGTCGGCATTCCTGAGGGACAACGGTCCGTGGAGCCAGTTAGTCAGTCTTGGGAACATCGAACTGCGGGCCTTGCAGCACATGACGCCAGTAAACCTCTCAGCTGTTACAGTGACCCCGTTCCTCGTGCCCCATCGAGATGAATATTCTGAAACCGTCGGCTACCGCATTCAGGGACCAAACCGTTCTGCGATTTTTATCCCCGACATCAATAAATGGGAAGAATGGGATAAGAGCATTGTGGAGATGGTCGAGTCAGTGGACTATGCGCTGATCGACGCATCATTTTTTGCCGATGGTGAGCTCGGCAATCGAGACATGTCCCAGATTCCGCACCCGTTTGTTGTTGAGACCATGGCCCTATTCGAAAATTCAAGTTTGACAGTGCGTGACCGGATCTGGTTCATTCACATGAATCAGTCCAACCCACTACTAGACTCTAATACTGAACAGACCCGGGTGGTGTTGGAGAATGGATTCAATGTGGCGCGGGAAGGCGCGCGACTTCCACTCTAATGGTCACCTCGTTTCCTGTCAGAGACAGCCCTGAAATTGATACAGCAAACGAGTCACGACCAGCAATCGGCGCTATCTAAGCTGCAGCTCATGAGCTGCACCGATTTGGTAGCTGCGGTGTTTTTTTAGACACAGCCTTGACCATCTGAACCGCAGAATAGTTATTAACCGCTTGCTGAATCTCATCTATGATATTCATTAAGAGGGGATCATAGTGGAAGACTATTGGCTCATCCATTGGTTAACCGCTAAGCACGAGCACGCGGATACCTGCGGCAGCCTGTAGCAGGCGCTTACCCATAGTGATATGCGGGCAATCAAGTCTGCGGCCAGGGTTTAATAACAGTACCCCAACCGTTGTGCTGCCCTCAACCACATAAATCAGCACAGAAGAGTAGAGCGCGTTCATGAAGCAAGTGTTTTTGATCCTTTTTACAATCATCTTCCTCGTCGGATGCACCACTTCACCAACCAATCGCCGTCAGGTGGTTCTCTATTCTGAATCCGACATGGCTCGTCAGGGTGAACAGGCCTATCGGGAAATGCAGACTGAAATACCAGTCACCACCGATAACCGAGAAACCGTTTACGTTCAATGCGTTGCGGATTACATAACCGAAGCGCTCGAACCCGCACAGCGGGACAGAGTTGACTGGGAAGTCACCGTTTTCGACAGCGAGCAGGCCAATGCCTTTGCCCTGCCCGGCGGTAAAATTGGTGTCTACAATGGCCTTCTCGACGTGGCCTACAACCAGCATCAGCTTGCAGCCGTCATGGCGCACGAGGTCGCGCGCGTGTTAGCCAGTCACAGTAACGAGCGCGCCAGTCAATCCGCGCTGCGCAACGTAGGCATCGCTGCAGCAAGAATACTTGGCGCCTCAGACACAACCCTGCAGGCAATCGACTACGGCTCCCAGCTTGGGCTAACTCTTCCGTTTAATCGCACCCAGGAAAGCGAGGCTGACAGCATCGGCGTAATGCTAATGGCGAATGCGGGTTTTGATCCAGAGCAGTCCATTGCGTTTTGGGAAAATATGAGCGCCGATGGCGGGCCCCGTTCTCCTGAATTCCTCTCTACTCACCCTTCACCTGATTCCCGCATCGGCGCGCTGCGTGACATGGTGAAGCAGGCTAGTGCGTTGCGGCAACAGGCTATCGCCAGAGGCATGGTGCCAGATTATGTACCGGGTTTAGCGAATTAGTGGTTTGTTTCGCCCCCATTTCGCAAAATTCCGCCAGTGTATTGCGACCGACCCAAGCAAAAATTCAGGGGTGAATTTCTTCTGCCCAAAAAATGGGGCTGCCCATCATGTAGCGACAACCCCATCACTGTTTGAAAAGTTAAACTGCCGGCCGTTGCCCAACTGCGATTATTTGATACCCGTGTAACTTGGAAACAATAAGATCGTGCATAGGCTAGTCAGGAATTGACCTATAACAACTTGCGAAAACGGAGGTGCGCAGGGCGGTGACCGGCGCAAACATGGCATAGAGAGAACTGCGAGAAGCGTTTAAAAAATATAATAAAGTAATTACTTTACTATACACCCTTTACCTGGCCAGTGGCTGCCGAAAAGAATCGACATTCTTGTTGTGTCATCGCTTGTGATTTACTACATGTAGTGGTACTGTTCGTCATGCGATACAGCATGATGTCCTAATGTAGTATTGCATAGTTTGGGCGCCACCCCTCCACACCTCTTAGTAAGCGCCCAAACACTCCTTGAGATCCCCGCCGCTGCCTGACTCGCGTGTGCAGGCAGCGGGCCGGGGGCTCATTTAAAACCTCCACTCCACATTCGCTCATATCCCAGGCCTCTGGTAATTGCTTGCGCCCCGCAAATCGCCTCGATTGCATAGTGCTTAAGTCAGCTAAATCCCCGCACGATAGTGCTAAAATCATGTCGAATTACAAACTTACCAGACCATGACTGCCTCTTCGCCTTCAGATCTCACCACCACGGACAGTCGCAACTGCCGAAATTGCGGCCAGTCCATGCGGGGTAGCTACTGCGCCCGTTGTGGGCAGCAGGAGAAAGAAGTGCTTAGGCCCTTCATCTATTTCCTTCAGGAGTTGCTGCGGGTCGTATTTGAGTTTGATGGTCGCGCCTATAAAACCGCTTTCCGGCTGATGACACGGCCAGGTTTTCTCACGCGCGAATACTTCGAGGGCAGGCGCGTGTCCTATACCCCGCCCCTGCGACTGTTTCTCATTATCAGCATCGGGTTTTTCCTAATCGTTTCGATAGTGAGCACCTTGCGATCCTTGCAGGACACTTTGGTAGAGGTCGGAGCGACGCAGGAAGCCCCAGGCGAGGCAGAGGGCCCAGCTGAAGAATTTAACGATATTTCTGAATTTGACAAAGACTTTGCTGACGTGTTGGACTTCAGTGGTTCCGTGACCCTGCCATTCCTGGACGAAGAGGGTAATCGCAATCTGCAATTGCTCTTGACTGCGCAGGTCAGGTCTAACCTCGAAGAACTAACCACTGACCCCCGCGGATTTCTCGTCGAGTCACTGGAATATGTCACCTTCTTTATGCTGTTTATGATGCCGATACTGGCCCTGATTCAGCAAATCATTCTGGTACTGTGCCGGCGTTACTATGTGGAGCATTTAGTGCTCACTGTACACAATCATGCCTTTTTTCTGCTGATGATTTTTATCATTATGGTACTGGGCATTTTTGAGAACGTGACCCTGGCCTACATCGGCGTTGTGGCGCAATGGCTTTCGGTGATCTCTGCATTTTGGATCTTTGTGTACCTGTTTCTCAGTTTGAAGCGCTTCTTTCGGCTTAGCTGGTTTACTACAACCCTGGCTTTTTCCATCGCCAGTATTCTATACACCACCGTGCTTGCGGCCGGCATGTTCTTCTTTGGCATGCTGTTTGTTATTTTCACCTGATTGCTAGGCTGAGAAAGAGTGTCAGATTCAAAGGGCTTGAAACTCTGGCAAGCCGCTGCCGTCGTAAATTGCCTAAGCAGGGCGTGACGTCATATCATCGATCAATCTGCTGCAAGCGCTGAAACAGATTTTGCAGTATCTGGTTGTACCCTGAGCGGTTCTACCCAATAAGGAATAACAATAATGATTGTCTTCGGTGTTGCTCTTCTCTCTGTCTGTCTGATTCTCGGTATGCTAGTTGGCCAGACTCTCGGTGTGCTGCTGGGTGTGGATGCCAATGTTGGCGGGGTGGGTATTGCCATGCTGTTTTTGGTGTTTACCAGCAATTCTGATGCATTCAAGGCGTTGACACAGGGTGCTGCGGGGGACGGCATAAAATTCTGGAGCGCCATGTATATCCCCATTGTGGTTGCTATGGCTGCACGTCAGAATGTTGCTGCAGCGGTTGACGGCGGGGTGCTAGCATTAGTGGCAGGTGTCGCCGCTGTGGTTGTGAGCTTTGCGCTAGTGCCTATTTTGAGCAAACTGGGTAACCCCAAAACGCCTGCCCTCGACTCGGAGGAGGCCAGCTAATGGACATTATCGAAACGGTATTCCTGCGCAACAGCCTCGTCGTCGCCTTCGCTGTGATCGGTGTGACGATTTGGATTTCCTATTTTCTCGCTAACAAACTCACCAATGGGCGCATCCATGGCTCCGCAGTTGCGATAGCGTTGGGCCTGGTTGCTGCCTACTTTGGCGGGGTAGCAACGGGCGGTAATACCGGAGTTGCTGATGTAGCCTTGTTCAGCGGTATTGGCTTAATGGGTGGCGGCATGATGCGCGACTTCGCCATCGTGGCGACGGCTTTTGGCGTCCAGCTGAGTGAACTCAAGAAGGCTGGCCTAGTAGGCGTCATCTCCATCTTTGCCGGCGTAATCGTGTCGTTTGTCGTGGGCGCAGCGATAGCCGTGATGTTTGGTTACACAGATGCCGCAGCAATTACCACCATCGGCGCTGGTGCAGTCACTTACATCGTTGGCCCGGTAACCGGGGAGGCGATTGGCGCGACTGATGCCGTGATTACCCTCAGCGTGGCCGCAGGTTTGGTGAAATCAATACTGGTGATGATCGGCACCCCACTGGTGGCGCGCTATATTGGGTTGGATAACCCCCAGTCCGCCATGGTTTTTGGCGGCTTGATGGGGACCACCAGTGGTGTCGCGGCAGGCCTCGCTGCTACTGACCCCAAATTGGTTCCCTACGGTGCCATGACCGCGACTTTCTACACCGGGGTTGGCTGCCTGCTAGGGCCCTCAATCCTGTACTTCCTCGTTAGTGGCATCTTCTAAACACATTTGATTTAAGCGAACTTCACATGGCAGTCAATTATTTTCCTAAGCTAAGCAATGAAAACGACAAGGTTGCCCTGGTCGAAGGTGACCAGAGTTACAGTTACGGTGCGGTAAACGAATTCATCGGCCGTTTTGCCACCGGACTGCTCGCGGGCAAAACGGATCTCGAGGAGGAGCGAATCGCTTTCTTCATCCCGGCGTCACTGGATTATGTGACAGCCTTGCATGGCGTCTGGAGAGCAGGTGGCATAGCGGTGCCGCTGAATGTGGCCTCCGCTGTGGCTGAGCTCGATCATTACCTGAGCTGCGCTAGCGTCACACGCATGATCGCGAATTCTGAGTATCACGAAGCGCTTAGCGAGCTATGCGCTTCACTCAACATCGAACTTGTCAGCGTCGATCAGGTGCTAGCCGATAGTGTCGAGGCATTGCCTGAGATCGATGAAACCCGGCGTGCCATGATGCTGTTTACCAGCGGCACCACCAACAAACCCAAGGGCGTTGTCAGCACCCACAAGACCATAAAGGCGCAAATTACCACATTGATCGATGCCTGGGAGTGGAGCGAACACGACGTCATTCCACTGTTTCTGCCGTTGCATCATATTCACGGCATCATCAATATTCTCAGCTGCGGCCTATGGGCTGGGGCCACCGTGCATTTGTTTTCGAAATTCGATATCCCTAGAATTACAGAACAAGTGACATCTGGCACTTATAATGTATTTATGGCGGTGCCTACGATCTACGTTAAACTTATTCAGTACTTTGATAATATCGATACGGCAACTGTGCGCGCAATCTGCGATGGCTTTGCGGAAATGCGACTGAATATTTCTGGCTCTGCGGCCTGCCCAATCAAACTGTTCGAACAATGGCAAGAACTCACTGGGCAGGTACTGTTAGAACGCTATGGCATGACCGAAATCGGCATGGGCATATCCAATCCCTATAACGGACAAAGGCGCGCAGGCTGCGTAGGCCAAGCGCTGCCGGGTGTTGAAGTTCAGCTGTTTAATGAATACGACTCCCCGATCACAGAGGAAGCGCTCGCCGGTGAGATTCGCATCAAGGGAGATAATGTATTCCTTGAGTATTGGGACAATCCCAAGGCCACTTCTGAGTCCTTCAAGGACGGCTGGTTCTGCACCGGCGACGTGGCAGTGGCGGAAGATGGTTTTTATCGCATCATGGGTCGCTCCTCGGTAGATATCATAAAATCCGGTGGCTACAAACTGTCCGCTCTTGAGATCGAGGGTGTGCTGCTGACCCACGACGACATTGCCGAAGTGGCGGTGATTGGGGTTCCAGATGACACCTGGGGTGAAGCGGTGACTGCATTCATCGGACTCAAACCAGGAGCCAGCAGCTTAGAGTATGAAGACCTCAAAACATGGTGTGAGGGAAGAATGTCATCTTACAAAATCCCGAAGCACATCAAACTTGTTGATGCGCTGCCCAGAAACGCCATGGGTAAAGTCACCAAGCCCGCACTGAAAGAGCAGGTCTAGCCAGGCACCAACTTACTCTGCCCCTATTTTCCCACTCATGAAATCAGACGATCCGGGCTAAGCCCTGGACTAATTCAGCGCTGATCAGTGCCGAGAGACGGAGCAGTTGGTATAATGACTAACTTCTTTGCGCGGGCCTGATAGCCTGAACCAATAAACCATCGAGTAGAAAGCACTTTTGAAAATCGAGTTTCTAGGTAAAACCGTCTCCGGCCCATTTACCGTCCCCTCAGGCATAGTGACCTGTTCGGCCAATATCATTCAGCGTTTTTTTCATCTGATTCCCGAAGTCGGCGTGCTCACTACTAAAAGCATTGGGCCAGAGCCGCGACTGGGATACCGAGAACCTGTCCTCACCCAATACGAACCCGGCAGCTTCACCAATGCGGTGGGCCTGACCAATCCCGGCTCCGATCGCTCGGCTGAGTTACTCGGTGCACTCAATATCCCCGACGACAAGTTTCTGCTGATTTCTATCTTCGGTGGCAGCGTAGAGGAATATGTAGAGGTAGCGCGAAAACTTGCGCCCCATGGTGATGGGCTGGAGCTCAACCTGTCATGTCCTCACGCCAAGGGCTACGGCATGGCTATGGGCCAGGACCCCGAACTGGTGCAGGAAATCGTGAGTGCCGTCAAGGCCGCTGTAGGTATCCCGGTCGTCGCCAAGCTGACCCCGAACGTGCCGAATATCTCCGAAATCGCCGCTGCAGCGGCAGCCGGTGGTGCAGACGCGCTGTGCGCTATTAATACCATGGGCCCGGAACGTTACGAGAGTCATGGTCACTCCATCCTGACCAACGGCAAGGGCGGTGTCTCAGGCAAGGCTGTTCTGCCTCGCGCGCTGGAATGCGTGCGAGAGATCAAGGCTGCCGTGGATCGTCCCATCATCGCATGTGGCGGTATCAGCAGCGCAGCCGACGTAAGCGAGGCTGTTGCTGCCGGGGCCGACATCATTGGCATTGGTTCCGCACTGATCGGCATGACTACCAATGAGATTGCCGAATATTTTCAGGCCATGGTGCAGGACCTGTCAGCCAAATCCGAGCAGGCCGAAGCCCTGGTGCGCTATGACATAGATATGAACTTTCGACCCGTCACCCTGGTATCAAATGAACGTATAACAGATGACATATGTATTCTCACCTTTAATCGGAAGATCGAGATCGAAGCCGGCCAATTCATTTTTCTGTGGATTCCTGGCCTCGGTGAAAAACCCTTCTCGGCGCTGACCGATGATCCGTTTCAACTGGCGGTGATTAACCTCGGTGAGTTCACCGAGGAGTTGATGTCTTTGGAGCCCGGCACTGAAGCTTACGTTAGAGGACCCCACGGCAATGCTGTAAGCCCCAAGCCTGGTGCTCGGATCATGGCCGTAGCCGGTGGCACAGGCCTCGCTGCTGTTTATCAGCTCGCGCGCGATTTCGGCAATACGGAAATCTTTTTCGGCGCTCGCAGCGCCGAACGGCTCTACTTCCTGGACGAAAGCGCGAAAGTCAGCGACTTGCACATCGCCACTGACGACGGCAGCCGTGGACACCATGGCGTCATTACGGAATTGCTGGAGCAGCGACTCGAAGCGCTGTCGTCGGAAGAAAGGGAGGGCCTGGTATTTTACAACTGTGGCCCTGCCCCTATGGTCAGAGCTGCTGAAATGGTGGAACGCAAATACTGCAGTCCCGAGCGCATTTACAATGCCATTGATTACTGGACCAAATGCGGAGTCGGCATCTGTGGTGCTTGCGACGCACCTGATGGTCGCCGACTCTGCGTCGATGGCCCTTTTCTTGATGCCGCAGATCGCAACAGCGCTACCCAATAACCGTGTGTCGTTGAGGTGGGGATGAATTTTCGCAGCCTAGGTCTGGCGCAATGCTGACTCCATCGCCATCCAGTAACCGCGCAAGGAAAACCCTAACAGAGATAACCGCGAACGTAACGTGTGCGTTTTAAGATTAAGGCAGCAGCTCATGCTGGGATTTTAACTTCTCATGGGCAAACCAGACACTACTCTCACTTTAATCTATCAAGTCATGTTTTAAGCTGCGGACACATCTCGACAAGTCTTGATGCTTGCATTAGCATGAATTTAAATGAAGTAGTAGCCGGTCATGCTGGAATCCCTGTCTGATTATCCTGCCGTACTGTTTGACGCTCGATGCATAAGACTTGATTAAGCTGGCGCGGTTTAGTTGCGACCCAGATACAAGATCTTGTGGCAGCAACTAGAGACTTCCCCTCAAGCGAAAACAAGAACCGGGGATCATAATGCAGCGCCGCGACTTTCTTACCCAATCCTTAACCGCGTTAGCCGGACTATCAATCTCAACCAATTCCGAGGCCCAAGACTTGGAAAACGCCGCAACGCGAGATTGGTCCGGTAACACGCCACTGCGTTATCCTGACCCGGACCTAATTGCCCTCGACCAACGCTTTCAGCGTTACATCCTGTTTAACACTCCGATTCAACGACACCATGTCGGCACTTTTTGGGCAGAGGGGCCAGCCTGGAATGGCGTTGGTCGTTACCTGGTGTGGAGTGATATTCCGAACAATATCCAGTTGCGCTGGATTGAAGATGACAATCGCGTAACGGTGTTCCGCAAACCTGCTGGCAACAGCAACGGCAATACATTCGACTACCAGGGCAGACAATTGTCCTGTGAGCACGGCAATCGCCGCGTCGTGCGCTATGAATATGATGGCTCGGAAACGGTCATCGCCGACAAATTTGAAGGCACACCGCTGAACTCGCCTAACGATGTGGTGGTCCACCCGGATGGCAGTATCTGGTTTACTGATCCACCTTATGGTATCCGTGGAGACTATGAGGGTAATCGCGCCGAGCAGGAGTTGCCTCTATCTGTCTATCGCGTCGACGCTGCCAACGGCAGAATAAGCCGGGTGACCGATGACATTGATGCACCTAACGGATTGTGCTTCTCCCCCGATTATGCCCTGCTTTATGTAGCCAACACCGGCGCAGGTCGCGATATCAAAGTGTGGGATGTCGATGGTGCCCGTCTTCGCAATGGCCGTGTATTCGCAGAATTAGTCAATCCCGTGAATGGCGCCCGAACCTCAGCTGATGGCATCCGCTGTGACTTGGACGGCAACATCTGGGCGGGCGCACGTCCCGGCGTGCAAGTCATTGCTCAGGATGGGGATACGATAGGCGTGATTCGCCTGCCAGAGGTATGTGCTAACATCTGTTTTGGCGGTGTCAAGCGCAACCGTTTATTCATGACTGCAAGTCAGTCACTCTATTCGGTCTATGTTGGCGTTCGTGGTGCCGGCATCGCCTGAGTGCCTTTTATCTTGTAATCCAGTCCGACGGTCCACAACAAGCCGGTTCGGTTTCATTGCAACCGGGTTTTCTGCTCTAATACATCCTCTTTTGCATTCTTCAAATCACGAAGGGGGAACTATGAGTGTAAGAATCCTACGTCATAGCCTGAACATGCTGGCAGCCGCTGGCCTGTTCGCCATTAGCCTTACAAGCTACGCGGATATAGAGCAGTCCAATCTAGATGCGGTCACCGCAGATCTACAGACACGCATTGATGCCGGCAAGCTTTCGGGTGCCGTGGTTATGGTTGCCCAGGACGGTAGAGTCCTGATGAATGAGGCACTAGGCTACCAGAACGTGGAAGACCAGGTGCCCATGAGCACCGACACGATCTTCCGTATCTTTTCCATGACTAAGCCAGTCACAGGCACAGCTCTGATGATGTTATGGGACGAGGGCAAATTTCAGCTGGAAGACCCAGTTGAGAAACACCTGCCTGAACTGGCTGGTATGCGGGTCATGGTAGAACAAGATGAGGACGGCAACTGGGTAACCGAACCCGCTGAACATCCCATGACTGTTCGTGAATTGATGAGCCATACCGGTGGCCTGGCATACACGCCACCCCTTTCGCAAGGTCCTGTGCCCAAAGCGTATGCTGAGGCCGGCATCATGAACTTGACGGGTGCCAGCCTGAACGAATCCATACCCGCATTGAAAGATATTCCACTGACTTACCAGCCCGGTACCCAATGGGTTTACAGTATATCTGTGGACGTCCAGGGTTACATGGTCGAGCGCCTGTCTGGCATGAGCTTCGGTGAGTTTTTGCAAACCCGCCTGTTTGAGCCATTGGGCATGGTAGATACCGGCTTCTATGTGCAGCCTGGAAACCATGATCGCCTGTCGCGGCAATATGCGCCCAACAGTGACGGTACTCTGCGCCGGACCGACGACCGCGGCGGTATTGCTGCATTCGATTTCAAGAGTGCGCCCCGGTTTGAGTCTGGTGGGGGTGGTCTGACCTCGACCGCGGCGGATTACATGCAATTCGTGCAGATGCATCTGAAAAAGGGCGAACTGAATGGGGTGCGCGTACTGTCAGAGGAAGCGATTGACCTGATGCGCAGCAATCAGCTCCCGGATGCCGTACCCAATATCGGACAGCTCTATCCCGGCAATGTTTTTGGTCTGGATTTCGCCATTGTGGCAGATTCTGATGCATACCAGGATGCCTCCGAAGGCACGCACTGGTGGTGGGGAATTGCTGGCTCTTGGTTCTGGATCGACCCTGTTGAAAACATCGCCTTCATCGGCATGATTCAGAATGATGACATTCTGTATTCGCTGCAGGTACACGCTGCGGCCAGAGCTGCGATTTACAAATAGTCCGCGCAAATCGTAAACAGTCCGCGAACCCACACGGGTTCGCCGACTCAACTATACCTCTTCTCAGTTTTTCATAAGAAGCTACGCCACGAAGACCTCCGCAAGCGTTTTTGCAGCGGGGTCTGATAAGCCTGCAGTGTTATCACCCGTGTGTTGCCATCGCTGAGGCAAGCCCTTGAGATCCATTCCTGTTCATTTTGCGCGTTGCGAGAAAGGAATGGCCAGTCGACCACTGCGAGCCCGCCGTCAAAGCGGATAGTGTCAGCAGTAACTAGTGACGCAGCCTGGTGAATTTGACCGGCAATCTGACCACACTCTTTAAAAATATCGAGTGATGTTGCCAGCGGCTTTTCCAGTCGGGGTGAAATAGCTTTACCTTCGCCTGTAGTTGGGCGGACAGGCTGGGAGAGTAACATTCAGCTACGGTCTACTGGTCATTTCTAGCCTGAGCAAGAGGAATGTGGCTACAGACTAGAAATAACTTCGCGAATATAGGCCACGGCTTCAGTCACCGACTTTTCCTCAACATCCACTAGGCGATTCGCCTCGCGCATTACTTCGCTGGTGATTTTGCTTTCAAGAGCAGAGAGAGTTTCTACAAACAGCGGATCATTCATAGCTTCCGCGGATACCGCCAGGAAACCATCATAGGGCGGTAAGGCATTGAGCGGATCTTCAAGCAGCAGAAGGTCAAACTCTGCCACTCGACCATCGGTTGTGTAGGCTGAAATAACATCCACCTGCCCCTCTGCAACCGCGGTATACATCAGCGAGGTATCAAAAGTGAGCTTCTCGTTGAAGTCGATGCCATAGGTTTCCCGCAGTCTAGCCCACTCCGGACGCCCGAAGAATTCGAGGTCACCGGCCGCTATAAGACCCTCGGCCACAGGCAGCAGATCGTTGATGGAAGATATTCCCATCGCCTCAGCACGATCCCGACGCATGGCAAGTGCATACAAATTCTGAAAGCCGAGCCGCGCCAGGTTCTGCATCCCGTGTTCTTCACTTAGGTATTGGTTTACCGCCTCCATCACCGCATCCCTGCCTGGATTTCCCTCTTGGCTCATCCGATTCGCCCAAATCGTGCCCGAATATTCTAGATAAACATCAACCATGTTGTTTGCCGTGGCCTGAAACACCACCTCTGTGCCCATGCCCAAGCGCTGTTCCGTGTTGAACCCTGCATCCTGCAGCGCTGCCTCTACGACGCCGGCGATGATGTATTGTTCGGTGTAACCTTTACCTCCCACCACATAGTCGACCGCGGGCTCAGGCAGCAAACTGTAGGCAGAAAAAATGCCGGTGACAGCGAACGCAGACACGACAGCATTTCGATTGCGCTTGTAGCGTGGCGTATCTGCTATCTCCGTGCGATTCTCCACCAGCCATTGAATACCACCAATGATATTATCGAGAACAACCGCCATCAGCGCTGCAGCTACGCTGCCCACAGTGACTGCCACCAGGTTTCTTGTTTGCAGCCCGGTGAAAATATAGTTGCCAAAACTGGTTGCGCCCACCAGGGTAGAGAGCGTGGCCAGTCCAACGGTCCAGACGGCGGCAGTACGGATACCGGCTATAATCACTGGCAGAGCCAGCGGGATGCGAATCTGGGTCAGAATCTGGCGAGAGGACATACCAATGCCTCGGGCAGCCTCCACCACGTCGTCGGCAACGGTTTCCAGACCGGTGACCGTGTTCCTTACGATGGGCAACATGCTGTAAAGCACCAGCGCGATGATGGCTGGCAACAGGCCAATTCGCCCACCTAACATGGCGACCACCAGCGCCAGGATCGCCACACTGGGAAATGTCTGAATGATGCTTACCGTAGTCAGCAACGGTCGCTTCACCAGGCTGGACTGCGCTGCCCAGATCCCAAGCGGAATGCTGATGAGAATTCCCAGGATTAATGCGATCAAAGTAAGGGTCAGGTGTCCCTGAAAATACGCTGATAACAGAGAAAGCTGCTCGATCAAGTTTTCATTCATCGCGCTGTACCGGTCCGCGCCCACCGCGCAGTAGCTGTTCAAGACGGTCGGCCCTGAGTCGAGGCATCTCCACCAACTGACTCACGTAAGGATGAGCGGGCGAATTCAGCAATTCTGTAGGCGTTCCTATTTGTAGCACCTCACCCTGCTTCATCACCGCAATACGGTCCGCCATTAGAAGCGCTTCAGTCATATCGTGAGTCACCATAATGACCGTAAGCTTAAGCTCTGCCTGAATTCGCTTGAACTCTTCTTGTAACTCGGCACGAGTAATAGGATCCAGTGCGCCGAAAGGTTCGTCCATCAACACAACATCAGGTTCGGCTGCCAAAGCGCGAGCCACGCCTACGCGTTGCTGCTGCCCCCCCGAGAGTTGAGCCGGCAGACGCCGCGCGTATTCCTCAGCGGATAGCCCCACCATGGCAAGGGTTGCCTCAGTACGCGCCTGTACTCGCGCATCCGAATAGTTAAGTAACCTGGGAACCGCCGCAACATTTTCAGCGACCGTGTAGTGGGGAAACAGGCCTATGCCCTGAAACACATAGCCAATATTGCGGCGCAGCGTCTCCGGGCTCTGTTGCAAGACATTCTCGCCATTGACGAGGATAGAGCCATGACTGGGCTCTTCAAGCCGATTGATCATCCTGAGAGTAGTGGTCTTTCCGCAGCCAGACTCACCGATGAGACCCAGTAACTCCCCTCGCTCCACGGTAAATGAAGTGTCGGCAACGGCATTGGACTTGCCACCGTCATAGGACTTGCGAACATTTTGCAACTCGATCATGGCTGCACCATACTAGCAAGCCAATGGCTAGTCTGTCCTGCTCGATAGCTGGAGTGAAGCAAACTTTCCAACGTCATTGAGATCTTGCGGAGCGATTGCATCCAGTGAAAATAAAAGGACTCCGGTTTGTGGGCTTGTTGCTCGCGCTGCTCCCAGGTGCCTGCGCCGAATCGGGGCCCATTGAAAAGGCCCTGTCTTTAGGTACACCTGCAGTAAGTAAGGTGATGGCAAACCTAGCACAGCATGAAGTGCAATTTCTGTTTACCGAAGTAATATGTACGCAGGATGGCAGCAATGTGTTTCAGGATGATGAATACGGGCTGAAGGACGCGCGCGATCACTATCCCGCTAGCACCGTGAAGCTTCCGGTGGCGCTATTGGCGCTGGAGAAGCTGCAGGAAGACGATCGCATCGACCGCTACACGCGCTTTACGGTGATGGGGGAACCAAACGGCACCAGCTTTACCAACGAGCTTATCGAGCTGTTTGTAGTCAGCAACAACCAGACCTACAACCGATTATTCGAGTTCTTGGATAAAGACGAGATCAATCAATGCCTCAGCGTCAAGGGTCTGCTGGCCAGAATCTCTCATCGTCTCTCGATACCAGACTCAGATGTTTTGACCACGCGAGTAATGCAATTCTCTGGCGCAGGCGTTGATCCCGTTGTGATCGAACCCATTGAAAATTCTACTATCTAGCCAGTGTCGCCAAGTAATCTCAACAAAGGAGTCGCCTACATCGAAAATGGCGAAAAGATTAATGCGCCCTTCGACTTCAGCGGAAAGAACTACCTGCCATTGCGTAGTTTGCATGGTGTGATGAAGCGGCTGATGTTTCCTGAAAACTTTACAGAAGAACAGCGGTTTCATCTGTCTCCCGCACACCGAGTGTTTGTCCTTAACAACATGCAAACACTGCCGAGAGAGGTGGGCTATGAGGAGACGAAATTTCCTGATGGCTATGCGAAATTTCTCGTACTCGGTGATCTTGAGAGTGCGCCCCTGTGCATCTCGAGGTTCGCAATAAGTCGGGGTGGGCATATGACTACCTAATCGACGCAGCCTACATTCTGGAAAAGAAATCCGGTCGTGAATTCAGTATCTCCGCCAGCATTCAAGTCAACGCCAACCAGACATTCAATGACAACGAGTACGAGCATGAGGAGTTAGGCGCACCATTCCTGGGTGAGTCAGGGCGCCAGCTTATTGGATTCGAAGAGCAATCGAACTAGTTCTGGCCCGCCGCTTCCCTGCCCAGCCGCAGTGCGCTGCTGGCCCCCGCCGACAAACCGCTATCCACTCCCACAGTGACAAAACGAAAGCCTTGTTCGATGCGCTGCTGCACAGTGCGGGCGTTTGAAGTTATGGCACAAGGCACATCATGCTCCAGGCAAGCTGCTAAAACTCGCTGGATCGCGGCCTCCACTTCTGGTGCCGCCGGGCTGGTATAGCCCATTGAAGTACTGAGGTCAGAGGGGCCGATAAAGATTCCGCCCACGCCAGGCACGCTGATTATTTCTTCGATATTGGCGACACCTTCCGGTGACTCTACAAACATAATGGCCAGCAGTTCACCCTGAGGATCATGCGGCCACACATCGGCGCGGGCATGGTAATCCCGCACCCCCCAGTACCATGCCGCATTGGATGGGTTGCGACCTCGCAGTCCCTCAGGCTCATAGTCATCGACGCCATTGACCTGGGGATAGCGGGTTGCCCGCACCGCCAGCTCAGCCTGCTCGCGATTCTGGATGGCGGGAAACATGATGCCATAGGTCCCCACATCCAGCACTTGCTTAGCCTGGGCGATTATCTCATCAGCTCCTCCGGCGGCGGGAATACGCACGAAGGGCACCACATCTGGCTGGAGATTGCCTTTCTCAAGGATGCTGCGCTTGTTGGTCATGCCCAGCAGGAATGCACGCAATCTTTCCACATCGAAAGGCGCATGCTCCATATCGATGAGGATGAAATCCAGTCCCGAGCTTGACATGGTGCGCGCGTTTGTAAGGGAATAGTCAAAGGACAATAGGCCGAAAGCCGGCTCGTCTTGTTCAAACAGGTCGATGAGTTTATTGAGTCGTGGCGCATCAGATTGAGCAGACGCACTGGCGGAAAGTATTGCCGCTAGTGCAATGCCTATGGTTGACCACACATTAGCTGATTTCATTGCTCTATCGCCGCTGGCTTGAGCTAGCGCTGATACCAGGGGGGCTCAATCAGCAGCTCAGGATCGGCGCCGGGCTTGGGAACAAACTTTTGTGAACGACCATACTGGTTGTCACCGCCAATCAAATTGCCCGCGGGGTCTACCGTAAAAGTGTGCACCTCGATGTAGCCATCGGGTAATTCAAGTGGCACCAGCCAGGTGTATTTCAGATTGCCTTCGAAATCAAAATTCAGAAATCTTAGTGGACCGAGATCAGTAATCCAGAAATCGTTTTCATTGACGATGATGTCCAGTGGTAGAGTCAACGGCGAGCCAATAGAGCGTTCGAATTCGATTACCGCGGGATCGTCAGTTGCACGGAACAGGTTCACCTCGCCGCCCATGCGATCAAGCACAAATACTCGACCCTCAGGGCCAACAGCAACCGCATGGAGCGTATTAAACTGACCAGGCCCATCACCCTCACCACCAAACTCGCCCAGGTAATTCATGTCGTTGTCATAAATAATCACGCGGTGATTATCGAGCCCATCGGCAACCAGGATGCGACCATCTGGCATAAACGCCACGTCCTGGGGTCGACCGTAGTGGGTTTCGTCGTTGCCGGGAACTAGTTTCTCTCCGAAGGTCGCAAGTACCTCGCTGCCATCGTTAGCAATCACATAGATCTGATGAAAGGTTTCATTCACCAGCCAGATTCGGCTCTCGGGATCATAGGGGCTGATACGGATACGGTGCGGGCCAGGGCCATCTGAGCCCTCGCAGAGATAGTCCAGGTGATCCCAGACCTCCAAAACTTCGCCATCGCCATTAACCACATACAAGCAATTTTGCCAGGCTCGGCGATTGGTTTCCCGCAGCACGTTGATACCCATATAACCCGCGTAACCAGGGAACTCCTCGGGTACCGGATAGGGCATGATAGTCTCGCCACGCTGGGCAATGATTATGCGGTCTTCAGACTCAGCCCACACGCCAGAGTTACCTCCAAAGGCGAAACCCGGCTCTTGGAAGGGTTCGGCCCAGCCCGAAACTACGTTATAGGGGCTCTCGCCAATACGGCCTCGGGCGTTGCCCTGCTGAGCCAGGGTTTGGTTAGCCAGGATCAGGCTGAGAATTAGGGCTGTGGCACGGGTCAAGATTCCCATCGCGAATACCTCTTTGTTGGTCTTGCATTGCTTTTTATTCATAATTGGTTCGTGCAGACCCCTAATAATGACAAATCCAGGGCAGCGGGTATAGCGCGGCAGCAGTGTATTAGCGAATTCAGCGTACTCGCTGCTGCGCCTTCTTGGCCAGGCGCGCTTGATGCAGCAGCGGTTCGGTGTAGCCATTGGGCTGCAGCCGACCTGCAAACACCAGGTCACAAGCAGCCTGAAAGGCAATGGACTGTTCAGGATTGGTTGTCATGGGCTCGTAGGCCGGGTCATGTTGATTCTGCGCATCCACCACCGCCGCCATACGCAGCAGGGTTGCTCGCACATGCTCTTCTGAACACAAACCGTGGTGAAGCCAATTAGCGATGTGCTGCGAGGATATCCTCAGAGTAGCCCGGTCTTCCATTAGTCCTACGCTGTGGATATCAGGCACCTTGGAACATCCTACTCCCTGATCTACCCAACGTACCACGTATCCCAGAATGCCCTGCGCGTTGTTATCAAGCTCATGCTGAATCTCTTCCGCGCTGAGGCTGTCAGGTTCTTGCATAAGCGGGATGTCAAGCATGTCAGCAAAATCGGCTGGCGCGCGGCTCTTCAGAGTCTGCTGCACGTCGGCCACATTAACCCTGTGGTAGTGAAGCGCATGCAATACCGCCGCAGTCGGTGATGGCACCCAAGCGGTATTGGCCCCAGCCTCTGGGTGCCCTATTTTATGCTCGAGCATCGCCGCCATCAAATCCGGCATTGCCCACATGCCCTTGCCAATTTGGCTGCGACCCTGAAAGCCACAGGCCAGGCCGGTATCTACATTGTGTTGTTCATAGGCAGCAATCCAGGCCGTGGACTTCATCTTCGCTTTAGCCACCAAGGGTCCAGCTGCCATTGAAGTATGGATCTCATCACCTGTGCGATCAAGGAACCCCGTATTGATAAAGACTACCCGATCCCTTGCTCTATAGATGCATGACTTAAGATTCAGCGTGGTTCGACGTTCTTCATCCATGATGCCGACTTTCAGACGTAACGGCTCCAGGCCCAAGAGCTTCTCGACGGCAGCAAAGACATCACAGCAAAATTCAACTTCTTCCGGTCCATGCATTTTTGGCTTTACGATATAAACACTGCCCGCACGAGAATTGCGCAGTTTATTCCGCTCGAGCACATCAATCGCACCTACTGCGCCGGTGATGAGGGCGTCTAGCAAGCCCTCATAGATTTCCTCACCCTCGCTGTCCAGAATGGCTGGAGTACGCATCAAGTGTCCCACATTACGCACCAGCAATAGGCTTCGACCCGGCAAACTAAATTCCTTGCCTTGAGGGTCAAGGTAGTGCCGATCAGGGTTCAACTTGCGCGTCAACTGCGCTCCATTTTTTTGAAAGGTTTCCTGTAGCTCACCGGTGATAAGCCCTAACCAGTTGCGATAGACCTCAACCTTGTCTTCTGCATCCACCGCTGCAACCGAGTCTTCACAGTCCTGAATCGTCGTAATGGCAGCCTCAAGGCAGACGTCTTTGACGGCGGCCGCGTCTGCACCGCCAATCTCTGAATCTGGGTCTATTTGAATCTCCAGGTGCAGCCTGTTGTTTTGCAACAAGATAGCTGATGGTGTCTCAGCCGGGCCCCTGAAGCCTTTGAACTGAGCAGGATACTGCAGGGAGTTAACACCGGACGCAGTTGCCACACGCAATTCGCCGCCATCAATAATGTAACCCGTAGCATCACGGTGTGAGGCGCTTTTAAGCGGACAGGCCTGATCCAGAACATCCCTGGCAAAGGCGATGACTTTAGCACCACGGATCGGGTTATAGGCCCCTGCGCGCTCTGCTCCGTCTGTTTCAGGTATAACGTCGGTGCCGTAAAGCGCATCATAAAGGCTTCCCCAACGGGCATTGGCAGCGTTCAGGGCAAAACGCGCATTCTTTACGGGCACCACTAATTGCGGGCCAGCCTGCATACTGATTTCCACATCAACATGGTCAGTGTCGATTTCGAAATCGGGCACCGCATCGCTTAAGTAGGTAATAGAGGTGAGGAACTTCTTATAGTCAGCAGGATCTGGCTTACCAGTGTGTTGCTTATGCCAGGCATCAATCTGCTGCTGCAAGTCATCACGCCTTGCCAATAGCTGCGAGTTTCGAACCGTAAACTCACTCAGCAAGGCTTCTGTGCGCTGCCAGAATTGATTGGGGTCGAGATCAAGATGAGGAAGTAATTCCCTTTCTGCAAACTGCCGGAGCAGCTCATCGACCTGAAGTTTTCCTATCGCGACATATGCCATGCTTGGAGTTTACTGCGATTATAAATAAATCGCATCAGCAGCCACGATTAGGACAGATTGCGGATTCGAGGGCAAGTGCGCAGAAGTCCAGGAATCATCTTCTTTCGAGGCAAGTTTGGACATTTCCAGAGCAGATTCATGCATTCGTTCCAGAGTCGCCTGAAAGCGCTTCGAGTCCGCTGTGCCGGTATCCTTGGCAATCGCAGCTGCATTCAATACCCTGATCAACTGGATCATTTTGTCGCCTTCATCGCGCAGCTCGCAATAATGGCGTTCATTCGGAAACAGCTCGGGCGATAAGCCCCATACGCCGGCTTCCATCAGCAACACACCCAGCAAGGCAAGCGGTAGCTGTCATTGCACGCCCAACGACGCACTAAGTATATTTGCAGTGAAAAAGAATGCCAATACCAAGTCCGGTCAGGCCCAGATCGATCCTGCGACGAAGATTACGTTTCACTAGTTTAGTCTCGTTGTTCCGCTGAATTATTTGCCAGCAATTTATTATTTTAACCAACCAGACGAATAGTTAATCCACCAGGCTCACATTTAGCTTAGCGGTAAACAGCATAGTCCGATCCAGGTCCTGAGTCGCATAGTCCAGCAGCGTTTCTTCACTCTGCTCGACCATTCCATCAAACTTGCTTTCCCCGTTCACTACGACCCGCAGAGGCAGTTCAAAATCTACAGCATTGGGGCTTAACAGCAATGTGAATCGGTTCACACCCCGGGCATCCACTTCGAATTGATTACCAGTGCGAGTTACCTGCAACAGCGACGGTCTATCCGCCTCTGTCATTTCGTTGATTTCTATCCAGTGGTTCCTGTTATACCGATCCGTGCGATCTGCCACCCATTGAATATTGGCAGGCAAAGGGTCTCTCGGGTTGTCTGCCTTGAACTGTTCAATAACAGCCTGGTAGTCAGGTAACCAGCTGGTGTTGTGCCCACCTTCTTCGATCACAGTCCAGGTGTGGGGCACATCCACATCCTGCAATATCTGGATAAATGAGCGCAGTGACTCTGCAGGGTACAAACGGTCGTTTTCGCCATTCACAATGTAGAGCGGTTTATTCATCAAGTTTTCAAAATAGAGTCGGTATCCACCTCCGCTCTGCTTGCTTCGCAGTACACCTGGATGACCAATATAGGGAAGAAAGGCAGCCCACTGTGTGGGTTGCTTGAAGGCAAAGAAATAGGCGCCCGTGCCGCCGTCAGAGATACCGGTCATGGTTACCCTGTTTTCATCAACATTGTAGGTCGCCTTCAGCTCATTAAGTATTGCAGGAATATTTTCTGACTGTGAGTCCTGCCACCAGTAAGCCTCGGCCCAGGCAAATGGAATTACGATAATGCGACCGGGCTGAGCCACCCTCTCGTAACTTCTCTGCCAGAAACTTTCCTCTGCATCTGTCCTGGGCCGACCAACACCACCGTGCAACACAAACTCAAGCGGATAGGACTGGTTCGGGTCATAGTCTTCTGGCACATACAGCATGTAAGGATATTCGGTGCCTTCTGCATTAATACGCTGCCGCAGCTGTTCACCAGTTGGCACATCGGCATCATACATCGGCCCAGCTTGGAACAAGGCCAGTAATTCTTCGACACTAGTTTGGCTCGCCAAGATCTCATCTACCAGCGCGGCTCTTGCCACCGCCGAATCGGCGCGCCAGAACTCTGTGACTGCAGCTTCACCCAACTCAGTTAGGGGCTCTTGCCCCTGAGCACTTGCCTCAATACCTGCCAATACACAAATAATAGGTGTCAGGTATCCTAGTTTATACTGATAACCGTGATTACTTATGATGTCTAAATGCCTCCATTAATTGCACCAAACAAACTAGATAGTCTGCCTTCTAATCCAGTTCTCCGCCCAATTCGGTATACACTGCACGCAAAAAACGGTCTGGATTGCCATAACGATCATTGTAAGCGGCAGTAGGATTTGCGGCCGCAACCTCTTTGTAGCTCATACCTCTTTCCACCATCAGCGCAACCTGGTCCCTGACATCTATAATCATGTCGCGAAACCCCATGACATCCATGCGAGTTGAAACCTCTCCATGCCCTGGCAAAATCAGCGTATCCGGGCCGGCTGTGCCAATCAGCAGACAGAGCGCC
>MDTC01067348.1_pt1 | contig 30480 bp, 31 predicted proteins | sample 811181 | NCBI WGS metagenome assembly MDTC01 (sample SAMN05326644, study PRJNA326480) | marine metagenome | isolation source: seawater | place: Pacific Ocean: North | collected 2011 | reverse complement strand
ATAAAAAATGTTTGCGTTGTTTTATAAAAGTTTATTTATTTTCATATTAAATATTTTTATTCTTAAAAATATAGTTTACCAAATATATTTCTTTTTGTTTAATTCTCATTTTTTTGAAAGCTGACTGATAAATTTTGATCATTTTTATTTTTTTCAATGATTTTTCTAAATTAATCATATTGTGTGCTTTACAAAATATATTATGATTATGCTGTTTAAATCTGAAGCTTTTATTTTTAGTAACCATTACATCTGTAAGTAATAAATAATTAAATCGTAAATTTTTAGATATTTCTTTAAAAAAAAATTTATCTAAGTCATTGATATATTGCACAACACTATTCAAATATAATAAATCACATCTTAAATTTTCTATTTTATTAATATACAAAAACTCATTTGATTTATTATTTAAAAATTTTTTTTCATTAAAATGAGGGTTGTAGATAAAATATTGTAAATTAGAGTAGTTTTTTTTCCTTGAATCAAAATAAGATACTAAGGTGCCTCCAAAATCTAAAATTTTTAATTTTTTTTTTTGGATCATCGATAACACTAAAGGTAAATGGTCCCTAACATGATTGTATTTGTCTTTATGAATATAATTAAAAAAATTCTTCTGATTATTAATCTCTATTTTTTTTGAAAATTTCGTTTGTTTTTTATTGTATATTTCCCAGTCTAACATTAATTTTTTGACTTAATTATATGACCCAAAATATTATTTGTTAATAACAAATTATTTGATAATTTTTTTAAAATTTTATATTTTTTATTTTTTTTTAAAAATTTATCCAAGGCCGTTTTTGGATTTTTTTTATTACTCCATTCTCTTACTCTATGTTTTTGATTTGGAATATAGTTTATAATAGTGTCACCAACTATTATTATGTCACCTTTTTTTAAAATTTTATCGTAAAATATTAATTCATCGAATACATGTTTTTCAGTATGATTGGAGTCTAAATGCACAAGGCATTTTCTATTTTTTATTATTTTTTTTAATTTTGTTTTAAGGGTTGGATCTATAGACGACGTTTTAAATAAACTTACATTAGATGATATTTTTCTTTTTAATCTATTTATTAAATTTTGTGGGATAAAAATATCTATTCCAATTAATTTTTTTATTTTAGCTTTTCTACTTATTGTATCTAAAAATAATAAAAGCCCCCCCCATGCAACTCCAACTTCTATTAATACTTTTGGCTTATATTTAAAAATAATTTCTTGTAATTTGATTACATCCTCGGGTGTTTGTAGCATAGGCTCATTCATCCAAGTGTGTTGATAAGCCCAATTTTCCCTATCAGACTCTATATATAATAAGTTAGCTAATTTTTTTACATTTTTATTTAGAGAAATTTTTTTTTTAAACTTTTCAGAATTTTTAAAAAACTCTTTTCTAGTAATAATTTTTTTTTTCATATACTTGTATCAGGAATATGAAAATAATTATCACAGGTAGCAGAGGTTTCATAGGGAAAAGTCTTGTAAGTAGTTTTTCAAAAAATTTTAAAGTAAAGAAATTACATTTTAAATCTTTAGTAAATTTAAATAAAAATGCTTTTAAAAAAGAAATTCAAAAAAAATTGTTTAATCATAAACCGGATATAGTTATACATGCAGCCACTTATTTTAGTAACCTTAATAATAAATTTACCAGAAAAGAGTGTGAAAAAGTAAATTTTGAATACTCTAAAATATTTGTTAAGCTCGTAATTGAGAATAAAATAAAAAAATTTATTTATTTTGGTTCAAATCATGAGTTTGAAAAAAATAAAAAGAAGTTTTATCCTTATCTTATAACTAAAAAAAAATTTTCACGTTATTTAATGAATTTAAAAAATAAAAATTCAAAAATTTTAGTAGTATATTTATTTAATACATTTGGAGAAAATGATAAAAGAAATAAAATTTATTCTAGAATTATTAAAAAAGACCAAAATATAAAGTTTTTTAAAAATCTTAAGTTAAATTATATAAATGTTAAAACAGTGAACTCTTTTATAAAAAATTATTTAATATCTCACTGGTATTTTAGTAAAAGGTTTATAAGTCTATTAAATAAAAATTTTTTTAGTATTTATCACTTAAGAAAATTGAAGATAGACTACTTCTCAAGTAATGCTCCAAAGCAATTTATATTAGAAAATGAAATCAAAATTCCGATTAAGAGAAAATATGTCAATGCTGATAAACAAAATTCAATCTACGAATTTATAAAAAAAAGAATGATCTATTAAACTATAAAACTAATTTTTTTTTAAAAAGATTAAAAGATTTTTAAAAAATAAAATATTTTTTTTCGATAATATGTTTGCTCTGATTGTATCAGTATAGAAATTTAATTCACCAACTTGAATATTATTAATTCTAATAATTGTTTTTTTAATAATCCAAAATAAATTTGTTTTTATTAATATTTGCTTTAAAAAGTTTAAGATATAATTTTTGGTTTTTTGAAATGGACCTGGGTAAATCTGTTTTAGCCTGTACCTATTAATATTTTCTAAAAAATTACTAAGCTTATTCTCAATATTCTCAATTTCTGAATTTTTAAAATATTTTTTAAAAAAGTATAAAAATGAGTAATTTTCATAGCTAAACTCTTTTGATGAAATTATTCCTAGATAATCTTTTGATTTTAAAAAATTAGAACTACTACTATGTTTTATGTTATCTACTTTAATATACTCTATGTGATTAAATCTATTTATTTTTCCATAAAAAAAACTTGTAAGCACAAACAATAATTCAGATTCGTAAATATTTTTAAAACTTACTTTGTTCAAAAGTTTAAATATTTTAGTAAGATTTTCTGTTCTATGTAAACAATTATAATTTGATTGCATTTTTCCAATTACCTTAATAATTCTTTTAAATTTAGACTCATCCCGAAACGAGATATTATGAAGATGCTCAAGACGCGAAAAAACGAAGCTATTATTAATTAATTCCAAATTATAGCTTTGTCCTCCAGAGCAAGTATATTTTTTGTTTCCATTTAAAAATTTTTCTGATTTTTTGATATTTTCAAATATTAAAAAATCATCGTCTTCACAAATATATATATATTTAGTTTTTATATACTTTGTGGCCTTGTAAAATTTTTCATAAAAATTTTTATAATTTTTATAATATTTAAATTTTTTATATGTAATCTTTTTATCTTTTTTTGATATATTTTGTAATTTTCTCTCTAGATAACCATCATTACCTCCATCACAAATATAAACTTTATATGGACAATTAAATGTCTTGATAAAGTCAATCCATCTCAAAGTAAATTTTCTCCTATTATAGATTGTTAATAGCAATGTTACATCGGTCATCTATTTTGTTTTAAAATATTTTTTAATAGTGTTAATCACTTTTGTTTGTTGTGAAAGAGTAAGCTCAGGGTAAATAGGTAAACTCAACATTTTATTGCTCATTTCATTCGACTGTTTCATATTTGATCCCTTGTATTTTTTAAAAGTAGGCATTTTATGCAAAGGAACCCTGTAATGTATAGAGGGAAATATTTTTTTTGATTTCAAATAGTTCATTAACTTATCTCTTTGTTTTATTTGTATAACAAAAAGATGATAAGCATGAAAAGTATTCTTTAAAGTTTGCGGAAATACGATTGGTAGATTTTTTAAACTTTTCATATATTTTTTTGCTATTTTATTTCGTAATAAATTATTTTGATTTAAGAACTTTATTTTTAAATTTAATATTGCGGCCTGAACTTCGTCTAATCTAGAATTATATCCTTGTTCGACCGATACTCTCTTATCATCCCAACCATATTGCCTAATTAATTTCATTTTTTTAAATAAACTAAAATTATTTGTTATTATTGCACCACCATCTCCAATTGCTGCTAAATTTTTAGTTGGGTAAAAACTTAGACATGATATTTCCCCAAAAGTACCAACCTTTTTTTTATTTATCGATGAACCCATAGACTGCGCACAGTCCTCAATAATTGGTATTGACTTGACGATTTTTTTAATTTCATAAATATTAGCTGGATTACCATGTAAATGAACAACAATTACAGCTTTTGTCTTTGTTGATATTTTTTTTTTTAAAATAGCTGGATCCATGTTGCCAGTTTTATCCACATCTATAATTACCGGCTTTGCTCCTGACTCCAAAACTGCTGAGCCTGTGGCTGTTGCAGTTAAACTTGGAATTATAACTTCAGAATTCTTTTTTAAATTTAGTGATTTTAATGCAATTTTAAGAGCATCTGTCCCGCTATTTACTCCTAAAGCATATTTTATATTAAAATATTTTTTTAAATTACTTTCAAACTTGATATTTTCATTTCCTAATACATAATTATTCTGCGATATGACATTATTAAATATTTTTTTTAGTTTTTTGCTTAATAAAATATTCTGAGCTTTTGGATTTGCAAAGAATATCTTCATATAAAAAATTTTTTATCTTGTAAAAATTTTTTATCTATATGGGTTATAAATCTCATACCATTTTTTAGAAAAGCATTCTCCTTTTTACATATCTCTATTGAGTGATTCCATGCAAAGAGTATACAAACCTTGGGTTTAATCTCTTTATATTTTTTTTTATAATCTAAAATTGGAATATGAGTAATTGGAGTAAATTTACCAATTTTTGTATATGATGTATCGAAAATTCCTTTAATAATTTTATTGTTTATCTTGCAAAAGTTAAGAACTGTAGTGCTTTTTGAGGTAGCTCCATATCCATAAATTTCGTATTTTTTTGATATTTTATTAATTTTATTTTTTAATTTTTTTTTAGAGATAAAACATTTTTTCTTAAAAATTTTTAGTTTTTTAAAATTGTCTAAACCTAGTTTCTTCTCATTATTTATAAGGTATTGTAATCTTTTAGACTTTTTTTTTTGATTTTTTTGTGACAGATAATATCTCATTGAACCACCATGAGTTTTTTGATGCTCCGCATCAAATACTTCAAGATTAAAATAAGATGCTATTAAGTTTATTGAGATAATTGAGAAAATAAATATATGTTCATCATATATTTGATCATAAGAAGTTTTTTTAATCATGTCTCCAAGATATGGTTCCTCAATAGCGATAATGCCGTTTTTATTTAGAAATTTACTTAATGTAAAAAACATTTCATTAAGGTCTGGTATGTGGCAAAAAACGTTTGCTCCACAAATTATATCAAATTTTTTACTAATTTTTTTTTCATTTAATAATCCTCTGTTGAAAAATTTGTTGATAACATTCAAACCGTTTTTTCTTGCTATTTTACAAACATTTTCTGAAGGTTCGACACCTAAATGATGGTTTTTTTTAAAATTTTTTAATAGAATACCGTCATTACAACCAATTTCTAAAATCGAAAATTTTTTTTTATTAATTTTTTTTTTTTAATTGATTTGCATATTTTTGAAAATGAGACTTCATACTGTTTGAAGTTGAAGATAAGAATGCATAATTCTTGTTAAACATTCTTTTTGGATCAGGGTAATCAAATAATTGGACTAACTTAAGTTTTTCATTGAAACCTATTTTTAAATTAAATTGATACTCTTTTTTTTCTTTATTACTTACAAATCCATTACCTAAAGGCATTTTTCCAAAATTAATGATTGGTTTTAAATTTTTTTTTGAGAAAATTGATTTAAAATTTTGCATCTTGAAGTAGTGGGTGGTTCATATCTTTTTTTGATATAATTGGTTTTTTTGTAGGCCATTTAAAATTAATCTGTTTATCATTCCATTTTATTCCACTATCAAGAGTTTTATTAAAATATTCAGACAAATTATAGATAATTAAATTTTCTTTCTCAATTGCATAAAAACCATGTGCAAAACCTTCGGGCATATATAATATTCTATTATTTTTTTCGGATAATATAAATGATTCATATCTTCCAAATGTTTTAGATTTTTTTCTAATGTCCACCACAACATCAATTATTTTTCCTTTTTTAACAAATACCATTTGTTTTAAAGGTTTTTTTACCTGATAATGAAAGCCTCTAATAACATTTTTTTTTGAAAAGGATGAACATACCATTTTGGTTTCAAAATTAATTTTTAACTTGTTATTTAGTTCTTTCTTATTAAATATTTCCTCAAAATAACCTCTATGATCTTTAAAAGTTTTAATTTTGAAAAGTTTTACTTCTGAAAACTTAGTTTTATAAACTTTGCTTATCATTATATTGATAATTTAGTATTTGAAATTTTATCTTTTTAATGACATTTATTCTTTATTCATGCTTAAAAATCAATTTAAAAACTATTTGCTGCTTCCATATGATATAATAATGATTATAATCTATATTATTGCTTTCAAAATATTTCAAATAAATTTCAAAAAATCTGTTAATAGCTTAATAAGATTATTTTGTGTAACTGGTGGTTTATCTAACGATATTATATCTTTCTTTACAAAAAAAAAATCAAAAAAATTACAATCTAAAATTAAAGACCCTAAATATGATTTTGATTTAATTGATAAATCTCTAAAAGATAATGGTTATTTCATAATAGATAATTTTTTATCAGATGAAGATTGTAACAATTTATTTAAATTTCTTTTAGAAACGGAACTTATTGCAAAAACAAACGGAAAAATTATCGATAATAAGACTTTCTTTGACACAAAAAATCCAAAAGCTGTTTTTTATGAAATGAGCAAAGAAAAAATTTTTAATTCTGAAATTTCGCAGAATCTGGTTTTCAATAAATTTATTTATAAAATAAGTGAAAATTATTTTGGAAGCATGCCTTTATTTGATCACATGTCTCTTGCAATTTCTGCAAAGTCTCAATTACCAGACTCTTATGCGGCACAACTTTTTCATTTTGATCTGGAAAGACCTAAATGGTTAAAATTTTTTATATATTTAAATGATGTTGATGACAACAATGGTCCTCATTTTTTTGTTCCTAAATCACATAAAAATTTGGGAATTGTTAAAGAGATTAGATCAAAAGGTTATTCAAGAATCGAAGATCAAATTGTAGAAAAATATTATCCTGAAATAAAAAAAATAACTGGAAAAAAAGGTACATTGCTAATAGAGGATACAAGAGGTTTGCACAAAGGTTCTGTTGTTAGAAAAGACTTTAGATGCTTAGCACTATTACAATTTAATAATTCTAACTTTGGAAGTGAAAATCATGAATATAAATTTAAAATTAATGACAAAGATAATCTTAGTTTTTTCTTAGATTATTCTGAAACTTATTCTAATATTAAAAACTTAATTTAATGGAAAAAAATATCAAAAGCGAAAATTTTGAAATTAAAAAAATTTTTAATAAATTTGCATTTCCAAAAAATAGCATTTTATTTATTCATAGCGATATAACAAACTATAGCACTCATTCAAAAAGCTGGTTAGAAAAGTGCGGAAATTTATACAATTTTTTTAACGATTATTTTAAAAATAACACCATCGCAGTTCCAACATTTACTTATTCTTTTTGTAAAAACAAAAAATTTGATTTAATTAAAAGTCCATCCGAGGTAGGGATTTTTACAGAATATTTTAGAATTCAAGAAAATGTTGTTCGATCAAATCATCCAATTTTCTCTATTGCTGCTAAAGGAAAATATGCAAAAATTTTAACAGATAATTTAAGTAATTCATCAACTGGAGATGGTTCGATTTTTGAAAAACTAAAAGTTTTTGATGCATACATACTTTTTTTTGGATCAGGATTTATACAATCATGTACTTTTCTTCACTATATTGAGCAATGCAAAAAAGTAAATTACAGATATTCAAAGTATTTTAGAGGGAAGGCAAAAATCCATAATAGATTTTATGATGATATTTGGGAATTTTACGTTCGCAATACAGAGATATATAAGTTTAAAGATTGGGGAAAAAATCCATTAATTGAAAGAGATTTAAAGAAAAATAAGTTGTTAATAGAGAAATGTACTAAGAATCTAAAAATTTCATATTGCTCGACTAGAAAAATTTTTAAATTTATATCAAAAAAACTTGAAAATAATGAAAACTACATAATTGGTTCGAAACCCACAAAACTATAATTTTTTTTTTACAAGATCGATAAGTTTTTTTACTGAATTAATATTTACCATCTCATAGAAAGAAATTTTAATAGAAAATTTTTTTGATGTTTCGTTAATTATATTTACATGATTTAAAGAGTCCCACTCTATTATATCTTGAGTTGTTGAATTTTTTTTTACATTTTTATTTTTCAAATTTTTTTTGAAGATTTCTAAAATTTGTTTTTCTAATTTTTTCACGTAATATTTTTTAATAAATCCAAGTGAATATACTCATTAGAGCTAATTAAAGTATTTTTGTATACATATTTTTTGTTATTACTTGAGGATGTTTTGCCATTTGCTTCTTGGTTCAATAAAATGCCAGCGGATACATCCCAAATTTTGTTATCATACCCCCAGACTGCCTCTACTTTTCCAGATGCCAAAAGTGTATATGCAATAGCTGCTGATCCTATTCTTAATACACCTCTTGATTTTTCATTAAGTTTAGAAAATAATTTATAAATTTTAATCTTATTTTTAATTTTTGATGGCAAAATTGCTATTATAAGTGAATTTTTTAACTCTTTTTCTTTAGAAACTCTAATTTTTCTTCCATTCATGAAAGCTCCATTGCGTAAAGAAGCATAATACATTTCATCTTCTCTCGAATTATAAATAATTCCTGCCACGCACCTCTTTTTATAAAAAATAGCAATTGAAATACCGTATAAAGGTATTCCATGAGTATAATTTACAGTCCCATCCAGTGGGTCTACTACCCATTTAAATTTTCCTCTTTTTTTAATCAATCCAGTTTCTTCTCCTAAAAAACTGTCAAATTTAAAATTTTTAGCTACCAGTTTATAAATTTCATTCTCAGACATTATGTCAACTTTTGAAATTATATCTCTTGGTAAGTTATTTTTTATTTTTAAACTTTTAACTTTTTTATAATACAAGGCTAAAATTTTTCCTGCTGACCGTGCGGCTCTGATTCCTAACAACATTCTTTTATTTATTTCTGCTTTCATGATTTTTTTAAAATATTATTTAGATTGATCTGCTTTAATAACATGCTTATTGGATCTTTTTCTTCAATACCAGAAATTTTTTTTAAAATTTCGCTCTCCGTCAAAGTTTTTTTTAGATTATGAAGATAAACAGACTCGCTATCATTTCTGTCATAAAAGTTTAATGCAGCTTTTAATCCAATTAAATTATTTATTGGTATCTTTCCACAAAGAAATGCTAATCTTAATGACAAAATTATTCTGTTATCACTTCCAAGTTTTCTTATGGGTTCTCTTGCTACTCTTGATATAGGATCAAAAAGTAATTTATTTTGAAATCTTTCTATTTCTTTATTCATGTAATATTTAGCAAATTTTTTGCTTACCAATTTTGATCTAACTAAACCTAATGATATCTCTTCCATTGCAGATGTAACAATTTTTTTGATCATTTTATCGTTCATTGCCTCATGAATGAATTTATATTTTTTTTTAAAACCTAAATATGCTAAGATTGCATGTGGTGCGTTATGAATAAAAAGCTTGCTGTTCCAATGCATCTGCAAATTTTTACTATTTAACTTTGTTGCGACATTTGAAAAATTTATTTTATTTTTTTCCACAACTAAAATTCCATTTTCACTTACGGTTATTAAGTCATCAATCTTTTTTAGTTTTTTTGGAGCAGTATTAGATGTTATTACATCTGGTATTGCAAAATATACTTTTTTACAGTTTGCTATTTCAGTTAAGATAAATTTTGATTTAAAGTCATTTTCACAACTAATAATATTTTTTGCATTTTTAAGCTTTTCTCCAATTTCGTAACATTGTTTTGGTCCTACACAAGAAAAAACCATATCATATTTTCTTACATCATATTTATCATCTAAGTGAAATATATCCTCAATAAAAACTTCGACTATTTTATATTTGTTTTGATTTGTAAATGCAGCTTTATATTTTTTTCTCGTCTTAAGTTTCTCAACAAGCATTTGGTTAATATCTACAAATGAAATAGAAAAATTTTTTAAAAAGAATTTTGGAGCTAGAAAACCTCTTCCAATTGCTCCAGCACCAAATATAAGAATTTTTTTATTTTTTTTCATATTTTTTTTTTAATACCAGTTTAAGTATTTTTCCAGATGGTCCTTTTGGAAGTTTTTTTAATACTATATATTTATTTGGTTTTTTAAAATTTCCTAAGTGTCTTAAACAATAGTTATCAATTTTTTTAAGACTTAATTTCGATTTTTTTTTAAAAACTAAAAAACAACAAACATTTTCTCCATAAAACTCATCATAGATTGAAGTAATTGCAACTTCTTTAATTTCTCTAATATTTTGTATTATATTTTCAATTTCAGAAGGTAAAATATTTACACCTCCTTTTATGATTAAATCTTTTTTTCTATCAATGTAAAAAAAAATGTTTTTTTTGTTAATTGAAACATAGTCACCTGTCAAAAAAAAACCTTCCTTAAAACTTTTTTTGAATAGATGACGATTATTGTAATAAGAAGTTAATAATGTTTTGCTTTTTACGCCTAATTCTCCAATTTTTGTAATCCGATTTGATAAATCTTTTTTTTCAAATATTTTATATTTAAAACCTTTAAGAATTTTTCCAATTTGACCTTTCTTTTTAATTTTTAAAAAAGGATCATCAAAATGTGAACAGCCTATCTCTGACAACCCATAAAAGTTTGATATTTTAAGACCAAATTTTTTTTCAAACTTATTTTTTAGTTGCCAAGGTAATATTGCTGATCCAGATCCTATGAAGTTTAAAGATTTTGGTCTCATATATTCCTTATATTTTGTATTTAAAATTACATTTAATATTGTCGGTACTGTTTGAAAAAAGTTTGCCTTATATTTTTCAGCCAATTTCCAAATATTGTCTTTTATAGACCAAAAATTTTTAAATAATAAAATTGATCCACCTACACAAAGACTAAACTTTATAGTATGTCGTAAACTTGACGTATGATACAAAGGTAAAAAACACAAATGAATATTTTTTAATGAAATTAATTTTGTTGCAATTAAAGCCCTTTGATTTTCAAGTGTAGCAAGATTAGAATAGGCTATTATCTTTGATTTTCCTGTTGTTCCAGATGAATAGTACAATAATGCAATATCATTTTTCTTCGTCTTTAAAAGAAAATCTTCATCTTCTCTAAATTTACTAATTTTTGATTTAAAAAAATTGTAATTTTCAATTTTGATTACACTTGAGTGTTTTTTAAAATTTTTTTTTTTAATATTGAAGTGAGTGAAAATTATTTTTGGCTGAACTTCTAATATTTTTTCATCAATAATTTTATTTCCTAAGTTGATTGGCAATGGATTAAGAATTGTTCCATATCTAATAGATGCAAAATATATTATAAGATATTCTAAAGAGTTATCTAAAACTAAAGTTATTATATCTTTTTTTTTTAAGCTTTAGTTTTTTAAAATACATACAACATTGATTTACGTATTTATTAAATTGTGAGTATGAAATATCATCTATTTGATCAGAGGTGTGGTTTAAAATGAATCGTTTATTTGGTAATTCTTGTGAGTTTAAATAAAGTATATCTGAGATAGAATTACTTTTATTAATTTTTTCTAAGCTTTTTCTTCTCAATTTATTTATCATTCTTATAAAAAAATAGTTCTAATAATAGGAATTACAATAAAAGTAAATTTTATATTATTTCTATAATTTAATTTCATTATATTTGAGTTTATTTATAAAATTTTTTAATGAGGATGACGTTGAGAAATTAATTTTATTAAGGTTTAACTTTCTTGCTGTATTTTTAAAAGCATCATTGTTATAAATATAATACATATAGCAATATTCTAATATTTTTTTTGATATATCTTTTTTTGGTTCTAAGTTGCTTACAGATAATAAATATTTCTTGTATTGTGATACTGACCTTGGTTCAAAGCCTATTTTATATCTACATGCAGGATGTTCTCCAGCTGAAATAGAGTGAATATTAAAATATGCAAGTTCCCATAGAATAGTTCCCCAAGGAGAAATACCACATTTTATATTTTTAAATAATTCAATGTTTGAAGTTGATGGGCTAATCCATTCAATATTATTATATTTTTTTTTTAACTCACTAATTACTTTGAGTGACTCTCTATTAGAAAAAAAAATATTAGGATGCGGTTTAATTGCTATATTTAAATTATAGTCTTTTATTAAATTGCATGTGTAAAGAATCCATTCGTAGAAATCTGGAAAGATAAGATCACCCCATTCTCTTTGGGATTCAAAAAAGTTAGGTAAAAAAACAACGGCATCATATTTTTTTTTCAGCTTTATATTATTTTTTTTGAAGGGATTTACCTCCATGTAATCATTAAAGCTGATATCTTTTCGGTTTTTAAAAAAAATACGGTTTAACATTTTTTTTGATAGTTTTATTTTTTCTTTTTTATTTTTTAGCTTAGAAAAAATTGTTTTGAATTTTCTATAATTGTCTACGCTGTAATAATCTTTGTTTGTCAATTTTTTATTATATTGGGCCATAGTAGTCCCAGAAAAAACTTTTACTTTCATTTTGAGAAAAACTCTTACTAGCAACCCATAATGAATATAAGTAGCATAAGTTGTATAGAGATATTTGTAATTATATTTTGTTTGTAGTCTTTGAAAACATTTAATTGAAATTATTGTCAAATATATGATTTTTTTTAAAAAAATATCGTTAATATCTACAGTAGGTTTATTTCTAAACCTTATATATGTATCATAAATTAAATCACCACAATAAATTTTGTTTATATTTAATTTAAGAATCTGTTTTTTAGTCTTTAGTTTATGAAAAATTTTTTTTGCTTTTTTTTTTGCTTTTTCATTTTCAGAATCACTTATGAAAACCGACTTTAAATTGGGTAAATCCCAAAATGCGTTTAAACCAACAACTTTATATAATTTAGAATATTTTTTTTTCAGTAGTCTAAAGTATAAATTTGACTTGAAGTTATGAAAATTTTGAAATGGTCGTTCTCTAGAAACATGTAATGAATATGGCCAATACCCATGAATGTTAAAACCTTTAAATTTATTTTTTGAAAGTAAATAATTATAACAAAGATAATAATAATCATTAGGAGCAATTATAAGAATATTGTTTTTCTCAAGTTTTATTTGAGTTTTTAACTTATTAACGAAATCTTTTTCGTTTTTATCTAATATAAGTTGTGTAAATGGTTTGTAAATTTTTTTAATCATATTTTATTATTTAATTCTTAATTAACATGCAAATGTATTTCAAAAGTGAATTTACGAATTTATAAGATTATATGTTTTATTTATAATAAATAGAAAATTTAACATTCATATTGATTTTATTTGAACTTTTATAATGATAAACAATATATTATGCATAACACTAAAAAACTAGAAATTATTTTTTTTTTAAGTTTATCGAACTTAATTCTAACAAATTATTGGCTTAAACTTGGATTATTCTCCAGTGAAGTAAGATATTATTTTTATGAGCTGCCATTAGTAGAAGTTATTATCGGTATACTATTTTTATTTTTTTATTTTATTTTATTTTATTTTTTAAGTTTTTTTCTAAAAAAAGCAGGTTTAAATATAATAGATAATCTTCTAAAAGTTATCTTATTTCTATTTGTGATAGATATAATTAGAAGAAATTCTCAGCTAATTTCTTTAGATTATTTCTATAAAAATAAGTTTATATCAATTTTTATATTATTAATTTTATCTATTCTATATTTTAAACTTTATAACAAATTTAATAAAATTGTTTTTTATTTTTTTATTATTTTTTCTCCATTTTTACTAGTCGTTATTTTTAACATAATCAATTTTGTATTTATTTTAAATTGGGAGAACAATAAATATTTAATTAAGAAAAAAAATTATTCAAATAAAAATAATAAAATAGTATTAATTGTTTTTGATGAGTTAGATTTTAGAATCTTAGAAAATGATAAATATAAATCATTTGATAATGTTTTGTCAAAATCTGACATATATAGCCAAACAATGCCATCAGGAGATGCAACATTGACAATTGTACCTAGCATCTTAACTGGAAAATTATTACCTATAGACACTAAATTCTTTGATTTTTCAAACAACGAAATTAATTATAAGGTTAATGATAAGACTTTCAAATTAAGTGAAAGTGACCATATTTTTAAAATTCTAAATAAACAAAATTATAAAATTGGCATAATAGGAACCTATCACAGATATTGTAATATCTTTTATTCATATTTGAACCAGTGTTATGAATTAAACGATGAACAGTATTCAATAAAAAATATTGGCTTAAAAAAATATTTAATTTATTCAGTAATAGATATTTTACCTGCAAATACAAAAATTAAAATATTTGAAAAAATTAATACAAGTAATTTTAATAAAGAGGATCATCCCAAGCTAAGGATAGAAAATATAAAAAAGTACTTAAAATATTTTCCAACTCTAATTGAAAATAATGATTTTATTTTTATTCATGTAGCATTACCGCATGCACCTTGGATTTATAGTGATGGTAAAATAAATATTTATAAATATGATCAATTTGGTCAAGCTGGATACTATGAAAATATGATTTTTACTGATATTTTCTTATCTAAGATCGTAGATCAACTCAAAAAATTAAATCAATTTGAAAATTCTTACTTAATATTAGCATCTGATCATGGATGGAGATCTGGGGACAATAAATTTGTTGGATCTAACAAAAAAAAATTGAAAGATAGAGCTGGTGATATCTTATTATCTGTAAAAAAACCTTATCAAAAAAATAAAGTAATCATTAGTAAAAGGACTTATAACCATCATGTTTTCAATTTGATAAATGATTTTATAAAATAATTCTTATAAATAAGATACTTTTCCAAACATTGCTAACCCAGTAATATATTTGCTATTTCTTGTAACTCTGAAAGGTATTTCATCAATAAAATTTGAGACACTATTTAATTTATTTTCATTTGCTTTAATTTCAATGATCGTTGCGTCATCAGTTTTAATATTCAATTTTTCGTAATTAGATAATAATTTATAATAAATTTTTCTATCAAGGGTAATAATAACATCTTCGAAGTAATAATAACTTCTTAAGTAACTGACTTCTAAAATTGGTAGTAACTTTTTATAACCAATTAAATTTAAAGCGTCATTTGCTTGATTTATTAAATTAAATGTTTTTAAATCAAAAATATTTGAAAAATCAATTTTTTTTGAATTTACTTTAAATGGATAAATTTTTTTTGCATTAAATTTATTAAGTTTAATTTTAAACTCAATAAATGAATTGTTATAATTATTATCATTATATTTACGTAATCTGTATTTTACTCTATTGGGCAAACCATCAATATTATCTCTTGCAGATTGTAAGTCAAAAGTGTCAAAATATATACTCTCTATTTTACGGTCTTGATATAAGCGGTTTAGCTTTTTTTTACTCTTCAGCCATTCCAAAACATTTGGGTAACTCGAATTTATTTTAATTTTAATTTCAATTCTTTTCTTGAGATTCTTAATTATACTCATAATTAATTAGATCAATTTCTTTGTCATTAATTTTTATATAACTGTATTTATCTTTAAGTATATTAAGTTTAAACGGTTCAATATTTTTCAAACTTATATTTCCGCCATTATTATAATATGATTTTTTGAGATATGCTGAAACATCGGTAATATTATTTTCAAAAAAAATATTTTGTCCAACAAAACTACTATCATCTTTAACTGCAATAGAATTGAAAGAATTTGAAATTTTAATATTATCTGCAAATAATTTGCTATTTTCTCCCACAGATATTGCCTTATCAGATGTTTCATTAATATGAATATTTTCAAGTTCAACATGAGATCCTGAGGTGTCTATAGAGTCACCCTTAACGTATGAAAATTGAGAATTTAATATTTTACCTTTTGAAAAATCAATATCTAATGCATCTGATATAGAATTTTTAAAACTAGAATTTTCTATTAAGAAACTTGTTTCAATTAAATTCAAACTATCTTCAGCTATAGAATTATTAAACTCAACATTTGAAATTCTAACATTACTTTTAAAAAAATTTATTGCACCGGTCAAAAAAATTTTGTTGGGGTTATCATTATAAAAATCTGTATTTTCAAATTTAACAAAATTAATTATTGAATTTTTTGAATTAGATACAAGTATACCACCCCATTTACTGTCTTTAGGAGATGTCATAACAATATTTTTATTTGCCGTTCCATTCATAATCAAATTGGCATCTTTTATGTAAATAAAAGATTGATTGGTAAAGGTTAAAACTGTATCTGCATTAATAATAAGATTTTTTCCAGTTTTTAGATAAAGTGGTTTATCTATAATGTGTTTACCTTCTTTTATTATATAATAATTATCTTCCTCTTTTATAAATCCAAAACTTTCAATATATTTATCTAATGTCAGAAAATTAAAATGAAGGTAACCTTTTTTCAGAAAGTTTTCTCTATTAAAAAATTTATTTTCTACAACTACATCTAAATATTTTTTTTTATTATTAGCTAGATATTGCAAGTTCAATTTATCATCTAGCTCTAAACATTTAATAAATTTTTTGTTAAATGGAAGTCTTTCTTCAATTTGTCCACTTTTTAATTTTAAGTTTATATTGAAACTTGAAATACTTTGACAGTTTTCATTATCATTAGTCCATTTCTTCTTTTTATGAGATAAATTTGTTACGGTAATATTTGAGTTTGATATATTTTCTAAATAAATATTTCCATCTTCAAAAATTCTAAAATAAACATGATTTGTTATCTTTTTAAATATTTCATCATGAGTTGTCTTGGAAAACTTTTGCTTAATCGAATTATGGTCTTTTGTACTATAATAATTCTTTCTTGTATTATTAATGTTTTGAAAGATATTTCTGTTAGAAAGCAGTAAACCTATATTATTTTCTATATTCTTAAAATTTATCCCTTTTAAACACTCTTTAGTGAAATTTTGACATAATTTTTGTATATCGATTTTCATATTGGGTAAGTCTTTTTTAATATTCCCTAAAGCACTATAAAAATTTGCTTGAAAGTTTTTATCATCAAATAAATTGAAAAATATTTTGTCTAGCTTTATTAAATTAGATTTTAATTCGCTCAAATCCCTTAATTCGCTATAATTATTTGAATTATAAGATCCAAGGAAATCAGTTGGCACAGGTTCAATTTTTCCTAGGTATGGGTTAAAATAGTATCTAATATTTGCGTGATCAGTTGAGTGCCAATCATTAAAGATAGCGTTGTAAGCAAGTAATATTGCAAATTTATCTTTATTGTAAAGTTCTAAAAAATTTTTTTTTTCATGATGTTTTAAATTAAATGCTCTCGAAAATAAGTTGAATGATTTAAATAAAGAAATAAATTTTTCTGAATTTAATTTTGTTTTATAATTTTTTTTATTATAAATTTTTATAAACCTTAAACCTTGTAACTTAAGTAAATTATAAAAATCCTGATTTGAAAAATCCTCATCAGAGATTTCCGATATAATTCTTGCATCTTCTTGGCTTGTTAAACGTGCTATTGGTACTTGTTTAATTTTTCTTTTTTCAAAATAATTTGATGAAAATTGTTCTTCTATATACATTAAACCCCAATCATCACCATTAAAAATAACATTAACTGTTCTAAATGAGGGAGTTTGAAGACCAAGTCGATTTATAGATTTACTAATAACTTCATTTTGTGGAAACGATCTTGATTTATGATTAGTAATAGAAAAGATTCTATAGCCAAGCAATGTTTTGTCATTTTGTAACCTTACATTGAAACTAAATCTTTTATTTCTTCCCCAATGATCAGCTCTATCACCTTTTAATCTTATTCTGACTTTATAATTTTTATTTTTGTATCTGATTTTTGCATTTACATTATTTTTTTTTGAGAGATATTGGGAGTTTTTGAACTTAATTAATGCATCTTTTCGGTCTAATTTAATAATTTGATATTGATCAAAAGGCATATCTATATAAATTTTATCGTATATTTTGAATTTAGTTACTCTTTTTGAGAAACCTTTGAAAATACCATCAACTAAATCTAAAAAACTATAGTCTTCATGATTGTAAACATCATTTAATATGTATGGTTGTTTTGTTAATATAATTATTTCGTCAATTAAACTTCCTTTGGTTCCTGGTGAGTTGAAAATAATTTTGATAAATACAATAATAATAATAAAGACATATAATAAAGAAAAAATTTTTTTTTTATTTTTAGAATTATAAATTTTCAACTACTTCTCTAAATTAAAATATTATTTTCAAAAATGTTTATACTATAATTTTTTAATTGACTTTCTAATTTATTTTTAAATTCTTTGATATTTTCAAACTTGTCTATAGATACTTTAAAAACTATTAAATCGTTATCGTTAGCCAACTTATCATACTTAACAAAAATAACATTTTCAAAACATTCTTTTAAGGCATCTTGAATAAATTCAGAGTTTTCAATTACATCGATATCCTTATTTTTGCTCTCTATGATAAGATTATAATCATTAGTGGAATTAATTTTTTTTCTACTTGAGTAAAACCAAATAAATATCATTAAGAAAAAAAATACAATGATGGTAATCAAAATTTGCCCTGACCCAAAACCTAAACCTAATGCGATTGAAACAAATAGATATATTAATTCTTCAGGATCTTTAATTGGAGTTCTAAACCTTACAATTGATAGAGCCCCTACCAATCCTAAAGACAATGCTAAAGAAGACTTAACTACTGAAATAACTAAAAAAATAACGATTGATAGCACTGGAAGCATCTGTGCTAATTGTGATTTGTTAGTTAATGATGAGGATTTTTCTTGATAAACAAACTTTAAAACTAGAGATGTTAGAAAACAAAGCAATAATGCTATTAATGAATAGATAATATCTATCTCGTTACTAATTTCTAATGTATTTTTAAGTTTTTCCATTTTTAAAAATAATAATAATTTTATTTCATATTTGATTATTAGTTTCCGTCAACATTTAATAATGTTTCTATAGCTTGTTTAAATTACAATATTAAAAATGTATATGTTAATTTAATTGAAATTTTTACAAATTTAAAATAATAGAATTATTGACTTTAGCAGATTTATTAACAATGAAAAAAAAAGTAATTAATAATATATTATTTATATTTCTTATAGAAACTACTATTACGATTAACAATGCTTACGCTTATTTAGATCCTGGAGCAATTACTGCATTTATACAATTATTAATTGCTGGAATTGCCGGCGCATTGGTAACTATTAAATTTTGGTGGCTTAGTTTCAAAAATTTTATTTTAAATATTTTCAAACCTAAAAAAGATAAAAACCAAAATGAAAATAAATGATCTATTTTTTTATTTATAGATCAAACTATGTAATTATTCATTATTAATTTTTTTGATTAATAACGTATGATAAATTTTTTAAGAACAATTCAAAATCTAATAAAGTTTTTTCTATTTACAAATATAAGATTGAAACAGTTTGTTTTTTTCTCTGAAAATAGAAACTATTCGAATGTATTCTATCCTATAATTATGAAATTATTAGATAAAAAAATTTATGTAATTTATATAACGTCCGATAAAAAAGATTTCTTTTACAATTACGAAAATGAATACTTAATTAGTTTTTATATTTCAAAGGTTATAGGTCAGATTTCACTTTTAAATTATATTGAATGCAGAAATCTTATTTTAACAATGCCAGACTTAGATAACTTTCACATAAAAAAATCATCTAAATGTAGAAATTATGTTTACTTATTCCACTCTCCAGTGAGTACAAATATGATTTATAGAAATAGAGCTTTTTTTAATTATAATAAAATATTTTGTGTTGGTGAGCATCATTACAAAGAATTAACAAATTATAAAAAAAAATTTGACTTAAAAGATATTGATTTATTTAAAGGAGGGTATCCTAAACTTGATCACTTAGTTTCGGATTATAATAATAGAAAAGTTAAAATTCTTAAAAACAAAGTCACTATTGCTCCTTCTTGGGGTAAAAAAAATTTAATTCATTATAATCTAGATATTTTTTTTCAATCACTTTTAAATAATAATTTTCAGATAAATTTTAGACCTCACTACCAAATGATAAAATTTAACTCAAAGATAATAAAAAAAATTCAACGAAACTTTTCTTCAAACAAAAATTTCTTATATGAGGGTAACAATAGTAGTTTTGAAAACGTATTAAACTCCGAAATTCTTATAACTGATTGGTCTGGCATGGGAATAGAATATGCTTTCATAACCGGTATGCCTGTTATTTATGTAAATACTGAAAAAAAGGTAAATAATAAAAATTTTAATGATATAGAAGAAATTCCAATTGAAATTAAAATAAGAGATAAAATCGGTATTATAATTGAGCCTGAAGAATTAAAAAATATTGTTTTATACATTGAAAAACTCAGATCTAATTTAGATTATTACAAATCGAATATTTTAGAGCAAAGAGAGAAATACATATTTAATTTTAGGCTATCATCTAGTTACATTACTGAAAAAATATTGAAATTTTAAAATAAAATTAAATATATTTAGCTTTTTAATCTCATTTTTTTAAAATAAGAAGTTTGATTTGTTTTAGGAGTTAAATAAATATAAAAAATTTAAAAAATATTATCTAAAAATTTACTAAGTTATAAACTGATGACAAAAAGATATAAACAAGGTCTTAAAATTTATAATGTAATAAAAAAACTTTTTTCAGTTAATAGAAGTTTGACTGGAGATGGAAATAGAAAAAGTTTAAAAATATTAAACTCTATATGTAATAATTTAAAAATATTAGAATTTAAATCTGGAACTAGTGTTTATGATTGGAAGGTACCTAAAGAATGGAATGTTAAAGATGCATATGTAAAGTGTGGAAATAAAAAAATTATAGACTTTAAAAAAAATAATCTGCACTTGGTTTCTTATTCTGAGCCGATAAAAAAAACTATTTCATATTACGAACTTAATAAAAATCTTTATTCTATTAAAAAGATTCCAAACGCAATACCTTACGTTACATCATATTATAAAGATAGATGGGGATTTTGCATTGAACATAATAAAAGAAAATATTTAGATAAGAAACAAAAATATCAGGTATTTATAAATTCCAACTTTAAAAAAAATGGTAGCATGTCAATAGGAGAAATTTTCATAAAAGGAAAATCAAATAAAGAAATTCTTCTAAGCACAAATATTTGTCATCCTTCTATGGTAAATAATGAACTTTGTGCGCCTGCAATATTGAGTTTTGTATCTAATTATTTAAAAAAAAAGAAAAATTATTTTTCATTTAGAATATTATTTTTACCAGAGACGATTGGAACAATCACTTACTTAAAAAAAAATTTAAAAATAATGAAAAAAAATTTTAGAGCTGGTTTTCATGTTTCTTGCTTTGGGGATAGGGGCAATTTTTCAATGATTAGTACAAAATATAAAAATAGTTATTCAGATTTTATAGCAAGTAAAATTTTAAAAAAAAATAATAGTTCAAATATTTATCCTTTTAAATTTTGTGGGTCTGATGAAAGACAATATAATTTTCCAAATATAAATTTACCTGTTGTTACAATAACAAGATCGAAATTTGGAAATTTTAAAGAGTACCATAACTCATTGGACAATTTAAAAATAACAAATCCTAAAACGCTTCAAAAATCTTATGACTTTATATTAAATATAATTAAAGAAATCAATGAAGATAAAAAAAATAATTATCCGAACGCGAGTATTCTAAATAAATCTCTCCTAAAAAAAGAAACATATTTAAATAAATATTTTTTAAAAGTTTACAGCAAAACTTATTGTGAGCCTTTTCTTTCCAAAAGAAATCTTTATAGAAATGTTTCAAAAAGTCTGCTCACTAACAACGAATTTATAATGTTCAATTTATTATATTATGGTGATGGGGTTAGAATAAAAGATATATCAAAAATTTTAGGTGCAAGAGTAAAAAAAGTTTTTGAAATTGCTAGTATGTTAAAAAAGAACAGACTTATTGATTTAAAAAGATAATTATTCCTCTAAATTAATGATTACAAAATAATGAGGTTGTAATAAACATCCTGAAACCTGATAGTCACCAAGAATTCTAGTGGCTAAAGGACGTTTTTCCTTTCCTATACTTTTAGAAATATTTTTCTTATTAAAAAAATTATCTTTTATAATTTTTATTTTTGATTTTGGATGAATTTTTTTAATAGTTTGCGTTATATAATCAAAAGATAATATGTTAAAATATGAGTATGCTCTTGGGTTACCTTTGTTGTCAAATTCATCAACAGGTTTAATATCGGTATCAGACCACCATCGATTATTATAAACTAACTGAACTTTATAAGAAACATCATAAAGCACAGTTCTTAATATTACTGTCTTTTTGCTTACTCTTATAATTTCTTTTAGAGGTTTTTTAATATCATTTAAATGAATAAATACGTTGCTACAAAAAGATATATCAAATTCGTTTTTTTTGAATGGAAGATTATATATATTTCCTTTTATAAAGTTCACATTTTTATAATTTTTCCAAGCAAGTTTGGCCTTATCTAAAAATATTGAATACGGGTCAGTACCTGTGTATTTAAAGTTTTTTTTGATCCTTTTTTTAATAGATCTATAAAAATGACCACAAGCACAACCTACATCAAGAATTTTGTCATTTTTTTTAACAATTTTTGTTAAAATATTTGCTATTGCTTTAGAAGTTTCCATTTCTGGAGATTTTCCAACTGCTCTATCATAATAAACTTTTGCATTATTTGAATTATTTTTATACTCATTTAAACATAATCCGTATTTGTCAATTATTGCTTTTTTATTTTTTTTCATATTGAATTAATTAACTCCCATTTGTTATTTAAACTAGTTTTCCAAATTTCATTATTTCTGTGTTTGTTTACTATTTTTTCAAATTCATCTTGATTCAGATCTAGGTATTCTAAAACTTCCTCGAACTCATCATGCGGAAATTCATGATCATATTTTCTAGCTAAATCTATTGCTTCTTGTCTTTTCATTTGATTATTCTGCAACATTCTGCATGCATCTCTTGTAGCTCGACCAAATCCAAACTTAATGTATTGCATATAATAATATAAGCAATCAATTTTATCGTCTAAGCTATCAAAATCTGTAAATGTTCCTGTAGTTCTTTTATTAGGATTAGTTTTAAAAGTTGGCATTTTTTCTTTGACGTAATTATAATTTTCTAACATGCTCCATTTAAAAAAATAGCTAAAATAGTATGCAGTAATATTTAACTTTTTTAACTCATCTTCATTTGGGTAAATATATGTTGCAAGATCATCTTCGCTAATTTCTTCGCTAACCCAATTTTCTGGATAATCACCTATTTGATGTTCAATTACCTCTCTTATATCTCTTTTTTTTTGACTTTCTTCATCTAAAACTAATCCTCCATATTCGCTTTCACCATGTTCAGCATAAAACACAAAAGGTATCCTATAGTTTAGTGCAATTTTAAGTGGAGCTGAATTTACTCCAGCATCCCATGCCACTTTTGGATTACCTCTTTCTATAAAAAATCTTTTTGCAAGGTATCTTGATGTCTTTTGGTTGGGTTTTATAAAAATATTATCAAAACCCATTTTTGATAATTCATTTCTATTAAACTCGCCACAGTCATTTTTTATCAGAGGCGAAAATGTTACTAATAAGGGATTTAAATCGAATTCAAACTTTAACCTAATTGCGATAGATGTTGAATCTTTTCCACCTGACCATGGAACTATACAATCGTATCTTGATTTTTTTTCATTTTTAAATTTTTTAATTTCTAAAATGAGTTTATGAAATTCACTCTTTCGATTTTCCCAATTAATTTTTTTTTTTTCTTCGCTATATAAACAAGCATTGCATATACCTTTGTCATCAAAAACTATTCTTGGTCTTGAGTCTGGCATAATACATTTTTTGCAAAAATTAATCATTTATTTATTTTCTAATTTTAATTTTATAATTCTTTAAAAAATTTTTTGCTGATAGTATGCTATGTTCGGTGAAATGAAATATATTTTGAGTACAAGCAGCTGAAATGTTTGTTTCTTGAAATAATTGTAGTATATGTTTCCAGTTTCCAGCTCCTCCTAAAGCTATGATTGGACAATCTAATTGTTGAGACATATGTTTGATGAGATTGATGTCATATCCTAATAAACTTCCATCATTATCGATACTATTAATTAGTATTTCACCTACTCCATTAGATAAAGCTTTTTTGCCAAGAAACTCTGGAGTATGATTCATGCTCTTTTTTCCACTTTTGTAATAAACCTCATATTTATCTTCACAAGTTTTTTTACAATCCAATGCTTGAATAATCGATTGTTTTCCATATTTCATAGAAATCTCTTGGGATATTTTTGAATTACATATTGTTCCAGGTCCTAATACAATTTTGTCTGCACCATTTTTAAAGTAAATATCAGCCTCTTGAAGAGAGTTAATTCCTCCACCAATAGAAATTGGTACAAAACAATTTTTAGAAAAAAAGTTAATTAAATTTAAGTATTCTTTTGAAAATTTTTTGTTTGATAAATCTATAATAATCAACTCATCTATGCTCCACAAATCAACGAAATTCTTTGTATATCTGTAATCTGGATTAAATTTTTTTGTTCTAAACAATACACCATCTAAAAATGTAAGAGAAATAATAATTCTTTTTTTTAGCATTTAGCAGTTATCACAAAAATTTTTTAATAATTTTAATCCATTAGATTGACTTTTTTCTGGATGAAACTGCACGCCATAAATATTATTTTTGTTTATAGATGAAACAAAATCAATGTCATAATTAGTTTTTGTCAAAATAATATCACTGTCGGATGATTTTAATAAGTATGAATGTGTAAAATAGAAATCAGAGTTGCTAGGGATACCATCAAACAATTTATTTTGATTAATGATTTTACATTCATTCCATCCTACATGTGGTATTTTGGTAGAATTAGAAAAATCTTTGAAAGATTTTATTTCACCACATAAATATGATAATCCATTACTTTCTCCAAACTCATTACTGTTTTGAAATAAAACTTGAAAACCTACACAAATACCTAGTAGCGGAATATTTTTATCAATTTTTTTTTCGATTAATTTATCTATTTTTTTTATTTTGATTTTATTCATAAAATCTTTAAAAGCCCCGACTCCTGGGAGAATTATTTTATCTACATTTTCAAAATCAAATGAAGATTTACAAATTTTAAAACTCAAGTTCAACTTGTGAATTGCAGCAACAAGGGAAGTAATATTTCCTGTTTCAAGATCTATAATTCCGAGTTTCATAAGTATTTGTTTTCTAGAAATATTTTTGCGCCTATTAAAGAAAAAATAAATTTTGAAAAATGATTAGGTATATTTTTTTTATCTATATCATTTTTTAATTTATTCAAATTTACTAATTCGGCTATTGGTGAATTTTTATTAAATATAAATTTGAAAACTTCTTTATTTTCAAGGTCTACTACTGAATTGATTGATGCATTAAAACCTTTTTTTTGTCTATTCAGTCTTATTTTATCATTTAGTATATTTTTTGTAGCATCTCTTAATATTTTTTTTTGCAAACCATCTTCAATCAAATAATTTGGTGGTATACTTAAAGAAAAATTTAGTAAGTCCCTGTCTAAATATGGACTTCTATTCTCTATTGAATAATTCATTGAATTATGATCATCATGATTTAGTATTACTGGAACTACCTCATGAAATAATTCGTTTAACATTCTATTTCTTAATAATTCATCACAATATTTTTTTTCCTCAAATTTTTGATCCAAATTTTTTGTAGAATATTTTTTTAAATTAAAATCATCTTCATAAACTAATCTTCTATTATTTTTGTCCTTGATATAGCAAAAAGGATCTTTCAAATTATCGTTTCTTAAATTTGGAAGTACAAATTTACTCCAATTCATCAAATTATTTTCAAAATCACTTAGCTCCTGAATGGTTGCTAAATGCAACAAATAATGATCGTAATATCCAGTAAATATTTCATCAGCACCAGTCCCAGAGATTGAAACTTTAAAACCTTTTTTTGAAATTTCTTCGGATAGAAAAGAATGAATATAATAAGATATAGTAGCAATTGGTCCATCATGTTGATTAACTAGTTGTTTCATTCTATCAAAAAATAAATTTTTTTTTTCATCCACATAAATTAAATTTGAATCACATTTAAGCTCTTTATTCACGATGTTAATATTCTCTTGCTCATTATATCTTTCATCTGAGTCTATAATTGAAAAAGTAGATAATTTTTGATTAAATTTTTTTCCTGCAATTGACACTAAAGTTGTTGAGTCGACTCCACCGCTTAAACAAAATGCCAATGGGACGTCAGCTCTCATTCTGTATTTCAAACTTTTAATTAAATGAAATTTAACACCTTCTATCGCATCTTTTTTTGACAAATTGTTATCAATTTTTACACTTGGGTTCCAATATTTTTTTTTTTTTAAATCTAGATTAAGATTAATTTTAAGATTTGTACTATTTTCTAATTTATATATTTTATTGTAGTACGTTTCATTTGTTTTATTTAAAGATTTATATCCTTGATATAAGTGTTTACTAATTAAATTCTTATTTTTTACAAATTCCTTTCTGCAGAGTGATTTAATAAATTTAATCTCAGATCCAAAAAAAAAACCTTTTTCACTTAAAAAATAAAATAGTGGTTTTTCTCCAAATGGATCTCTGGATATAAATAATTGTTTTTTCCTATCATCCCATATAGCAAAGGCCCACATCCCAATAAAATGATCAACACATTTTTCTCCATATTCTTGATATGCTTTTAATAATACTTCAGTATCTGATTTTGTTTTAAATTTATATTTATCTTTTAAATTTTCTTTTATTTCTAAATAATTATAAATTTCGCCATTAAAAATTAAAGTAAGATGTTCCTCAATATAAGGTTGATTAGATCTATCATTTAAATCAATTATATTTAGTCTAGAGTGTAATAAAGATAGTTTTTTAGACTTATAATCTTTGGTAATATAACTACTGAAATCTGGCCCTCTTAACCTCATCAATTTACTTGTTTCAATCAATGAGTTTTCTTTGATTAGTGACCTTTCGCTAATATATCCACTTATACCACACATTAGTTGATATTTTTCTTAAAAATTTTTTTATTTTTTTTTAAATTAGTAATAGATTTTTTTCCAATAATATTTTGTAAACCCAAAAATTTTTTTGAATTTGAAGATCTTAAAAAATTTGTATTATTTAATGTCAATAATTCTCCTTTTTTTATTTGTCTTCTAGAGTAAGGAGCTCTTCTAACTACATTTAAGTAATTTTTTTCACAAACTTGAATTTTTTTCTGATATTTTCCTTTTAGTAATTCAATCTTTCTGATTTTTTTTACCATTTCACTCATTTCTTTAAAATCTGCCGAAAGAGAGTGATCTCTAAATTTTGAAAAATTTTTATCAATAGTAAAATGTTTCTCAATAATTTTTGCCCCCATAGAAACAGCCACAAACACGGAGTCTAAGCCTAATGTATGATCTGAGTATCCAATAGTAAAATTCAATTTTTGTTGTAAGTAATTTACAGAATCTATGTTTGCAAATTTGTCTTTAACTGGATAACTCGTGACACAATGTAGAAAAGCAACATTTTTATGTGCTAAGTCCTTTCCTAAGGCTCTATAAATTCTATCTCTTAAAATTAAAATTTCATCAATGCTAACTAGGCCAGTTGAAATGATAATATTTTTTTTTGAGGAAATTACTTTATCAATCAAAGGAAAGAAATTATTATCACTAGATGCAATTTTGATTAAATCTGAGTTTTTTGATAAAAATTTAGCACTTTCTAAATCTAATGGAGTAGATATAAATTTAAGATTCTTTGAGTGTGCAAAATTCTTTAATTCAATAAACTGTTCATGCGAAATTTCAAACTTCTTTAATTGATCAAATCTCTTCTTATCAACTTTACTAATGAATTTTTCAGTAATATATGTTTGAAATTTTACTGCATCAACTCCAGCTCTAGAAGCTAAATCAATTAGTTTTTTTGCATTTTTAATGTTTCCCTCATGATTATTTCCTATTTCTGCAATTATAAATGTTTTATCTAGTCTCTGTAAATTTAGCTTTTGCATTCATTATTCTAGTTTATTTTTTTCCAAAAATTTTTATACCAAGAAATATATTCTCTGTATCCATTCTCAATTGAATGATTTGCTTTAAATCCAATTAGTTTATTTGCCTTTTCCGTATTTAATGTACCTCTTTCAGGCATAAACTTTTCTTTTTCTTTATAATTTACTTTAATATCTTTAAATTCCTCAGAAATTATTTTTATTAAATCATTTATCTTTCTTGCATTTCCATAGGTTATGTTGAAAGTTTCGTTTTTCGAATTTTCATTTTGACAACAATAACTAATTCCTCTCACCAAATCCTCTATGTAAGTAAAATCCAATTTATCTTCACCATCGCCGTTAATATTGATTTCTAATCCTTGTATGGCATTTTCAATAAAAATTTGTCCCACCCTTCTACTTACACACCTTTCTCCATATAAAGCTGATGGTCTAATGATCGTGTAAGGTAAATCAAATATTTGATTGTATGATTTGATCATTAATTCACCAGCGTACTTTAGAGTTCCGTATATACCAATTGGTTTGCATGTTGCGTCTTCATAAACTTCTTTAGTTTGAAAATTACCATATACCATACTGGAGGACATGTAGATTACATGTATTTTTTTATTTTTTGCAAAATCTAAAGTATTTTCTAAAGTTCTAAGGCTATGATCAAATGTTGTATGAGGGTCTTTATTTGATCTATTAGCATGTGATACTGCCGCTAAATGAATTATAATATCTGGTCTAATATTTTCATATAAAACCGATATAGAGTTATAATCCCTTGCATCTTGAATAATTAAATCGATGTTATTTTTTTTTAAGAGATCTAATCTATTTTGTAGAATAGATTTATAAAGTTTTTGATTAATTATTTCATTATTATCTATGGAATAAATGTTATTTATTGACAAACTGTCAACAATGATTGGATCGTGACCTAACTTAGATAGATATATTGCTAAGTTGTGGCCAATAAAGCCACACCCACCTACTAATAGAATTTTTTTTGATGAAATCATTTAACAGCCTTTTTAAGATTTTTACATATAAAATCTATTTCTGAGTTCTTAAGTTTTGGATAGATTGGTAATGAAATATTTGTTGAACCATAGCTATCAGCATTTTTAAAATCTTTTAGGAATAAATTGTATTTTTTTTTAAAGTAACTCATTTTTGGTATTGGGTTTAAATAATGAATACTAAAACCTATTTTTAAAGCTTTTAAAATTTTGATTATTTTATCTCTTTTTTTGCTAAAAATTTGAAATACAAAAAAAGAACAATTTTTTGAATAAGGCATCATTTTAATAAAATCAATATTTGACAAATTTTTTATATATCTTTTGGCAATTTCGTGTCTTCTTTTAAGATTTTTCTTGTATCTTATTAATTGCGTATAACCTAATGCAGCCTGAAAATCTGTCATTCTATAATTAAAACCTAAATATTTTACATCGTAATCACCTGGTTTATTTCTATCTTTTATATCTTTGTCAATTCCAAATGCTTTTAGTTTTTTTACTTTACTATAGAATTTAAAATCATTTGTTATAAGCATACCTCCTTCACCAGTAGTAATTTGCTTGGTTGGATAAAATGAAAAACTTCCTGAACTACCATAGTTACCAACATGTTTGTTGTTTTCATAAGTTCCTAATGCATGAGCACAGTCCTCAAGTAGGGTAATTTTTTTTCTTTTACAAAATTTTTGAATAATTTTTGTAGTGCAAGGAAATCCTGCCATATGTACAATTATCACTCCTTTTGTTTTGGGAGTAATTTTTTTTTTAATTTCATTTAATGCAATATTGCCTGTAAGGAAATCTACATCTGCAAAAACAGCTTTTGCTCCAGTGTACTCGACTGCATTTGCTGTGGCTGTATGAGTTTGGGCTGGAACAATTATTTCATCTCCCTTTTTAAAACCAGATGCTAAACAGGAAAGATGTAACCCTGCGGTACAACTTGACAAAGAAACTGCATATTTTGAACCAGTAAATTTAGCAAATTCTTTTTCAAAGAGTGCTGTATATTTACCATGTGTTAACCAACCACTTTTCAAAATATTTTTAACTAAATTAATGTCTTTGTTGTTAATATTTGATTTAGAAAACTTTATTCCAGTCATTATACTAAATATTTTATCCTAATTTTTTTTTTTTGTAACATTGATTTTTCTGCAGCAAAACAGACGGACATCAGATCAAATTGCTCTTGATGTTTAATCATAAGTTTTTTATTTTTTTTTACTAAAAAATCTATAAAATT
>MDTC01256202.1_pt1 | contig 30493 bp, 24 predicted proteins | sample 811181 | NCBI WGS metagenome assembly MDTC01 (sample SAMN05326644, study PRJNA326480) | marine metagenome | isolation source: seawater | place: Pacific Ocean: North | collected 2011 | reverse complement strand
GGGCCTGGGCATTCGCATTGTGGTCGCTCACAGCCGTCTGGCAGTTCGGGTTGTTCACCGTTACAGATTCTGGCGCAGATGGCGTCATCCGGTGGACAGACGGGGCCTGGACACTCGCAGTCCGGAATCGCGCAGCCCTCCGGTACATTAGGCCCGGGTTCTCCAGCGCAAGCCGCTTGGCAGACCAGCTCTGGACTTGGACAATTGGGTTCATTGTCGGGAATACAGCATGCCTGCTGAGGGACATTACATTCGGCGCGAACCCGCTGTGTACCCGGAGGGCAGTCCACGGCGTCGACGCACTGACCACCCGCCTCAACACAGCCATTCTGGTCATCTCCACCACAATCACAACGGGGCTGTGGGCATTCGGCTGGCACATCGATGGGCTGCCCAGCGCACTGAGCTCGACAGATAGATTCCACTGGAGGACACACCGGACCGGGGCACTCGCATTGTGGTCGTTCGCACCCGGGGGGTAACTCAGGTTGTTCGCCATTACAGGCTCTTACACAAACGGCGTCATCGGGTGGGCACACCGGACCGGGGCACTCGCATTGTGGTCGCTCGCAGCCCTCCGGCAGTTGTGGTTGCTCACCGTTACAGGCTCTTTCACAAACGGCGTCATTCGGTGGACACTCGGGGGTTGGCCGACACTGGCCGACACAGTCTCTCGTACAGGCCCAGACGCCTGTCTCGGCATCACATCGACAGACCGATGGATTGCAATCACCGTCTAGACGAATACACGATTCGTCTGCCTGGCATTGACGATCATTAATGCAGCCTTGTGGATTGGGCTCTTCACAGCCTCCGGGTCCGTCACATTCACATCGTGGTGGCCGGCATTCATCGGGGAGCTCTGGCTGTTCACCGCTCAAGCAGAATCGGGCGCAGACAGCATCGTCCGATGGGCATTGTGGGTCTGCGCCACAATCGCAGCGAGGAGGTTGGCAGCCATCTGGTAATTGAGGCCTTTCGCCCGTAGCACAGAAACGTGCGCAGATTGTATCCGCTGCAGGACAATCCGGGTTGCCGTCGCAGTCGCATATGGGCGGTAGACATTCGTCTGGCAGCGCAGGCATTTCACCGGTTGCGCATTGGCGCTCGCAAACCATGTCTCGGCTTGGACAATCTGGATTATCAGCGCAGTCGCATCGTGGTGGTCTACACGCATCGGGTAAGTCCGGTAACTCACCATTCACGCAGAAACGCACGCAGATGGCATCGTCCGAAGGACAGTTTGGATCAGCGCCGCAATCGCATCTGGGTGGGATACAGCCATCCGGGAGCTGCGGGAGTTCACCACCCGCACAGACGCGTCCACAAACGGCATCATCGGGAGGACAATCAGGCTGGTTGACGCATTGTCCTACGCAATCTCGTGTGCACACCCACTGGCCCGATTCGGGATCGCATTGGCAGTTTGAGGGGCGGCATTCCCCAGCGTTTCTGATACAGCGTTCGCCATTGGCACAGGCCGAATCGTCCACACAGCCCTCTGGGTTTGGCTGTGGACACACTTGCTGGTCAGGGCATTCACAGCGTGGGCGCCGGCAGCCATCTGGTAGCGCCGGCATCTCGTCGTTTACGCAAAACTGCTCGCATGTGGCATCTGCGCTGGGACAATCAATCTCGTCACCGCAATCACAGCGTGGGGGCCTACAGCCATCTGGTAATGCTGGAAGTTCACCACCCACGCAGAAGCGCCCGCAGATGGCATCGTCAGATGGGCACTGGGGATCTTCACCACAATCACAGCGGGGTGGTCTACAGCCGTCAGGGAGTGGCGGTACGGCAGCACCCGCGCATAGGAGACCACAAACGGCATCGTCAGCAGGACAAATCGGATCGTTTTGGCACTCGCAGCGTGGGACTCGGCACCCATCAGGCAGTTGGGGCATTTCTCCGGTCACACAAAAGCGCCCGCAGATGGCATCGGCACCTGGGCATTCTGGTGCTTCACCACAGTCACAGCGTGGTGGCCTGCAGCCATCGGGCAGTGCAGGCAGCTCGCCGCCAACGCAAAATCGGTCGCAAATTAAGTTATCAGCTGGACACTCTGGAGCTGCACCGACGCAGCAAGCGTCTTGCTGTTCACCACATGCCAAGCGAATTTGTTGCTCTCCCGCTTGGCATCCATTTTCACTACAGCGTCCACCCGAAACATCACAATCACTGGGCTGCCCGATCAGATCGCATTCACAACGAGGTGGACGACACCCTTCGGGAAGGTTGGGCATTTCGTCGCCATCGCAAACTCGTGCGCAAACGACATCAGCAGCCGGGCACTCGAGTTCATCGCCACACGCGCAGCGAGGTGGCCTGCAACCGGCAGGCAGTTCTGGTCGTTCACCATTGATGCAGAAACGGGCGCAAACTGCATCATCCCCCGGACAGTCTGGGTCTCCACCACATTCGCATCGAGGCGGTCGACATCCATCTGGCAGCGGTGGCAATTCTTCACCGGCACACAGACGTCCACAAATCGCGTCTGCCGACGGGCATTCTGGCTCACCACCGCAATCGCAACGAGGTGGTCTGCAGCCGTCTGGAAGCCTTGGGAGTTCCCCAATTTCACAAAATCCCAGACAGATGGCATCGGCAGCTGGACAGTCTGAATTCTCGCCGCAGTCACATCGAGGCGGTCCGCAGCCTTCGGGCAGTTCTGGTAATTCGTTACCCGCGCAGAAACGGCCGCAAACGACATCATCAGGTGGGCATTGTTGGCGATCGTCAGCGATACAACATGCCACGTTATCGGCATCACAGGATGTGCGTACACGCCGGGTTCTTTCTGGGCATGCGCCATCCTCAAAGCAAAGGCCTCCGGCATCTAGACAGTCATTTGAAATTGCTCCACCGGCTCCACCGACACCACCGGCACCGCCTTCGGCTCCAGCCCCGGCTTCGCCACCAGCTCCAGCCGCACCGCCGATTCCACCGGCACCACCTTCGGCTCCAGCTCCACCGGCACCGCCTTCGGCTCCAGCCCCGGCTTCACCACCAGCTCCAGCCGTACCACCGGCACCGCCTTCGGCTCCAGCCCCGGCTCCACCACCAGCTCCAGTCCCGGCTTCGCCACCAGTACCTGCTTCACCACCAGTACCCGCTTCACCGCCAGCACCTCCGGACGCGCCATCGTTCTCACTTGGGCTAGCATCGGTTTGAACCGCGCCATCAGAGGTCGAAGTCCCTCGTTCGATCTCAGGGTCGCAGCCGAAAGCAAAAAGCATCATAAAGGCTGTCAAACCGATTAAACATCTCATAGGTACCCCCCTAAAATTCTAAAAAGCTCACCCGTTATTTTGACGTCATCTGGACCCGAAATGATTGTCGAGCGTATCCCAAACTGTCATTTGACAAAATCAAGTGCCAGACAGTAGTTGTCCCACACACACTGTTCTTATCAAAGTGATTTCCAATGGATGTCGGAGCACGCTCCGATGATGAATGTGCGGTCGCGCTCTGTGTCGGGCGGTCATGTGAGTCGGATACAATTCCGCAGATTGGGGTAATCGATGAGCGATCGAGTACTGCATTAAACCATGCCACTGGAGACCAAAGACCTCATGATTGCTCATACGGGGCTGCCATAGCGCCTTTTGTCTTGCCGTCTGGTCGATAATTCTGTAGTAACCGCCGGCGAGTGGTGAAATTACTCGTATAAATAATTTGATTCGAGACTGTGACTCATGTATGAGTCACTAAAATTCATAGATACATTGAAGGCATATGTTCGTCGTCGACCGTGGTTGGGAGGCAGATAACATATGAATTCAGGGGAAGATTTTCTCAACGACTCGAGGACACACGGTGTTCAAGTCGGTCACAAGATGCTGTATTAAGGAGACAGTCCAAGTGAAAAATTTATTAAAGATAACCGTTTTGGGGCTTTCCCTGGCACTTGCTGCCTGTGGAGATGACGACAGCTCAAGCAGCAGCAGTGGCGGGGACACCATCGCCTATTCCGGCCTATCCGCTCAGTGGATTGCCGGGACGCCAAGCGCAACTTTCACCGTTTGTGTTCATGGTACCGAGAATTGTACCACAACCGACGAAGATGGCGCGTTTACCCTTGAGGGCGTTGCGGCCAACTCAGAGGTCATTTTCACCTTCGTCGGTGAAGATAATGCACGCATCGCATTCCCCATTGTTACAGGTGCAGAAGATACCACGGCAGATCGTACATTTACTGTCGTGACACGTGCCATCGCCGACATTCTCGTCGCCAGCGCGCCTGGGGCTACAGGTGGTGTTGACGATACCAAGAGCATTCTGACTTTCTATGTCGGTAACGGTGGGTACGACCTTCTGAGTGGTCTCGCTGGTGTGACAGCGAGCTATGATGGTCCGCAAGCAGGTGAGCCAATCAACTACATCGTTCCCATTGCGGACGAACCAGGCGTTGCCATCGGTACACAGGACGTGACAGAGACCACAAGCGCCGGCAACGGCTTTATCGCCAACATCGAACCAGGTGATTACACATTTTCATTTGATGCGGGTGGTCGGTCTTGCGCACCTGATTTCGCTTGGCCTGGGTCTGATTCAACCACATTTCGAGTCCCTGGACTCGAAGGGTTCGCCACATTTACTTTCATCCGCTGTACAACAGAAGAGACCGTCACTGTCTCTGGGGCAGTCACGGACTTGCTTGCATCAGAACCTGTCGCTGGCGCAGAAATCTGCGCACACTCTGGCCTGAATGACGACGGCACATATGCTGACTCCAACTGCGCAACAACGGCCGAAGACGGAACCGTTGAGCACACCCTTGCAGGTGACACGCAATACCTCGTTGAAGCCACCAAAGACGGTTTCTTGACAGTCATTGGAACATTCCAGACATTGATGGCTGACCTGACATGGGCTGGTTGGTTGTCTCCTGCAGAGGACATCATTCTCGCTGCAGCAACAGCAGGCGTGACCGTCGACGACGAGAAGGGACACATTGTTGTCTCAGTCCGAAACGAAAGCAATCAATTGCTCGATGGCTATGCCATAAGCATTGAGGGGTCAGAGCTCGCTGCGGCCTACAACGATGGCGCTCTGCTCGATCCAAGCTTGGAAGCAACATCTCGTTCAGGCCTGGCCGCATTCTTCAATGTTGACGCAGGCACCTACACAGTCAACGTCGTCAAAGAAGGCGCACTCTGCGTCACCAATGCAACAAGCTGGGCATTCGGCTCTGGCTACACCGCACCGGTTCGAGCCAATGCTGTCACTGGTATTGTCGTGACCTGCATAGATACTCCAAGCCCACTTTTTGGTGAGCCTGAGGAGCCCATTGCGGCCCCAGCCTGTGTCGAGGGCGACGCAGAGACGAACTGCACTGAGGCATGTAACTTCTTTGTCGGATGTGCAATTGCACTTTGCCCAGGCTTGGACGGCGCTTCAGAGTGGGAAATGACCTCCAGTGAGACAGCATCCATGGCGCTCTGCAAGGAGACCTGTGAGGCTCAGCCTGCGCTCTTAGACATCGTCTGCCAACACACCACATGCAACGAGACCTTGACCTTCGGTGTGACAACGGTCGAAGCCACAGCAAACGCATGCAATAATGGCCTTCCAACAATCCTCGAAGCGGCCGCAGCATCAGCTGCAGCTGAAGAGTCCAACGTGACTCAAGTTGTTGGATTGGTCACAGAGTCCGAGTCTGTTCAAAGCATCCTCGGTGCAGAAGGCCCAATGACGGTCTTCTTGCCTGTCGACGAGGCATTCGCAGCCCTCGACATGGGCCTCCTTGAGATGGTTGGATCGGATCCAGCCCTACGCGACTCTGTTCTCAGCTACCACGTCGTTGAAGCCGGTCTACCTGCAGCCGCTGTTGTCGCTGCCATCGAGGGTGGTATGAGCACAGTTGATACCATTGGCGGGACCATCAGCCTTGAATTGGTTGACGGCAAGGTTGTCGTTGGTGGCGCAGAAGTCATCGCAACAGACATCTTCGCTAAAAATGGTGTCATCCACCTCATCGACAGTGTGATCTTGCCACCGGCTCCAACCGAGGAAGAGCCATCTGAGGAAGAGCCATCTGAGGAAGAACCATCTGAGGAAGAGCCAGCCGAGGAAGAGCCAGCCGAGGAAGAGCCAGCCGAGGAAGAGCCAGCCGGCGAAGAGCCAGCCGAAGATAACGGCGAATAAGTAATCGATTGGGTGTCGGTGCTGTCTCTTTATGAAACATCTCCGACACCCTCGGCTACGTGTAGACCGACCTTAGATTTTACTCACAGACCGCTTCGGTCAAGCTTCATCTAAAAGCTAATCGGGTTTCTTAAACCGAGACTGTCAATCCATCTTGGGTGGCCCATCCATGTTCAATTTTTTAATGTGATGGAGAACACCTAGCGCTTCGGTGGAGACCGATTGATTACCCCCTTTACGCTCTCTTCCAAATTGTCGACTTCTCCGTTGAAGAATAGACGCGTAAAAGTACGATTCAAAAAAACAATGGCCAGCGCAATGGCTGTAAAACCAAGAGCCATTAGCCCTATCTTTGGGATAAGGCCCAGTCCAATCATGGCCATACAGAGACCTACGCCACTGGTCAATTTAGCCACGATCACTGCGTCTTTGAAGGGGGTGAGGTCTAAGTGCAGCTCACAGCCACCATCACTGGCCTTAAATGAGACGTCCGCATTCGGTTGAAAAGCCGTCTTAAAGTGTTCTGGATTCCGGTACAAATAGACGTTTTCTTTGCTTTTATATCCATATAAGGGATGTGCCGTCTTCGGTGCATCGAGTTCCAGCATCCAAATGAGCCTGTAGGGCAGTCGACGTCTCACCATGGCTGGTGGTTTGTCCAGCCACTCTGTACTGAGATTGATTCGCTCTAAGACAAGAGATTTCTCGATGGTGCTTTTGATCACCAATCGGCGCGATAGATTTGGAATCAGAATACTCATGGACGAACAATAGGGCGCCTAGACCGAGTCGACAAACTTTGCCATTTGATTGGTTCAATTAAGGCCGATTCACTTGACGATAACCTACGTGCCTCGTCATATCTCTATCACTCGAACTCACCCCCCACAGCTGATTTCCGGCGTCTCAAAATCCGTCTAAGAGTGGATTCTTTGATTTAAACGCTTCCAATCGCGCTCGATTGCCATTAGATGATGATTTCGTTGTGCATCTTTGCTGACACGTTCACTATGGTCGGCATCAATCAGGGAGTGAGACATGCGGACACAAATCCTACTATTGGCGATTTTGGGACTGGCACTTGGCTGCGGTGGCGATGATGAGTCAGCCGCAGTTGCGGGCGGTGGTTCGGGCGGCTTCGCAGGGACCGGTGGTACCGGTGGCGGCGCTGGCACAGGCGGTGGTTCAGGTGCGGCAGAAGATTGCAATGGAGCCGACGATGACCAGGATGGTGTCGTAGATGAAGGTTTGGGTGCACGGCCATGTAGCACGCCATGTGGTATGGGCAACGAGGTGTGCCAAAATGGCCAGTGGGCTGGCTGCGACGCACCCCCTGTCGTTGATGAATTCTGTGATGGCGCCGACAATGACTGTGACGGCCGTGTCGACGAGATGTTGAGTCGGGCCTGCTCAAGCGATTGCGGCGATGGTGTTGAGACATGTACCAATGGCGACTGGAGCGACTGCGATGCGCCTATGGGCAGCGCCGAGGCATGTGATGGCCAGGACAATGATTGCGATGGTCTTACCGATGAAAATGTCTTTCGCGAATGTCAGTTTAATTGCGCAGACGATAGTAACGCAGTTGCGGTTGGTACAGAGGTTTGCGCCAATGGCGCGTTTGGGGATTGTAATGCGGCCGCGGCACTGGTCGAAGAGTGTGGCAACGAATTGGACGACGACTGCGACACGGTTGTCGACGAAGGCTGTGGGTGTGCTGCAGGCCAGACCAAGGCCTGTTCAGCCAACGTTGGGATTTGTTCTCGCGGGACCCAAACCTGTGATGATGCTGGTAACTGGGGTGATTGCCTGAATGACGCTGGCATGCCTGTGACCGTACCGGGAAGCGTCGCCGAGGATTGTAATGGCCTTGATGACGATTGTAACGGTCGGGTCGATGATATTGAATTAGATGCACCCTGCTCCAACGATGTGGGTGCCTGCATGATCGGTCAGCTCAGCTGTGAAAACGGTGTACGAACCTGCGTGGGTGGTGTTGAGCCCAGTGATGAGACCTGTGACAACCTGGACAATGATTGTGATGGCACAGTGGATGAAGACGCCGACCCTGTCCCCGAGTTGTGCGATGGACGCGACAACGATTGTGACGAGGCTGTGGACGAAAATGTCGCGCCCGATCAATGGGAACAAGACCGGTCCAATGGCGAATGCCGAAACGCATCGCCACTGGGTACCATTCGGGAGGATGAAGCAGAGCCGCAGAGTATTGTGGGCCAAATTGCCGGTGGCGCTGATGTCGATTACTACACCTTCGTTGTCGATGAACGCACCCGCGCCAATCTAGGTAATGACATGACTGTCCGAGTCAATTTCTCCGAGGCTGACCCGAACCAAGAGTGGACCTTCTGTGTCCGGCTCGTAAGCCAAGATTCAATCAATCCTTTTGCCGATGAACCAGACCTTGACGAGACCTGTGGCTCAAATGAGCAGTGCTTTGACGTGGTCGGTGGGGAGGCCTCTTTCGAACAAGTCGTCAATGACCGCGCCGCGCGACCAGACGACATCCGAGTGGTTGTTCGAGTGTCTGCGCCCAACGTCGACGCGTGCACGACCTACCGAATCACATATGATTCAGACAGCTAGTCTGCCAAAATAACTGGCTGTCTGCTGACGGAGCGAATGGCTAAAGTATCTGGGCGTATGGGTCAGGCTCATGCGTTGACTTGATTGAATAGCTCGCCTGCGTTACGGGTCTATTCCGTCATTATTGGGTCCGTTTTTTCACCCCGTTTGCATTTCGACTTTGGTCACCATTCATCCTTTGCGTATAGTGAGCGAACCCTTCGCTTCAGTTCATATTGGTGTCAATCATGATGAAATTACGTCTTACCATCCTGTGTCTCTTCGTCGCGTCATGTAGTCAAAATAGGGCTCCGCAGGTGAGGCTGCAGGGGGATGCCGAGGGATTTGATGCGGCTTTGGAAGACGGCATGGTCCCAGACGGTGGGGGCAGTCCGAACGATTTTGATGCTTTAGCATCAGATCAAGGCCCACCAGATGGGTCAGCACAGCCGGTTGATGCTCTTATTGCATCGGCGGACACGGATCCCGCACGGTTAGACATGGATGTCATCCAGGATATGATGCTTGATCTGATGCCCATGGATCGGGGGCAAGCGGAGGGCGATGCCGAGTCCGCTCCAGAACGCATCGAGGGTCGCATGTGTCCGCAAGCGTGGGGTCTGAGAGCGCTGCAAGATGGTGGTGAAGACGGCTGGTTCGCCAGCGGGTCTACCGATGATACAATCAGTTATACGGAGGGGTCTTGTGGTGGAGGATCTGGACAGCATATCTACTCATTTATAGCGCCGACCGATGGCCATTATGCCATCCGATTAAACGGCGCGACCTTCGCGCAGCTGGGTTTTGCAGCGCTCTATGTGAGAACCAGCTGTGATGAACCTCAGACCGAAGTGGCCTGTGATGCCAGGCGAGAGCCTCAAGCCGTTGTGAGTCTTCATTTACCCGCCCAGCAGATTGTGTACATCTTTGTCGATGGAATTCGATCTGGGCAGTTTCCAACGACGGGGGGGTACACTCTTCAGATCTTTCGGCAGCAGCCGCCTGGACTCGATTCAGCGGCCGCTTGGATGAACCCCGATACAGCCTCGACCCGCGTCGACTTAGATGGGCGTTTAGGTAACGTGCCGCTCGCTGGCGTGGTCTATCGATTTTATGATTTAGCCAACCAGGTGATTCCTGTTCGAGGGAGCCATGAACCGATTCAACTAGGACTGGTCTTTGACCTGTCCGATGAGGGTGATGGCGCGCCGCTGTTTTCTGGCATAGCTGAGTTTCCATCCGACGTACCATTTGAACGATTGGGCGATGTCGCATCCCTGGATGTCGCCGTCTACGACCAATTGGGTGGGCGGTCTGATACCGTCAGAGTACCCGTCGACGCACCAGACATAGTGGGTCTTGGAGACCCATGTGACAGGGTGGGGGCACGCTCCGTTTGTCCGCCTGGGACGGAATGTTTCATTCGCGATCCATTGCAAAACCCTGAGCCTACATGCCATCCCGTCGGGTTAAATTGTCCGGCCGATTGGACGATCATCGACCTCAACATGTTTGCGCAGCAAGACGGTCAATGGCTGTACGACGGCGATTTGTCCCGTCGGGACCCGCCCCTTGAACGCCATGGCGTAGGAACCTGCCCGGGGGCGACTGGATTTAATGACGTGTTTAGTTTTACTGCGCCTCAGCGGGCACTTTATCGATTCGAGACCGGCGGAGAGCGCGGTGATACAATCTTATGGGCCAGGCGGCAATGTGGGGTCGGCGGTGCCCAAGTCGAGTTCGCCTGCAATGACGACATCTTCGAACTTGGGCGTTTTAGCCGCATTGAATTTCAGCTGGAGGCTGATGAGACCGCCTATTTATTTGTCGACAGCTTTGGTATCGACAATCGGGCGGCCTATCGCTTGTCAGCAACAGCGCGCTGATGCCCCGAGAGTGACTTCAACGCCTGCGTCGACGCCTCAGCATGCCTATCATCATCAGCCCGATGACGAACAAACCGTTGGCTGATTGTTGTTGGCCCACATCGCATGCACACCCACCCGAATCGTCTCCATCCGTGCTCGATTCGTTGTCTCTAGCCCATCCGTTTCCGTTTAGACCGACAAATCCAGCGCCGCCACCTGATCCGCCAGCCCCCCCTGTACCTGCAGTGCCACCCGCACCTAAACCAGGAATTGCAACCTCCTGGATTTGTGCTCGTTTGTCTTCGATCAGCATGGGTTGACCGGCGGGGCGGTATTGTTCAATGAGTCTTGCCCCCGGTACCTCCATCCCACGGACGGTCTCACCATCCATGCGACGAATGAGACTTTGGTTACTTGAAAATGTCACGCCGGAGGGGCCTCGAATCACACTCTCTTCGTCTCCAAAACCACCGTTGTCGCATCGAATATATTGCGTGGCTGTTCTCAGGTTATCGACATCGTCAAGATCGGCGTTGAATCCGAAGGCCGGATCGACGGTCATCTCGCTTGCGCTCATGGTGCTGTATAAGCGTGTGAGGTACGGGTTTCTCACAAAAAGTGCATTGATGGCATTTCGGCGAGGATTTATTTCGTCACGTACAGCATCTCTGTAACCGGCTAAGTCGATGGCGATTTCTCCAGAGTTGATTTGGTCGTCATAGCAGAAGACGCAGTTTGAAAATTCGTCGAAGCTGATGTTCTCGGGAAGTGTGACGAAGGCTCTTAGCCCCGTTCGATAGTCCTCATCGGATAAGAGCGAGAAATTGAGTTCATCGATACTCTCGAGTCGCTCGATATCGGCTATGAACAGCGGTTGTCGGTCTTCTACTTCGCCAGCGAAGTCCGTTGTAAACGCTTGACCACCCGCTTCATCGATGGCTTGGCTCACGACATCGGCGTAATTTGAACCGGCACTGAACCAATCCAGCGCAGCTTCATTGATTTCAACATGTCGATAGTTTGTGGGCACAGCGCGGCTGCGGCCGAGCAGGTGGACAAGCATTCCCATGTCGGGGTCCGCGGCGACTGAGGTCGGTATGATTGGAATGGATGGAATATCACCCGCAAAACGCATGCTCAAAGGTTGGATATCGCCCTCCCCACTTGTTGGCAGGAGTTTGAGAGCGATGAACGCTGCATCCATTTCGATGTACGGCGTGAGCTTCTCATCGATTTGGGCTGGTATTTGGTACTCATTGGACTCGAGCCACGTTCGTAGATCATCGACTGTCGATGGCAGTAAAACGGCGAGGTCGTAGGGGCCAACCGGCTCTCTCGCGAGCACTTGAATGCCTCCCCCGCCGCCGCCAGCCCCGCCAGCCCCGCCTTCGGCAAAGCCACTGTCATTGGCCGCTGTTGGAAAATCGCAATCACCAATGAACTCGGTGACCAGGTTAAAAATCGGTGCGTATTGGCTATCGAGTTGATTAAAAAGGGCTTCGCTGCCCAATTCATATTGGACATCCCGTGGGACCGGTAATAACCATCCAAATTCCGTCGGTGGGCCTGCATATGTAATGCGCACATGCATCGCCAGACCGTCATCAGTTTCGGCAAAGAGAATTCGCTCTGCTGCTTGATTGACCGGGGTGGTTGCATCACAAAACATGCCGCCGCAAGCCAATGCGACATTGCTGCTGACCATCAGCGCAATCACCGCCAAGATTGGTGTCCTTTTCATAGTATAATCCTCCCAGATTAATCGCCCGTGTCGTCACGTGCGAATTGATCGACACCCTAACGGAGACAACAGCATCATGTCCACGTTTTGGTCAATGGGCCCATGTACGCTCAATTTAGGCAGTCAATTCCGACCAGATCCTGTTTTTATATGATCCATTGGCGTAGATCCGGTATCAGTAGCCCGTAAAAACATTAGTTTACTCACGGACGCCTTGGAGGCAGATTATGTTGGTTAAACTCGCAACTTCGATTCTTACCCTCTCTCTCCTCGTTGGCTGTGGTTGGAATGAGATGGAGAATTGGGATAGCCAAGGCATTTGGTCCGATGATGGAACGGCCGCTTTAGGCGTCTATCAATTCTATGAAGGCAATGACACGCCGACTCATATCCGCAAGCGCAATATGGAAACGGTCGTCTACTATTTTCCACGTGTCAGTGATGATGCGTTGCCCCGAATCATATTGCCCAGAGCGCCCGGATGGACTCATTCTCTGTACTTAAGCGGCTTGCAAGACTACGCCATCATTCATCGAAAAGAGAAATTGCCAGACCTCGATGACGGTGCAAATGAAACAGCAAATTACACCGCCTATAAAGTCAGTTTAGACGGTGAGGTCACATCGCTTGGACAAAGACAGTATCTCAGTATGATTTCCTGCGATGGGGGTCAGTCGGCGACCACAACGGGAGATGTATTGACGGTCATCCCGAGTCCGGACGGAACCATCCTGGCCAAAGTAGAGATGAGTGTGACCTGCCGTGGCCGTGACGGGCAGCTCACCTTTCTCGATGCCCAGTCCCTTCAGCAACTGGCACCTGCCATCGTGCTGCCACGCGTTGCAGACGTGAGTATGCTGATGACTCGGGCCTGGTCTGAAGATGGCCGCTTTATGGTCGCCGAATCATCTTTCATGGGACCTCGAGGCATGAGCTATCTCGCCGGTACGGAGCCACAAGCCTTCGCACAAATTGACTACAGTTGCCTCTACCCGGAGACCGCCAGCGGCTCGGTCAACAGCCAGGGACAATATCTTCAGATTGTCGATGGTCAACTTCGAGCAAACCCCCCAGAGGCCAATAACCCGACCTTTGGGTGTGATTGATCCTGCCTGCATCTCAATGAGGTGTGCACTCATGCCGTCAATCGGTAAAGCAGTCCCGCCTGACCCTTTGAGTGGGCTTCTTCTGGTGTTGAACGACACCATCGACCGTGGAACATGACCAACCTGTTTATGTCTTTTAGCTTCATTTTTTGGACAGAAAAGAGCTATACTGCATCCCTGCACAACGCTGCTTAAAGTAATGCTGGAAAGGTTTTTTCGTGAAACAGTCCTCGCTTTACATCGATGTCTTGAACAAGTCACTGGCGTCTTTATTGGCGCTCACGCTGGTGCTTTCCCCTCTGGCCTGTAGTGATCCACCAATAGAAATAAGCAGCCCAGAACTCAGTGGATTTCTAGACGATACCAGTGGACCTCCAGAGCCTCGAGACTCAGACCAAATGATGCGGCTGAAGTCCGATGTCATCGTGCTTCCAGCCATCTCTGTAACCGTTTGGGCCATCGGGGCGTTGATTGTCTATATCGGTACACAGACGGTGTTTACCAACACCATAGAGGACTTCGAAGTTGTCCTCGATATGGCTCTTGGTAACGGCGCCGATTGGGACTGGGCCGAGGCAAATGAAGAGCCTTTGGAGCAGGCCGATCACTTGACGGAATCCTTGAATCGGGTGGCGTACAGAAGCGAGACTAGCGACTTTTATTCAATCACTGGGAATGACTATATCCGCTTTCTCAACATGGTCTCGCCTATCGCGATTGTCGATCCTGGAAAACTTCGAGATTTGATGGATGGCAAGGTGAGACCCTGGGGTCGGTACGCGACGGACTTTTTTAAAGCATTGCAAATTGCATCGATCCAAGCTCGGAGGCTGGCCGTGGACGACACGGCTCGAGGTTTGTGTGCACGTGCGACCGTATATTCGCGCACGGAGCCCCGCGTTCCTTACGTCGCTATGGCTCGGTCGCGGGGGGCCATAGATGTCATTCCAGCCCTCGTTTTAGCGAGTGTAAAATCGACGATACGCTGCGGTATGTACGATTCCAATGTACGCGATTTCATATACGGATATTACAATGTGAACGGTCCACGTGGGCAGCTCGCCGATATTTTTATCACGCATATGTTAAAGACGGTTCGCTTGCTCCATAAGTACGTGGATGTCTGTCAAATGCCGCCTAAACTGGAAGTCACTCTCGACGCTGGAGATTGTCATGATGTCACTCTGCATTGAGTGATTCGTACATCTAGACCTCAGTTTCTAGCAGACTATCCTCATCCAGTCCGACTCAGAGAGTCGGTCTTTTAATGGCTATGTCATCAAACGAGCACCCTACAAATCTGACGAGGTAAATCGAGTCAATTTTGCCACCGGGCCCAAAGATCTCTACTCTCATTATGTGGGTGAATCGAAATGGGGATAGCTACATGTGGATGAGGACTCTTTCAGTCATTGCTCTGGCTTGGGTATGCGGTTGTGCTGAGAATCAATCGTCAACTGCTGGGTCGCCATTGGATACGGATCCCGCTCCAGCCCCAGATACAGGCGTCGATTTAGACGGGTCAGAAAATCAAGGAGACCTTGGTCCTGTGCCCGATATGTATCGGCCGCCAGACACGGACGCTGTGGTCACGACGGAGCGAGTGCCGAGCGTGGCCAGCGGTTTGTACTCCATGGGAATTTCGCTGGCCGAACTGGGTAACTTTGAAGTGCCCTTCCAAGTTGAGCTTGTGGTCTCAGAAACTGATGGCCGGATGGTTTTCGAGCAGTTTAACGTGAGAGCGACAGACGGAGAGCAAGTGAGTGAACCGATCGCGGAGCTCGGTCCTATTGAGGTCACGAGTCTGGGTACATTCCTGGCTGCGTCTGGGGATACGGTCATGCCAGCCGAGTTTAGCCCCACGGGCAGCGACGTCAGACTCAACTTAATTTTCGAAGGGCGCATCGTCTCCCCCGAGTTTGCCTGTGGTCGTATTCGGGGCTCGCTCCTGACCATCGATACTGAACTTGTCGATAGCTCCTTTGCGATAGAGCCCTGGGCCGACCGAGGGCCCATCGCGCCGGCCTACTGCGAGGCCCTAGACCAAGAACCATGTCCCAGAATGGCCGTAGACGACTGTCCCCAACTGGCCGATGGGCTGACGGAGGGCTTTGTATCCTGCGGAGAGGCTCGGACTTTCGAAGTCCACCTGCCCCAACAACACGATCCGGAGCAAAGTTGGCCGGTTATCTACCTTTTTCACGGCCTAGGCGGCAGCCATGAAGGCTTGGCCCTCTACAGTGGACTGCTGGACGTCATCGACGAATATGGCTTCATCTTGATCGTGCCCAGTTCAACTGACCTGCCGGTCGAGTGGGAACAATTCACCCTAAGAGACAATCTTGATTTGGCCTGGTTTGATGACACCCGGACCTGTCTTGAAAGCCAGCTGGGAGTTGATCCAAATCGTATTTTTGTGACGGGGATGAGTGCCGGTGGACTCTATGCCAGCTACCTTGGTTTGATGCGCTCGACTGTCATCGCTGCCACTGCGCCCATGTCCGGCGGCCTTATCATCAATTATCCGCCTATCACCGAACGGCGTATTCCCGTAATGGCCTCCTGGGGAGGCCCGATGGATTGGGCTGTCGAGCAGAATTTTGATGTCTTTGCTCGAAATTTGATCGACGACCTTGAACGAAGAGATCATCTCGTCATCGCATGCGACCACGGACAAGGTCACGTTTGGGACCAGGGTCTCAATCGGGCGCTTTGGCGCTTTTTCTCCGACCATTCACTCCAAGTCGGGACCTCTCCATATGTCGATGAACTGCCGGATGTTTTTCCTGACTATTGCCGTCTGATCCGACCTTAATCAAGGCCAAGTTCGTCTCGACAGCCCCACCTTAACTGGGTCTCATCTATGGTCTAAACGGACCCTTTGTGTCCCCATCAGAGCCCTGATTTGGGTCATTAGACCCCAACACTTATGACAGTTTAAATTACTTTTACCGGTTTTATATCAATTAAATCAATTGCTTAGACGTTAATCTTATGATCGGTAGTTTTTGGCATAAGGCTTGCTTTAATGAGCTGCGTTCGGGTCGTGAGTCGATGTTGATTTGAGACTGACGTCGCACGTTTTTTTGTTGTTAATGTATCGAGTTACCCACCGGCGCTGCTGCGCTTAGATCGTTCGCTCAAGTTTTTCGGAGCGAACGGGAGTAACATCAGGAGAAGTGGACATGAGGTTCAAAAATACAGTCGTCGCTTTAGTCAGCGTATCGGTCCTGATCGGATGTGCACAAGAGCTTGAGGCGCCGCAAAGAGCGGTCAATGCAGAGAAGTCCATCGCCGAACAACAGTCTCAATCAAGGCAGACTGGATGCACTGGCAATCTGCGCGCCATCGATGAAGGTAGACTCATTGAACTGAGCAACCCAAATACGCTTGTCGACGAGTATGATGCCCAAGTTAGGGTCAATGCCATCGCGAAGATTTTTCGTGAATCAGAGGATCCAAGGGGCTTGTTTGCCACGGTCTACCGGTTGATTACAAATCGAGCCGTCGAGTCAGTGGAAAATGGAGATTACGCCTATCCAACCTGGGCGCGGTCACTGATTACGGAATTTGCTAGACGGTACATGGCCAATCTCTATGGCCACCTCACTAACACAGAGGTGACTGGCCAATGGACTCGGTATTACACCATTGCTCAGAATTGCAATGTTGGACGTGGCCGAACCTTAGGCGTAGCCATCGCAGTTCACCTCATGGTGGATTTACCTAAGACACTCTACCTCATCGACAGCCAGCCAGAGCAGAGAGAAGACTTTGTGGTTTTTGGAGATATCCTTCTACAAGTTTTTGACCAACTCATCATCGATATTGAAAGAGACTACAAAACTGACGTTAGCGATTTGTTGAACGGTTTCTTCTTCGGCGACTGGGTCGACCGCTTCACGAGTCAGGGCACAATGACAGCGTTTATGTACCAAGGCATACGACTCAAGGCGTGGCGTGACGGCCAAAATTATCGCACGTTTCCGCGGGCTGTTGTAAATGCCGAGGTCCGTCTCTCTTGGGGTACAGTGGATCTAATGCTCGCACATCTCGATGCCGTCGGTGTCCTTTAAGCGCACAGCGTCTAGCGACCTGGTGACGCGCCCTTGGCTCATCTTTTTTTGCCGGGCATCTCTCAAGCGGTCTGCACATTGTCATGCTGTGGTGTCGCCCTATTGGAGTCACTCGACTGTCCCCTCTTGGCAGCATATGAGATGTCTGCATGGCCCTGAGCCCAGGTCAGATGAACTGAAGGATAAACAGACACTTTGCTGGACGCGACCTCGCCACATGTTTATACACGAATCCGAATTTGTAGGACCATGAGCGATCTATTTAGGAGGTTTTCGGTGCTTTTAAAACGATTTTTCTGGTTGACCGTGGCGCTTTCCAATGGTGTTGGCTGCGTGAATGAAGCCCCCGGTGTTCAAGATACGACCGATGCTTTATTGCGAGATGTCGTCATTGTCGAGATGGACATGGATGCGCCACCAGACGCAATGGATTCGCCTGATCTGTTCAGCGATTCAGATGCGCTGGATGGGGGCGGCATCATGCCGTCCGAAGATGCTGATTTAGCCACTGATATAGATGCGTTCGACGGCTCATTGACAGTGGACTTTACCGTCCCCGACGTCGACGCCAATGAACTTGACCCCGACTTGAGCGATATGGCTCTACCGGTCGCTGACCAAGGCGTGGACGTCGCAATCAGCGACATATCACCGTCGGACATGGACCCACCTCAATCGACAGGGGTATCCAATTCAGCGCCGCCTCTCCAAACGGTTGTACGCGGAAACCCCAACGGAGGCGCGCGGTTCGACGATGTCTGCCCTGATGGCCAAGTGTTAATCGGCGTCGCTGGTGAAATCAGGAATGGCAATCAATACCTCGGTCGATTACGTGGAATTTGCGGTGAGGTCAGAATTGAACTTGGCAATCCTATGTCCATCGGCACGTTGGCGGGTGCTGATTTACCACTGCGCGGTGCGTTCGGTGGTGGCGTCAATTTTGGAGTCACATGTCAGGCCGGTTCAGCTGTTGTTGGGTTTTCAGGTCGGGCGGGTAATTTAGTTGATCAGCTGATTCTTCACTGCGGCTCTCTCAGCTTGGATGGTATCAATGTGGTCGCCATCGGGAATATGCCCTTGCCGCCCGTTGGTGGTAACGGGGGGGACCCGATTGCGTTGATCACGTGCCCTGATGGGCAAACTGCAGCCGGCGCTCTCATTCGAGCTGGCGATGGGATTGATGGCTTTGGTTTACTGTGTAGCCCATTGACAGTCCGCCCTTGAAGGCAAGCTCGATCCCTGTCATCAGACGGCGATATTTTATTCAAGTATGATTGACCGAAAGGCCAACTGACGGGCTGTCAGTTTGTCGGAAATAGACCTCAGATAGTCCCTGATTTAAATGAAACGGTTATTGCGATACGGCCTTTTGATGCGCGAGTGCCGCCCGGGCAATATGGTCTCCGTGCTCCTGGGTAAAGTGGCCCGCGTGTGCAATGGTCATCGGTTTTGGACACGCCCTAATTTTTTGGTTTAGCTCCATCATCGACTCGAGTCCAAAAATGGGATCATTCAAACCAATCCCCATGAAACTCCAACCAGCCCATTCGTCTGTCCAGTACGCCAATGCTGGCTCAGCATATTGGACACCATCCATATCAGGGGTGGTTGGAACAATGGTCGGAAAAGCGCGTACGCCAGCCTTGTATGACGAATCTGGGAACGGGGCTGAGTACGCTTTGGCCTCCGCCACACTGATTCCAGCAACAGACTTCTGCATGAGGCGACCTACATCCAAGTCTGGAGATTTGCTGATAAACGTCCTCCAGCCTTCAAATCCCGGTCCGAGGGAATGGCCGGTCGCAATCGTTGTGTTCATGACCACCAATCCTGAGAGCAATTTCGGGTGAGTGACGGGAAGAGTAAGCCCTAAGAGCCCTCCCCAGTCCTGACACACAAGCACGCAGCGATCGATCTGCATCCTGTCGATAAAGTGAGTCAGCGTGTCCCTATGAAAGCTGAATGTATAGATGGTTTGATCAATTGGTTTATCCGAACGTCCAAATCCAAACCAGTCTAGAGTGATGACGCGCTTACCTGCTTCTAAAAAGATTGGTATCATCTTTCGGTAGAGGTAAGACCACGTGGGCGCGCCGTGCAAACACAGTACAATTTCTGCATCCCTCGGACCTTCGTCTATGTAGTGGAGCCTTAAATCGGCTTGCCCGAAGACCCCCTCAATATACTTGGCCTCGTAGGGCCAATCGGGGAGACCATAAAAAGGCTCATCGGGTGTTCGTAATGCATCGATGGTCAAGTGCCACCTCCTTTATAGATCGCGATCAGGCCCACAGGCACGTCTGCGATTAAGCGGGCCCGTAGGTCCGCCACGCCATTTGAATCCAATGAACTCATATACTCTTCTCGTAAATCGTAAACTTGCAGGGCGTTGACAGGGACATTACAAGGTGAGGAAACGCCTCTTTGGGAGCTATCGCTCGTACAGGCTTGTATCCCAGCCGGCCATACCAGTTGTGAAGTGTTTCTTTGACAGGGTGGACCCAATCCCGCGGAGTGAGCAGCTCTAATTGCATCGTCTTACACCCGTGGCGCCTGGCCCAGTCTTCTGCGAATTTAATCAAGTGCAGACCGAGCCCTTGTCCCCTGTACTCGGGAGCGGTCACTAGCATGCCGAACTCAGCGCGATCGGCATCTATCAAATCTACGTGTACACACCCGATGATCTGAGTCCCAAGCCAAGCGAGAGCCAGTCGCTCAGACGCCCACATTGATTTAATCTCAGTGACTGATGTGCGCCCTGGGAAACCATCAGCGACAGGGACCCACAAACCCTCTTCCGCACTTAGATAAACCGAGTTCACCAGCTTGACCATGTGATTCACACACAGCTCCGATAGGTCGGCTTGACTGGCGATTCTAACCTCGATCTGCATCACTCGTCCGGTTTTGATGTTCCATGTGGTTGAAGCGTACCGCGAAAGCTCTATTTGTCGTAGAGTCAAAGTCAAAGTTAACCGATTTGTCTGGCTCGGCGTCCAGGTCTTGATAAACGTCAGCGTATGACAGAAGACGATCCTTTTGAAACAGATGGTTTTCATGCTTTGAAATCGCCAATCAGGAGATACACACGATGCGTTTATGGCTGGTCTTTATCGCCTTCTTATTTTCGCCTTGGTCCCTGTCAGCCGGTCCATTGGAGACAGGCGAGCCTGAATCCCTTGGTTTTTCTCAGGAGCGGCTGGCGCAGTTAAAAGCGCGTATGCAGGGGCACGTTGATTCGGGGCGTCTCAATGGTCTCAGTACAGCTGTGATCCGAGATGGTCAGATCGTTCATTTGTCCACCCATGGTTATCAGGATCGTGAATCTGTAAAACCACTATCAAGACAGGCAATTTTTCGCATTTACTCAATGACCAAGGCGGTGACAGCCGTCGCAGCGATGATGCTCTATGAAAAGGGGCATTTTCAGCTCTTAGACCCCATCGAGACCTATCTTCCTGAGTTCAAACAGACTCAAGTTTTTTTGGGTGGAACAGTGGATAGACCTCAACTGGTTGCCCCAAGAAAGCCGATTACAATTCGCGATTTGTTTTTGCACACAGCCTGTTTTTCGTACCCATTTACTCAACATCCTGTCGACCGAATGTACGACAAAGTAAAGCTCTTTAATGGCCAGCGAAACAGTGCTCAATTTGTCTCCGCCGTGGCCAAGTTGCCACTCAAATGTCAGCCTGGGTCCCAATACTCGTACGGGGTGTCGACGGATGTTCTAGGTCGGATAATCGAGTTGGTATCGGGCCTGTCGCTGGATGAATACATGGCCAAGTACATCTTCGAGCCATTGGGTATGGTCGACACCGGATTTTATGTCCCTAAGGCGGATCATGCCCGCTTTATGACGCTCTACATTCGCCAGAAAAACGGCACTTTGGAACCAGCTGATCCTGAATTGACCAATGCTTTTCTGACTCAGCCAAAGATGGCGATGGGTGGTGGGGGTCTCGTCTCCACAGTAGATGACTATCTCAAGTTTTTGCAGATGCTGCTCAATGGTGGCCAATTGAATGGTGTGCGGCTGCTCTCGCCGAAAACTGTCGATTTTATGTTCACAGATCATTTGTCTCCGAAATTAAGGGTTGCGCCGGGCTATGGAAAAGGGTTCGGCTTCGCGATTCTGAGGCGGATTTCTGGCCATCGGCGACTTGGTGTCATTGGGGAAGCGGGTTGGTCTGGCATTGCCAACACATTTTTTTGGATCGATCGGTCGTCAAACACAGCGTTTATGGGTTGGACTCAGATGTTCCCTTGGGGCGCTCCAAAATTTCGATTTGAGATACCCCAGATGGTCTACGGTGCGATGACGCGCTGATGATGGTATTGAATCAGCTAAAACCACACTGCCTTTTGTCTTAGACAGGATCTTTAGACCATTTAAGCTTAGGACTATTGAATGTATATCGTGCCCTTAGGTCAAGACCAGGAATTTTACGAACGCCCCTATTTAACGTGGTTTATCGTCTTTGCCTGTATCTTGATCTATGGGGTGGCCGATCAAGCCTCTCTTGCGTTCAAATACCATAACCCATCTTTTCTTAAGGCCATTACGTCTAATTTTGCACATGGCAGCATTCAACATCTGGTCGGTAATTTAATCGGCCTTCTTCTCTTTGGCAGTGCTCTTGAATGTTTCTATCGTCGATGGGCTTATCTCTTCGTAATGGTCGTGTGTGGCATCGTCGGTAGCTATGCGGGTCAGTTGCTCATCAAACAGGGCTTTGAGATCGGTGCATCAGGCATGGTCTATGGGCTGATGGGTGGCTATCTCGTTCTGTTTCCCAAAGGCAAGCTTCGTTTTGGTTATATGATCTTTATGGTTACGTTTGTGCGAGCAGGCACAGTTCGAGTCTATGCCTGGATTGTCGCAACATTATATCTCGGCATCGATGTCATATCTATTTTTACCGGGCTTCAACCTCATGTCAGCCACATGGCTCATCTTGCTGGTTTTGGCGCAGGGGTACTTGGAACAATTTGCATGAGACGACTCAATTTTATTGCCGAAGATGGAGGGATTGAGTTTGCGGTCGCAACCCAGACAGCACTTCGAGGCCCTCCGACCTCAGAGACCGCAGGTGCATGGACAGAGCGAATTCAATCTGCTCGAAAAGACGATTCAAGTCCTTTGGATTGAAGACAGCAGACGATGCGGGTTTGTCAGCACGAATGGTGATGATTTGCCTTATTGAACGGGTGTTCCTATGAGCTCAGTCATGACTTGTCCAGTCAGGCCGAAATCGCCGACGAGATCTTGCCATCGAAACGGCGAGGACTCAGCATTGGACCACCAGTCGATTCCACGTGCTGCATCGTCGACCTCGCAGGTCGCAACACAGATGTGCTGATCGCCTTGCGTGGCAAATTGAATCGCCACGGCCGCGCGTTGGCCTTCGGTCAAAATCAGTGGAATCGGTACAGTGATTGAGACTTGGCGTCCAGCTTGTGAATTCTGTGCATCCGGAACGTTATACGGTCGGTATCCCAGACCTGTTGCAGACGGTGTGGCTGGCATGGGTGAGTCGGCGTCGAGAGCGAAAAGCAAGACCTGATGAGCCAATGAACCATCGCATGTAGCCACATCATCATTGCTGACCAATGAATATTCGATGGTCTCTATGGCAAAAGGGTAGACCGGTGGTGTCAATACGCTGGCTACATAATGCCCTGCTTCTGATGGCAGACTGGGGGCTAAAAGCGCAACTCGATCGCACATGTCGGGTGTGTTTCTGACAGTGATTTGTGAGCCCTCGGGGGCGGGTGTTCCCCCATCAACCATGGCCATATCGTCGACCGCCTGGCCGGCATCAGAATTCAATGTCGCATCGTCACGCGTTGGTTCTGGAGCTGTATCTCCAGTATGGCTATCCACTTCGTTGGCTGCATCGGGCGCGGCGCCTAAATCAAACTCAGCCCCTAAATCCAGTGCAGCCGTTGCATCGCCATTTTGCCCAGTGGATGGCTCTGACGACGAGTCATTGTCGCATCCAATGACGAGTGTGTGGATCATGAGGACGCAGCAAAACTTCGATATCGTGTTCATAAATCTACCGATTGTTAGTTATTTGTCCGCCGTTATGCCCGATCCAGGTCCATATCTCAAGGGCATCGATCCCGATGGAATGATTGATGGGCCAATATATACATTCACTTTTATCGCCAGAAATGAGGATGCTAACTTCGGTTACAATCCGTTGACCGATTGCAAACGGCAGTCAAATCACAGGTCTCATATTCATGAGTGGTGGTCTTTAGCCAGCCGAGGATGATTGGGTGTGTAATAGAGACAAAATAGCTAAAAATCTTGATGGGAATACCCTTGGAAGCGTACTGTCTCGACCAGTCAACTTTAGGACGTTGTTCTCCATGTCTAGGAACAAAATAATGGTGTGTGCTCTCTGGGTTACCTATGGGTTTATCAGCCCGAGTTTTGCACAGGGGACTGAACCCGTTGAGCTGACGACTTTGACTGCGCTGAGTGAGGATGAGAGGGCTGCTTACAACGCGGTTGAACACGATCCCCGACCCAAGTCGCTCACTCGAAACTCTCATTACGTCGTGAGCGATGAGAAAGACCACTATCTACTCAAGGAATCCATTAAGGGGATTGGCGGTGCGTATATTGGCGTCGGGACCAATCAGAATTATGAGTTCATTCCTTGGTCTCAGTCCGATGTGGTCTTTCTTCTAGATTTTGATCAGCTCATCGTGGATTTACATTCTGTATACCAATTGGCATTCGAACACTCTGCCGACCCTGCAGCTTTCGTCAAATTTTGGTCCCGTGGACATGTGAAGACTGTGGAATCGTTGATCTCTAAACACATTTCGATCAAGCAAAAGCGTCAAGCTGCACTCGCCGCATACAAGATGGCCAGAGTGGCGACCCTTGGTAAGCTCAAGCGTCTTGTCCGCCTTCATCAAAGGAAACGCGTTACGAGTTATTTGACGTCCCTTGATCAGTATCGATACATCGTGGGTCTTTTTAAAGCGGGGCGCGTGTTCATGGTTCGCGGCGACTTGACGGCTCAGAAAACCATGCGCCAAATCAGTGAGGCCTTAAAACGTTTCAATCGGTACCTGGGTGTCATTTACGTCTCTAATTGTGAGCAGTATTTCCATAAGCTGCCGAAGACCTATCGGGCCAACATGTTACGCTTTCCGGTCAGTGAGCGGTCTTTGGTGTTGAGAACCAGACCCTGGCTCGAGAGCATAGAAAAAGATGACTCGGATTTATCAAAGCCAAAAACCTGCGCGAATTGTAAAACACGGGGTACGCTGCATTACGCTTACATGTACCAGGATTTCAAAAACTTGCGGGCCTGGCTGACGGACTCTAATACCACGAGCTTATGGCAAATGGTCTCCAAGCGCAGCACACGGATTAAACACCGCGCATATCATCAGACGCATCTGCCCAAAAACAATTAGACCCCCATCCTAATCTGACCGACGCATCGAGCAACTTTTGGGGCGCGTTTGGGTTTTATCCGTCTGGCGTTTGTCCAGGCCAGCGGCGCCCTAAATCAATTATCCAACTCTCGCCCCGCTGCAGAACTTCGATTTGATTTTTACATCATCGATGCGGTTCATTAGGGTGTAAGCCGGGGCTTCAAATCGCCAATGGATTGATTCTCGATTTAATGGGCGCTGTTTTGCAGCGCCCGTCCGAGAACGACGGGGAGTATTCCTTGAAAAATTACGCGTTTTTGTCAATTTTGGCTTGTTTCGTCTTGTTAATCGCTCTCGGCTGCGAGACCGCATCCGACTCGTCATCTGTGGCCGTCACACATGATGGGTCGGGCGGAGGCTCTATCGATTCGGGTATGGGTCAATTAAACTGTATTCCAGACGAGTCTCAGTGGACGGTTGTCAAACCAACAATCGAGACCTATTGCGGCCTCTGTCATGGCGACACGCCGGCTTTTGGCGCCCCGTACGGCTTGCTCGACTACGACAGCTTGATTAATGGAGATGTAGGATCTCGGTCCATCGACAAATTGGTCGGTCGAATGCGTACGGGGGATATGCCACCCGTCGGTCAAACAAGCGTTCCGTCTGATGAGGCATTGGCGCTGTTAGATTGGGCCACCTGCGGTGACAATGCCGGAACGCCAATGCCTGGTCCAAATCCTGGAGGATTTGATGTCACTCGACCCGTGTTTGAACCGGCGGATGATCCCCTTGGTGATGCAGCCTTCTTAGAGTTCCGAGCGGACAATGGACACATTCCAGCCGACGTAGCTGACCAATACACCTGTTTCTCATTTAGTGGGCCTGCTGGGGGAGAACGTTACATTCGTCGCATTGAACCTGTGATCGATGACACCCGAGTGCTCCATCATATCGTCTTATATGAAGTGCAAGATGGTCCCGGTGACGGCTTAGAGACGGACTGCGGTACAAATTTGAGCGCCGCAATCTATGCCTGGGCACCTGGCCAACAGCCGGTTCAATTCGTCGACGGCGGTCTGGTCACTGATTCGAGTCGACGATACCTTTTGGAAATCCATTACAATAACTCGGCAGGCTATGATGATGTCGCCGACCAAAGCGGTGTGAGACTATTTCATTCGGCCCCCGAGGGGCCAACGATCGACATGCTGACCATTGGACCCGATGGCTTCAGTCTACCGCCCCTGTCAAGGACTGCCATCGAAGGCCAATGCAATATCACCGAGCCCATGACGATTATTGCCACATTACCCCACATGCATGAGCTGGGCATCAGTCTCAAATCGATCATTAAACGGGCGGATGGCACAGAAGAAGACCTGATTACCCTAGTGGGCTGGGATTTTGACAGCCAGCTCTTCTATGATGGACAGGGCCTCCAGCTTCAACCCGGCGATCAGGTCGTGACCGAATGTATCTTTGAAAACACCTTTGATGAACGCCGGAAGTTTGGCCCCTACACTGAAGACGAAATGTGCTTCAATTTTCTGTTTGTGACGCCACCACCGACCGAGCGCCGATGCGATGAAAGCGGGCCTGCAACCACCTATGACGTGGGTCAATGTGCACCCATTGATGTTGTCGACGAAGCCATCGAAGTCATAGGCACACCAACGGATGTGCGCCCACCCGAGGCAATGGGCGGCGAGTTTCCAACCGGACACTGGCGTCTGGTTGACTACGTATTGGCCTTCGACTCAGCTGACATCGGACTCGCTGTATTAGACCTCGAACAAACCCAATTGACCGCCTATGGTGTTATGGAGATGACCGATTCAGGGCGATTGGCTATCGATGTCTCAGGGACCATTGACGCCGTCTTTGAGAGTGGTGGTGGTGCCATCCAAGCGGTTGGGTTTAGCCTGGCAGGTGCGCTGGGAGAGTTGACATCGGACTCAGTCTCCATGCCAATCGCAGTGGATTGCCCGAACTCTGGACAGGTCGACTTTAATTACACCTATGCAGATGGACAGCTCACCTTTTTCCTCCCCTTCAATCAGATCACGACGGGCACTGTTGTCGCGACGTTCGAATTAATAGATTAGGAACCGAACACGCGTGTATAGACCGGTCCCAATGTCTTGTTTATCTGAGTTTTAAGCTGGTGTGCTGACCAAAAGCAGCAGAGCCAGTGCAGTGGCGGCAACTCAAAATCCGAATTTAAACACCCCGTCACAGGCTCACTTCTCTTCGCGTTGTCATTTTTTTGCAGACCAGTCAGATCGAAAGTCAGCTGGCCATGATGATTTAATTGGCGGCTCTCCGCACTCCTCCTGTAGACTGACGCTGCGGACTTTGGCACGGGATGGCCGATCCGTGAGGTATTCAGATTTAGCGGTGGACACGTGTCGACGGATTCCAAATGGCCGTGAAGACAGCAGCACCACCGTCGAGGGGGCTTAGACTAATGACGTATTTAAGACGTGGACCATTTACTTTTGCGATGCTTATCGCCATCGCCATGATGGGCTGTATCGAAGACAACAGTGCAGGCAGTGATGACGGTGATGGCGGTGCTAACATCGGGCCTGGAACCGATGGTACGGCTGGCGCCGGTGGTGAACAGGACAGTGCGCCGTCAGCTTGCCTGCCTGATGACTGTGGCGATATGCCTGACTTCGCTAGGTGTCCAGACGGCTCTGGTCCGTCCGTCGAGTGCGTAGAAGACTCAACTGGCGCGTGCCGTTGGAATGCTGAATGTCCAGATATCGGGACAGGTGGGACAGGCGGTGCGGGTGCCGAAGGCGGTGCTGGCGGTGCAGGTGCCGAAGGTGGTGCAGGCGGTGCGGGTGCCGAAGGCGGTGCTGGCGGTGCGGGGGCCGAAGGCGGTGCCGGCGGCGCGGGTGCCGAAGGCGGTGCAGGCGGCGCGGGTGCCGAAGGCGGTGCAGGCGGCGCGGGTGCCGAAGGCGGTGCCGGCGGTGCAGGCGGTGCCGGTGGACAAATGGTCGCTGATGCTGACGGTGATGGTGTTGCAGACGGGGATGATAATTGCCCGAACGTCGCCAATCCAGATCAGGACGACAGTGACGAAGATGGTGCTGGTGATGCCTGTGACCTCGAAGACGAGGGCGATGAGGACATGGACGGTGTCTTAAACGCCGACGACAATTGCCCTTTCAATGCCAATAATAGTCAGCGTGATGAAGACGGTGATGGAGTCGGTGACCGATGTGATAATTGCCCTGGACTCGAAAACCCAGGCCAGGCCGATGGCGATGGCGATGGCCGCGGTGATGCATGTGTAGACAGTGACGGCGATGACGTTTTCGACAGCGCAGACAATTGTCCTGACCGAGCCAACCCAGGACAAGAGGACACCGACGATGATGGTGTTGGTGATCGGTGCGACAACTGCCCCGAGGCGGCCAATGGCAATCAAGCCGATGCCGATAATGATGGTCAGGGGGACGCGTGTGAGATCGCTGACCGAGATGGCGATACCATTGCCGACGCCGATGATAACTGTCCAGACCGATTTAATTTGGTGCAGACCGACACCGACGACGATGGCCGTGGCGATGCGTGCGATAATTGCCCCGCTGAGGCTAATTTCAATCAAGCGGATGACGACGGAGATGGCATCGGTGATGCCTGCGAGGCAGACGATTTTGACGGTGACGGTGTTGCAAACGATGAAGACAACTGTCCATTTGTCGAGAACAACCAAGACGATGACGTGGACGAAGACGGCGTCGGTGATGTCTGTGACAATTGCTTAGACATAGCCAATGCAAATCAGCTGGACGCAGACCAAGACGGTATTGGCGATGCCTGTGATGAGGTGGCCGACAGAGTCCGCATTACATTGCAATGGCGGTCCGATGAGCCAATTGATCTGGACCTCCATCTCCTTCATCCACAAGCCAGTGGCTATACAGACCCTCAATGGGACTGTGCACCGGGCAACTTATCACCTGATTGGTGCAGTCCTGGTCTTAATCGAGACGCGCTGGGCGGTCCAGGTGCGTCAGAAGAAATTCTTCGCATGGCGTCTCCAGAAGGAGGTCTCTACACAGTGGGTGTCCTGCTTTTCTCAGGTGAGGCGACGGCCACTGTTTCATTTGTGTGTGGTGACAATGACCCCGTGTTGTTTGGACCGAAGCCTATGGGTCCAGAGGAAGCACTTGGCCGTGGTATCGTAAATAGACCCATTTGGGATGTCTTTCAGTTCAATCCCGAAGATTGCTCTGTCCAGCGCATCGACCGGGTCAATGACACTCGCTGTGGTTTTCAGAATCGTCAGCTCATCTGTGAATGTGACGGGTGTGTGTCGGCTCCATGTGCAGACTGTGCTGATAATGAGGTGTGTCGTGATGACCAATGTGTTGACCTTTGTGCTGATATCGAATGTGCCTTTGGCGAACTCTGCATGCCGGGGACAGGTGAATGCAGCGAAGGCAATTGTCGGGCGTGTGACGATGAGTCCGATTGCAGTGAGGGTAATGTTTGCGTTCGCTACAACGACAACTTTGGGAGTCGTTTCTGCGCGCCTAACTGTGACGCAGGGGCGTGTCCGGCAGGGTACTTTTGTCGCGAGGGTTTTGAGCGCGATGGACAAACGATTGATGCCTGCATTCCAAACGACGATGCCATCGATGTCTGTGATGAAATTGATCGCACTCGGGTTGAAGGGCTATGTGAGGCAATCAATTGTGATGAAGGCTTCCGCTGCAGTCGTGGCGAATGCATCGAAGTTCTCGCTGGGTCAGAACGGGAGATCAGTACGTGGCCTAGCAATCGGCAAAATGCTCCATTTTGCGACGACGATGATGACTGTGCTCAAGGCGAAAACGGTGAATCCTGCGCCAACTTGGCCCGTGTCCGTGGCGACATTTGTTTGATGCCCTGCGGAGATCTGGCATGCCCCGATGGGTTTATTTGCTGTAATATCTCCGACGGCCGCGTCGAGTCTGTTTGTATTCCGCCGAACAGCGGTTTAAATCAGCTGTGTCAAGACGATGATTAACTAAAGGCATTGCCGCTGCATTCGATGGGTGGGACTGAGTCGGTTCCGCCATCCAATTTGGCGTGCTGAGTGATAGCACGCCACTTTCAATACTCGGCTTTGTGCAGACTGTGCCATTTGTAGCCCCGCTCGGCTATCCGAGCACCACAGGGGCTTCATTCTCTAACTCATCAGGAGCGTCCACATGACATACTGTTCGATTAGCAAACTACTTGGTGTCTCGGTCCTCCTTGTTCTCTCTGCCTGCTCTGAATCGGATTCAGGTGGAAACAATAGTGAGTCAGATGCAAGTACTGTGGCCGACTCTAGCTCTGGCGAAGGTGGTGCCGGAGCTGAAGGTGGTGCAGGTGGCGCAGGAGCAATCGGCGGCGCTGGTGGAGTCGGTGGCGCTGGTGGCGCCGGTGGAATCGGTGGAATCGGTGGCGCAGGTGGTGAAGGTGGTGAAGGTGGTGCAGGAGCAGTCGGCGGTGCAGGTGGTGAAGGTGGTGCAGGAGCAGTCGGTGGTGCAGGAGCAGTCGGCGGTGCAGGTGGTGCAG
>MDTC01081453.1_pt1 | contig 30494 bp, 24 predicted proteins | sample 811181 | NCBI WGS metagenome assembly MDTC01 (sample SAMN05326644, study PRJNA326480) | marine metagenome | isolation source: seawater | place: Pacific Ocean: North | collected 2011 | reverse complement strand
TGCGGCTACCGAACGGGAGTGATTCTGATCAACAGATCAGCCACTATTTTCTGCTAATGACGATCTGATCAAAATTAACCGGTCAAAATTTCGTAGAGCGTCTAGACTTTCACTGTCGATCAGAGGGGAGTTTAATGAAAGACAGGCCGAAAAAATCAGACGCTATTGCGGGTTTCCGTGATGCTAACTTAGTGCAGCGCAGTATCCGCTACTTCGAAGGCGGTTCTGGTGCGATGGTCCTGATCTTTGCCAGCTCCAGCTTTGATGAGCGGCTTTACCGTATGATTGAAGAGGCCGGCTTTAAGGTGAAAATCGTGGAGTCGGTATCGCATCTGCTCACCCACGATAATGCCAACGCCTGTGCGCTGATCGTTAATCTGGATACCCTTAATGAAAAACAGCGGACCCGGATGGAGCAGCTTGCGCGGCAAGGGAACAGCCTGCCGGTGATCGCAATCAGCTCGGAATACGGTCTGGCTGAGCGCCTTATTGCTATCCGCATGGGGGCAACCGCATTTATTGAAACGCCGGTGAACTGTGAGGACGTGGTCAAAGAGCTGGTGGCACTGACTGAGCGCTTCAGCTCCGATCCTTATCAGGTTCTGGTCATTGATGATCAGCCTTCGGTAATGACATTTCTTAAAAGTACTCTTGAGCACCATGGCTTCGTGGTACACGGTATTACTGATCCGGCTCAGCAGTTAATGACTTTCCTGCAGCAGCATACGCCGGATCTTATTCTGCTCGATCTTTATATGCCTGGTATCAATGGTCAGGAATTGGCCGGCGTGATACGCCAGCTCGATAATCTGATCAGTGTGCCGATGATTTTTCTATCCAATGAACTCAGTTCCGATGTCCAGATCCGCGCTATGTGCACCGGAGCGGATGCCTTTCTGACCAAGCCTGTAGAAGAAAAAGCGCTGCTGTATGCTGTGGAATCCCGCATCCGTCGCGGACGGGAAGTACGCAATCTGGTGACTCGTGACCCTTTATCTTCCCTGTTAAACCGCCGCGAAATCCTCCGTCGCCTTGATGAAGAAGTGGTGCGCTGTCAGCGCTACGGCAATCGTCTTTGTCTGGCTCTGCTCGATCTTGATCACTTCAAACGCGTGAATGATGAATTCGGGCATGAAATGGGGGATCGTGTCATCCGCCATTTCTCCATGCTGCTGCGCGATAATCTGCGCGAAGGGGATATTATCGGCCGTCAGGGAGGTGAGGAGTTTCTGGTCGTCTTTCCGGAAACTGTACTGCCGGTTGCCATCAGCGTGATGGAGCGGCTGGCGACAAAGCTCGACGCCAATCCGGTTGCCGAGCATCTGCGCTATACCTTTTCTGCCGGTCTGGTGAGGGCGCTGCCGGGTATTCCGGCGGAGCGCCTTCTGCACTCTGCTGATATGGCCCTTTATCAGGCCAAGTCAGAAGGCCGTAACCGAATCACATGCGTCAGTGAGGAGCAGGCTGCCAGGAGCAGCGCCTGATTCTGTCGTACTTATGATGTATTTCTGTTCTGTAATCCTCTTTCTCTGGCGCCCGTTCTGCCGGGCTGTTGTGTCGGCCTGTTCTTTATTTGGGTAATGAGGTCGCGGTTGTGGTCGGTGGCTGTGGTCGGCGGCGATACACCGGATTTGCCCCTTCTTGTAATTACTTCCTGTCCGAATACGGCAGATCTTATTCCTGTTTTATTTTGGTGCGTCACTGATTGTGAATGGTGCAATAGTTACCCGGAGAGTGGGGTGGGCAGCTCTTATTTTTCTGTCGGAGTGAATCACACATCAGTGTTCATGGGGGCTGCAGGCGGGTTTTATCTCTTAGCTGGTTTTGGCATCAGGTTTGCTATGAGTTTTTTGATGCCCTTTTCTGCAACGGAGCGGAAACGGGGAGAGCAACGAAGCACAAACAGGAGAACCAAGATTATGACCAGATAGAGAGACGTCCCATGAGCAAGAAGCGCATTATTGTCGTTGGCAACGGCATGGTTGGACACAACTTCATTGATACCCTCGCCACCTCAGAGCATGCCTCTGATTTCGAAATTATTACCTTTTCTGAAGAACCCCGTCTGGCGTACGACCGCGTACAGCTGAGCAAATATTTTTCCGGTTCTACCGCCGCCGATCTGGCACTGACGACTGAAGCTGAATATCAGCAGCAGGGTGTTATTTACACGCTGAGCGATAAAGTCGTCGACATCGATACCAGTGCAAAAACGGTAACCACTGCTAATGGTCAGGTAGAAGGTTACGACAAGCTGGTGCTTGCCACAGGTTCTTTCCCGTTTGTGCCACCGATTCCGGGTAAAGATCAGGAACACTGCCTGGTCTACCGTACTATTGAAGATTTAGAAGCTATCTCCGCATCCGCCGCCGTGAGTAAAACCGGTGTGGTGGTCGGTGGGGGTCTGCTGGGTCTGGAAGCTGCCAATGCACTGAAGCAGGCAGGTCTGGATACCCATGTTGTTGAATTTGCACCACGTCTGATGGCGGTGCAGCTGGACGAAGGCGGCGGCAAGCTGCTGCGTCATAAGATTGAAGAACTCGGTGTTTCGGTACATACCGAGAAGGCGACCACTGAGATTGTAGCCGGTGAAGAATGCCGCTATCGCATGAACTTCGCGGATGGCTCTCACCTTGAGACCGATATGATCCTGTTCTCTGCCGGTATCCGTCCGCAGGACGAGCTGGCCCGTGCGATTGGTCTGGATGTGGGCGAGCGCGGCGGTATCGTTATTAACGATTTCTGTCAGACGTCGGAAGAAGATATCTACGCCATCGGTGAATGTGCTCTGTGGGATTCCAAAATTTACGGTCTGGTGGCACCGGGTTATCAGATGGCCAAGGTGGCTGTTGATAACATCGTCTCAGCTCTGATCACCCACAGCGCACCAGCGCTGTCATTCCAGGGTGCGGATATGAGCACCAAACTGAAACTGCTGGGTGTGGATGTGGCGTCGATCGGTGATGCTCATGGTCATACCGCTGGCAGCAAAAGCTACGTCTTTAACGACGATATCGAGCAGGTTTACAAACGTCTGGTTGTTTCCGGCGACGGTAAAAAACTGCTGGGCGCGGTGTTAGTGGGCGATGTGGATGCTTATGGCAATCTGCTGCAGCTGAAACTGAACGATATGGATATTCCGGGGAATCCGGCCAATCTGATTGTGCCATCCTCTGATGGTGCTGAAAGCGTTGGTCTGGGCGTTGCTGCTTTGCCGGATACTGCTCAGATCTGCTCCTGCCAGGCGGTTTCCAAAGGTGATATTGCTGCTGCCGTACAGGGCGGTTGCTGCACCATGGGCGATATCAAAGAAGCCACCAAAGCCTCCACTGTGTGTGGCGGATGTACTGCGCTGGTTAAGCAGGTGATGGACGCCGAGCTGACTGCTCTGGGTGTGGAAGTCAACAACAGCCTGTGCGAACACTTTGCTTACACCCGCGCTGAACTGGCTGACATTATCCGTGTTAAAGGTTTTAACACCTTTGCTGAAGTGCTCGAATCTCACGGTAAAGGCCACGGCTGTGAAATCTGTAAGCCAACTGTTGGTTCCATTCTGGCGTCGTTCAATAACGAATACGTGCTGAAAGACGCGCACATCGGCCTGCAGGACACCAACGATATCTTCCTCGGGAATATGCAGAAAGACGGTACTTACTCCATTGTGCCGCGGGTTGCAGGGGGTGAAATTACTCCGGAAAAACTCATCGTGCTGGGTGAAATCGCCCGTGACTACGATCTGTACACCAAGATTACCGGTGGACAGCGTATCGACCTGTTTGGTGCCCAGTTGCATCAGTTGCCGGAAATCTGGGAAAAGCTGGTGGCCGCTGGTTTCGAAACCGGCCATGCCTACGGTAAATCCCTGCGGACGGTGAAATCCTGTGTTGGTTCTACCTGGTGTCGTTACGGCGTTCTGGATTCTGTGTCCATGGCCATTGCACTGGAGAACCGCTACAAGGGTCTGCGCGCACCGCACAAGATCAAGTTCGCTGTGTCTGGCTGTACCCGCGAATGCGCGGAAGCACAGAGCAAAGACATCGGTGTTATCGCCACCGAAAACGGCTGGAATCTGTATGTGTGTGGTAACGGCGGTATGCGTCCGCGCCACGCCGATCTGTTTGCCTCCGAGCTTGACGATGAAACTCTGGTGAAATACATCGACCGCGTGCTCATGTTCTATGTGCGCACCGCCGATCGTCTGCAGCGTACTTCGGTGTGGATGGAAAACCTCGAAGGTGGTCTGGATTACCTGAAAGACGTGGTGATTAACGATTCCCTGGGAATCTGTGCTGAGCTGGAAGCGGGCATGACCAAAGTAGTGGATACCTATCAGTGCGAATGGAAAACCACCATTGAGTCACCTGAAAAGCTCAAACGCTTCAGCCACTTTATCAATGCTGATGAGGCCGATAAGAATCTGTACTACGTGCGTGAGCGTGGACAGCGTCGCCCGGCAACCGAAGCGGAGCGTATTGAACTGGTCAGTCTGGATAGCGGGGTTTAACAACCCCCGTGTAACGCATCTGAACTGCTTCTTTCACTGATTATTTGAGGTTTTAACCATGACTGACTGGACTACTGTCTGCCAACTGACCGATATCGATCCGGACACGGGTGTCTGTGCACTGGTAAATGGCGAGCAGGTTGCCGTGTTTCGCTGGGGCAACAGCGAAACCCTTTATGCCATCAACAATTTTGATCCGTTCGGCAAAGCCAATGTGCTGTCACGCGGCATCGTAGGCTCCATAGGTGAGCGCCCGGTGGTGGCGTCGCCGCTGTATAAACAGCACTTTGATCTGTCGACCGGCGAATGCCTGGAAGACGATTCTGTAGCGGTAAAGCGCTATCAGGTCAAAGTTGAAGGTGGGACTGTGCTGCTGGCCTGAGGCCAGCAGTTAACGCTTTTGGATCTCTGACCGATGTCACTGACGACCTTCATCAGTTAGCAGGCGCAACTCTTCAGACCTGGTTTTTGCAGATCGGAAGAGGGCCGTATGCAGGTCAGTGGTTTCAGAGATCCATTTTATTTCCGCCCAACGGATGTCTTCAGTATTTCTGCGTGAAGTACCGGACCTTGGGCCGGATGTTCAGCCAGGCATTAAATCAGGCTTTAAATGCTGGGCTGATAACAAGCGGGAATATTCCATCTGACAGTTAACCATGAATTTTATGTGGGGAAGCCACAGTCTCAGCGCGTAATCGTCCGCGCTTTCCTTCTCGCCGTTTTTCTTTTGTTTAATCAGCAGCAGAAAGCCTGGCTTTCTCCGCGGTACGGTCAAAATCCTCACCGTTACTTTCGGCTTCCGCTTCTTTTTCGTCCAGCTGCTGGAACAATGCGATCTCATCGTCAGTGAGGAAATGCAGGCAGTCACCACCGAAATACCACAGGATATCCCGGTCTATCACTGGGTTCAGCTGGGGCAGATGGGTGAAAATCTGTACCACCCAGTCGTGACCTTCCTGATATCCTGCACCAGAATGTTCCCTCAGCTGGTCAATTACCTGATCAAGCTGGTGTAGAATCTCGTCGCTTATGACGCCGGCCGACTGCGGCTGAGCTTTGCGCAGGCGCTCGCCGACCTGATGCAGTCGCTGGGTCAGATCGTTTAATCGTTCGCTCATATAAATCCAAAAATTTTATTCAAAAGGTTTGTTAATGAAGGTACCCGCTCTGCTGGTACGTGACCTGAGTAAGGTCTACGGCAACGGTTTCCAGGCTCTCAAAGGCATCAGCCTTGAAGTGGAGCAGGGAGACTTCTTCGCGTTACTCGGCCCGAACGGCGCCGGTAAATCCACCACGCTGGGTATTCTATCGGGTCTGGTGCAAAAAACATCCGGTTCGGCCGAGGTGATGGGGCACGATGTGAATACCAGTGCATTCCAGGCCCGTCGTGATCTGGGGGTTGTGCCACAGGAATTCAACTTTAACCAGTTTGAGAAAGTGATCGACATCGTCGTCACTCAGGCCGGTTACTTTGGCCTGACTGCCGCTGAAGCTTTGCCACGGGCTGAAGAACTGCTGAAAGCACTGGATCTGTGGGACAAGCGTGACCAGCAGTCGCGCATGCTCTCGGGTGGTATGAAGCGTCGTCTGATGATTGCCCGGGCGCTGATTCACAACCCTAAAGTGCTGATTCTGGATGAGCCTACTGCGGGTGTGGACATCGAACTGCGTCGTTCCATGTGGGAGTTTATGCAGGATCTGAATAAGTCCGGGACGACCATTATCCTGACCACGCACTATCTGGAAGAAGCAGAGCAGCTGTGCCGCAACATCGCCATCATCAATCACGGCGAAATCATTCAGCGCACCAGTGTGCGTGCGCTGCTGAGCCAGCTGAATACGGAGACCTTTATTCTCGATCTGCATCAGCCGCTGGAGCAGATGCCGGAGGTGGAAGGTTTCACTCTGCGTCAGATGACCACTGACTGCATAGAAGCCGAAGTACAGAAAGGGCAGAGTCTGAATGCCTTGTTTGCCGGATTAACCGAAAAGGGGATTGAAGTCCGCAGTATGAGAACCAAATCCAACCGTCTGGAAGAAATGTTCGTAGGCCTGGTACGGGAGGATAACGCATGACCGACGCCCGTATTCAGTGGGTGGCATTCAAGACCATCCTGGTAAAAGAAATCCGCCGCTTTATGCGTATCTGGCAACAGACGCTGTTACCGCCGGCCATTACCATGACGCTGTACTTTGTGATTTTCGGACAACTGATCGGCTCGCGCATCGGCGATATGGATGGCGTGAACTACATGTCCTTTATCGTGCCTGGTCTGATTATGATGAGCGTGATCACCAACTCGTATGGCAACGTTGCTTCGTCGTTTTTCAGCAATAAATGGCAGCGCAGCGTGGAAGAGCTGATGGTGTCGCCCGTGCGTCCGATTACCATTCTGATCGGTTACATCTCCGGCGGTGTCGCCCGTGGTATCGGTGTGGGCATCATCGTGACGCTGTTGTCGCTCTATTTTACCCACCTGCAGGTGCACAATGTTGCTGTGATGGTGCTGGTTATTCTGCTGTCGGCCATCCTGTTCTCTATTGGTGGCTTTATTAATGCCATGATGGCGACCAAGTTTGATGATATTTCCATTGTGCCGACCTTTATCATCACGCCGCTGACGTACCTGGGTGGGGTTTTCTATTCGATCAGCCTGTTGCCGGACTTCTGGCGTGGCATTTCGATGTTTAATCCTATTCTGTATATGGTAAATACCTTCCGCTACGGTATCCTCGGCGTTTCCGACGTTAACGTCTGGTTCTCACTGGCGATGCTGGTGGTGTTTATTGTGCTGCTTGGTGGCTACAGTCTGTGGCTGCTGAAGCGTGGTAAAGGTATGCGTCAGTAAGGTACTTATGGCATCTGTAACAAGTGAACATAATCCGTTAGGTAAAAGCTCTGAATACCGCGATCAGTATGACGCCAGTCTGCTGTTCCCGATCGAGCGTGAAGAAAGCTGGAAGGCTCATGGTCTTGACCGCCATGAAGTGCCGTTTTTTGGTGAAGATATCTGGAACGGTTATGAAATTTCCTGGCTGAATCTGAAGGGTAAGCCGCTGGTGGCGCTGGCGGAATTCCGTATTCCGGCCAGCAGTCGGTATCTGGTGGAATCCAAGTCGTTCAAGCTGTATCTGAATTCTTTTAATCAGACCCGTTTTGAAAATGGCAGCGATGTACGCCAGCTGATGGAAAAGGATCTGTCAGCAGCGGTGGGGGCGCAGGTGAAGGTTGTTTTTTACCCTGTCTATCACGTGTTTCCGGATGCGCCGGAAGCTCTGTGCATTGATAACCTGGATATCGAAGTCAGTTCTTATGAGCTGGATGACAGCCTGCTGCAATGCGGAGAAGGTCAGTTTGACGGCTGGATCTGCAGTCATCTGCTGAAATCCAACTGTCCGGTTACCGGTCAGCCGGACTGGGGCAGTCTGTTTATCCGCTACAAAGGCCCGCGCATCGATGAAGCCGGTTTACTGGCTTATATCGTATCGCTGCGTCAGCATCAGGATTTTCATGAGCATTGCGTCGAGCGGACGTTCCGTGATCTGTGGCTGAAATGTAAGCCCGAGTCGCTCACGGTATACGCCCGCTATGTGCGTCGCGGTGGTCTGGATATCAATCCGTTCCGAACTTCGGAGGATAGCGGTGAGGCTGTGAATTTCCGCCTTCCGCGTCAGTAGTCTTTTCTGTTTTAACTTTGTTGGCGGTAATGCCCTGGCTGCGCAGCTTAGCTGCTGCTCTGACCAGGGAGTCCGCTACCTTTTCCCGGTCTTCATCTCGTACCCGATCACTCTCAATATAAAGAGAGAAACCTTCTGACTCGTAATTAATAAAGCTCGGGTTGGAACCCAGATCGCGGCGGTAATCCACTACCTGATAGACAGGTACCGGATCACGGAAGCCTTTTACCTGCGCACTGCCACGCTGACGACAGATAATTTTGTCTTTGATCAGCGCATAAGTTTCATGGGAAATCAGAATCTCACCGGAATCCGCTTCGCTTTCCAGTCGTGATGCCAGGTTCACCTCTTTACCGATGATGGTGTAATCCATGCGGCTTTCGGTGCCAAAGTTACCGACGGTGCAGTAACCGGTGTTGATACCCATACGGATCTGCAGAGGTGCTGTCATGCCGTGCTCGGCCCATTGCTTGCGCAGCTTCAGCATATGACGGCGCATTTCGATGGCCATGGAAACGCAGGCGAGGGCGTCGCGCTTGGTGCCTTTACTTTTCGGGTCACCGAAGAAAATCATAATGCCGTCACCGATGAACTTATCGATGGTGCCACCGTATTTAAGTGCAATGCGCGACATTTCAGTCAGGTACTGGTTTAACAGATCGGTGAAGGATTCCGCTTCAATCTGTTCCGACAGAGACGAGAAACCAACGATATCGGAAAAGAAAATAACCAGCTTTTTACGCTGGGTTTCCAGCTTTGCCTGACGACGTCCGCTGAAAATGGATTCCCATACCTGCGGCGCTACGTATTTCGATACCTGATGAGACAGGGCCTGGAAGCGCTCTACCTGACCCTGGAATTTTTTCTTCAGGCGGATCAGATCCCGGGCCTGACGGTTGTTATTAAACGCTGACATTGCCAGGTGGAAGGCAACACCGGCTGCACAGGTCAGAAACAGAACCTGGGGAACCGGGTCTGGTTTGTCATAGCCAAAAATGAGGACGCCACCGGCGGCACCGGATATCAGTGAAATAATGCAGAATGCCCAGGCCGTGATACTGCCAACAATGATAAAGGTGGTGTTTATCATGATCAGGAAAAGCACGCTCAGCTCGACCGGCAAGTCAATGTAGGCCAGAAACAGGCCGCACAGAATAGCATCGCCGTGAATCAGAAACTGACGGGTAGTGTAAGAACGGCGGAAGCGGAACGGGCGGCTGAGAAAAAAGACCAGATGCGGATAAATGATGCATACCGCCGCAGCGATCAGTACGTACTGTTCAAAGTATCCAATGATCGCACCCACAATGACCGTGGCGCAGGCAACGCCATAGCCCAGAACGCGGGCCATATAATCCTGCTTCGGCAGAGATGTCTCCGAAAATTGAGTCCCATCTTGTATATTAGGCATGTTGGTCGCTCAGCTTTTTAATCATTTTTATTATTGTTACTGATGACACAATGGTACCAGAATCTCCAAGTAACAGCATGTATATACCCAGAATGCGGAATGACAGCAAGACGCTTAACCGAAAGGCAGTTTTCGGAACTCACTGAGGTTACAATAATCATATTACCAGTTTATTGATTTGAGTGTTGATATGAATGCTATACAGGCATTAAGTAAACGAGTGTCAGTTGCACAGCTGACCGGACCTGACCTTACCCCTGACGAAGAAGAAAAACTGTTCCTTGCAGCCCTCAGAGCCCCGGATCATGCGTGGATGCGGCCGAGTCGCTATCTTACGGTGCGGGGTGATGAGCGCCAACAGTTGGGACGTCTGTTCCTTGAATCGACCGATAATTGGCAGACTTTGGCAGAGGACAAACAGACTAAATTGCTCAATATGCCCATGCGCGCACCTTTGATCGTGATTGCCATCTGTACAGTTACTGACCACCCAAAAGTGCCGCGCGAAGAACAGCTGCTGTCGACTGGTGCGGGCGTACAGAATATGTTGAATGCAGCCTATGCATTAGACATCGGTGCCATCTGGCGTACCGGCGATGTCGCTTATAACCGTAAAATCGCCGCAGGACTCGGTCTGAAAGACAACGAAGAAATCGTTGGCTTTGTTTATCTGGGGCGTGTGAACACCACGCCGAAACCTGTGCCAGAGCTGGCGATTTCGGACTTTGTACAGAGCTGGCCAATAAAATCTTCATAAAAACAACGAATTAGGAGATTTTAGTGTTGACGCCGCAGGCTCCTCTACGTATAGTACGCGGCCTCTGAGCAGTGCTCAGTTAGGTGAGGTGTCCGAGTGGTCGAAGGAGCACGCCTGGAAAGTGTGTATACCGCAAGGTATCGAGGGTTCGAATCCCTCCCTCACCGCCACTTATTCAAAAACCGCGATTCTGCAAAGATTCGCGGTTTTTTTATGGCTGAAGCTTACCGGACCTGATGGCGGTGAGAGGAGGGTGAGAACCCTCGTGGGTTCGCACCGAGCGAAGCGACAAACGTCCGGAGCCTGCGACGGCGTTCATCCCGACCGGATCTTTAAAGTGGCTGGTCGGGATATCCCTCCACTAACTCTGATCGGCCACTTATTTTGAAAAACCGCATAGTCATCCGGCTCTGCGGTTTTTTTATGCCCCGCGTTTGCGTAAAAAGCGGTGAGAGGAGGGTGCCGAACCCTCGTGGGTTCGTTCCGAGCGAAGCGACATACAGCAACTTGTTGCTGAGGCCGGAGGCCGTTACATCCCGACCACCGCCACTTATTCAAAAACCGCGATTCTGCAAAGATTCGCGGTTTTTTTATGGCTGAAGCTTACCGGACCTGATGGCGGTGAGACGAGGGTGCCGAATCCTCGTGGGTTCGCACCGAGCGAAGCGACAAACGTCCGAAGCCTGCGACGGCGTTCATCCCTCCCGGTCATTAAACATGGCGTGGTCGGGGCATCCCTCCGCTTCCTTACATTGGCCACTAATTCTTAAAAAGCTGCGATTCTGCAAAGATTTGCGGTTTTTACGGCTGAATTTTTCCCTAATCCAGAATATAACCAGCCTGCCGCGCTTTGAGTGCTGCCTGGGTGCGGTTGGTGCTTTGAAACAGCGCCAGGATATCCGATACGTATTCTCTGACGGTTGCCGGTGATATACCGAGCTTTTCGGCAATTTCCTTGTTGGACAGTCCCTTTGCCATCAGTTCCAGGGTGTCAATCTGGCGTGGTGAGAGGATCAGCGCTTCAGTTTGCTCCTCGCCAGTGATAATGACCTGCTCTCCGGCCATAAATTTTTTGACGCCAGCGATCATGATTGCCTTTGAAGACGTCTTGCTGATGAAGCCGTCGGCGCCGAGTTCGAGCATCTGCCGGATGCTGGCCTGTTGGTCTTCTGATGAAACCACGATCAGTGGCAGTACAGGATAATCAGCTTTGATTTGCTTTAAACCTTCCAGTCCCCGGGTTCCCGGCATGTGGATGTCGAGCAGCAGCAGTGATACATCATTGTGCTTGAACAGGGCTTGTTGGGTGGAGGGGAAGCTGTCCGCTTCCAGAATCTCGATATCGGCGATGGCTTCCTGCAGCAGTCGTCGCAAACCGTCCCGGTAGAGTTCGTGATCGTCGCTTACTAACACTTTTACTGTCATGTTAATTAACCGTTTTGTTTGGCCGAAGGGGTGTCGTGGTTGTGCCTCTTGTATCTGCTTTTGCACTTTCGCGTGATGCATAATTTACCAGGGCGCGGAGTTGTGTCGGCAGCAGAGGTGCAGACAGGATCTGACAGTGACACACAGTCAGTGTCGGTCTGCTGGCAGATTCTGTGAGAACACAGGCAGTGATATTTTCTGATAGTTGTTGCGTAAGCAGGTCGCCGGTTGCCGTAATATCCGCTAAGGCGGCCTGGTCGAAGATTATCAAGGCTGCTGAATTGTGATTGGCAAGTTGCTCTGTGTTGTTTACGGAGTAAACCCTGACGCCCCAGTTGTGCAGGTGTTGCTGTGTAGCTTCCTGCAATTCTTTATCTTTAAAGAAAAGAGTGGCTTGTATTTCTGAGTGGTCAGGGAACAGGGTGGTGGCAACTTCTTCATCTGAATTGGCACAGGGGACGGTGATGCTGAATCGACTACCCTTGCCAACAACGGAATCCAGCGCAAGCGGATGGCCCAGTAGCTCTGATAAATGCTTTACCACCGACAGTCCAATGCCAGTGCCGCCCGGTTTTTCGAGAACACTTTCCGAGCGTTGATAAAGGTCGAAAATGATTTTCTGTTCGTGCGGCGCGATTCCGCTGCCGCTGTCGAGTACCTGGATTGAAATGTGGTTCTGGCGGCGTCGACAGCCAATAATTACTCGTCCGGAGTCTGTATATTTAATGGCGTTGGCTATCAGGTTTCTCAGCATTCGTTCCAGCAGTACAGGGTCGCTGTAGACGGTTGCACTGCAGGGGTGGATTGACAGCTTCAGGCCCTTATTTTTCGCCTGAATCTGAAAGTCGTACTGCAGTCGGGAAAATATACTGCTTATGGCGACTGCCTTTTTATCCGCTGTTAATACGCCGGCCTCAAGCTTATTAAGATCCAGTATTGAACTGAAGGACTCTTCAAGCTGGCGGTGGTTTTTGTTCAGTCCGTCGAAAAGACTCAGTGCTTCCTTGTCGCAGATATAAGGCTTAAGTGAGTCGAGGTATAAGCGCATGGAGTAGAGGGGTTGGCGTAGATCGTGGCTGCTCTGGGCTATAAAACGGGATTTCGCCTGATTGTCGATTTCAGCCTGAATCTTTTGCTGACGTAATGCCCGGACACGCAGAATCAGTGCTACGGCATGAATCATCATGTGCGAAATCTGAATATAAAGAGACTCAATCATCTGGTAAGAGGCTTTTACTTCCCGTTCGGAGTCACGTGACAGAAAAATAAATACGATGACTTCCAGGGCTGACAGAACCAGTGGCATCCAGCCAATGATGTACATGATGTAGTACCTGCCTGCCGCCCGAACTTTGGCGATACCAGAGCCAAGGATTACCGTCCATAACAGAAGGTAGTTCAACGCATACAGTGAAAGCTTTAAAATAAAAGGCAGTATCGGGCTTAATACCAGAACCAGCAGTGTGGCGCCGCCAGTGAATGCAAATGCCCGGTACCAGAACCCGGATTGACGATTGATTTGCAGAAAGCTTGCGGCAAAGGCCAGTGATGACAATATCGTGCAGGATACCAGTATCCACAGTAACTGATTTTTTTCGTAGGATGAGTTCAGGAATATAGCGGGCAGGCTGCTGCGATCCAGGTAGTAAAGCAATAATAATAATGACGATACGCCGGCCCATAAAAAGGTTGCTTCAGCCATCAGTAACCAGCAGATCAGTGCCAGAATAATCATGCCGATAATAATGCCAATGGCGGTTTTATAGATGAGGTCGGTGGTTGCTTTCCAGATCCGGTATTCCTGTTTACTCATCAGAGCAATGTATGGGTCCCATGCTTTTTTGTAAGCGGTTAACTCAACGATCACTGTGTATTCTTTGCCAGGTATCAGCTGGATATCAACCGCCCGGCCAAGGGTGTTGATGTCGGCATTGAGATTGGCGTTCTGCAGGATTTCAATATGTTGTTCGTTCTCGCCGCGAACCAGAATAGTTGGCTGCTCAAATCCAAAGTTGCTGACGTGCAGAACCCAGTGTGAATCAGATGTGTTGTTTACAATCTGAGTATGTAGCCAGTAACGGCTGTGCTTTCGAAAATCAGGGTTCAGCCCAAATTCCGACGGTGAGTCAGAAAGCGTCTGGATATCCTGCAGTGCTACGCCGTCTTTTGCCGGAATAAAACCTGCGGAATAATCAAGTGATGCCAGCGGGTAGCGGAAATCAGTCCGGGTCAGGGATAACGTATCTGCCTGGACTTGTTGAGCTGAAAGAAGGAAGAGTCCGGCAAGCAACAGACTGAGTGTTCGCAGCAACATTATCCTGGTCGCTTTAAGCCCTGGCATTCCGTTCCCTCTTGCAGGTTATCAGTAGTTGTTGTTGCAGTTGTGAAAATACCACGCCGACCTGTACAGGCTTATAAAACTGCCGGTTTGGCCGGTTTGCCTTATTAAAGGTTAATATCGGTGTGTGCATTATTCCCCAGTTTTCCGGATTGATCAGCAGTAAAGAGGCTATCGATAGTGAGTGTAAGCAGAAGTGGCCCCTGGACAGAAAAGCCCAGTCAGCTGTCACTGAATGGGCGAAAAAAGGGAAGAGTGTTGGTGAATGTTCAGGCCCTCGATTCTGGCTTTCTATTCAGGTCTTTTTTAAGGCGCCATGACTGCATCACGGATGCCGTATTCCCAGACCGGCTCTAAGACTTCATTGTATTCATTATTGCCCCAGCAGCTTACGTCGCCATTACTGTATTGTGCGCAGGTGTGCTGGCCACCTTCGCCGCTGGCAATGGCAGTGATGGTTGCGTCCGCCAGATCTGCAAATGAAATATCCACCGGAGTATTGCTGCTGGCGTCAGTGGTGGTATCACCAAGCTGGCCATAATTATTGCGGCCCCAGCAGGATACGGTGCCGCCACTTAAAGCACATGCGTGTACGTTGCCGGTGCTGATAGCGCTGACATTCCCGAGACCGGCTACCTCGATTGGCTCATTGGTATAGGCGTCGGCAGAGCTGTTGCCCAGCTGGTCATAGTTGTTTCTGCCCCAGCAAACCACAGTTGCACTGGTGGTGAGCGCACATGTGAATTGATTGCTGGCGGAAATGGCAGTGGCGCTTAAGGCAGTGTCGTATGAAATATTACTTAATACGGTGCCACCGCTGTTTTCAAGCGTAAGAGAATAACTGCCGTCCGGCCAGTCAGCAGCATTGAAATGCAATTCGTGGGCGGTTTGGGAGGTAACGTCGATTGACGCACCATTGACAGCGACGGTTACGTCATCAAGGTTGCTGCCGGAGATCTTAACATCGGCGCCGCTGTAAAATGCGCCGGGATGGACGGAGGCGATCAGTGCAGGAGGTTCGTTGATCTCTTCCGGATCCGAATTATCCGGGGCCGGGTTATCAGGGGCCGGGTTTTCGCCAGAAACATTATCCCCGGCATTTTGGCCGGAGCCCGAAGATCCAGAGGAGTTGCCACCTCCGCAGCCACTCATTGATAAAACAGTAAGCAGCGCACAGATAACCAGAGCTGGATGTTTGATAAGCATAGTGAATTATTATTTAAGTGGTGAGTCGCTCAGCGGATATACGGCCAGGGTGCGGCGTCGTGTTGTTCGCTGATGTTTTTACATTCGGTAACAACATTAACGAAGGCAAACGATGGCGGACAACCCGACAGATAGTGGGGTGAGGGTCTGGATCCTCGGGGATTCGTACCGGCGAAAAGCAGCTGACTGCTTCTGTGACGGCGGTAAGTACTGCCGCTTCTTTAAACAGCTGTGATCAGGATCTCGTCGCAGATACTCTCTTCGCAGATACTTTCTTCGCAGATATTCTCTCCGCGGAACCAGGCCTTCCGCTTACCTGCTGTTTGTGGGCGCTCAGATAACTACGGAATTCTGGTCCAATCGGGCAGCATAAAGACCAATTACGACGACAGATTTGGTCAATGCGCCGTGCTTGCCCAGAATGTAAGCTTTCCGACATCCGGACGCTGGACAGGACTCGCATCATGGCCCACCATTCGCCGCTTTAAAGCCCAGACCGGGTAAAAAATGCGTCATAGGTTACGGAGCATTTGATGAACGAATATCTCAGGGTACAGGAACTCCGGGAAAACCTGATGGAGTTAACGGAGCGCATTAATCAGAGTCAGAGTCACTTTGAGCTTCGTGGTACTTTGTTTGAAGGGATTCTGTCGCAGAAAAAGGCGGACGCCGCCTGTCGCGAACTGGATGATTTTTACACAGAATATTTTGATAACGTACGTGAAGTGACTGTTATCGCGATTCCCAGCTCCGGTGAGCGGGGGATGGGGTACAAGTCAGAGGGTGCAGAGCTGCTCGGGCATTATTCTCTGATTTACGCCAATGAAAGGGCTGTGGCTGACTCTGCGCTCAAGTCTTTTCAGACCGCCATTGCCGGCTATCGCCAGATGGTGGTGAACCGTCGCATCCAGCTGTTTTCTCTTTTCGCTATTCTGCTTTCTGCTGCAGCGCTGTTGCACTGACACGCGCATACGTCCCTGGACGGTCAATGTTCAGGGGCTGCTTATCCTTTATTCATCTGCTGCTCAGTGGTTATCCGGCGTGTGCGTTATGGCGCGCTTTTCTCTATAATCTGCGCTGTTTTTTACAACCTCTCAATCCGACCGAAAAGAGACAGATTCCTATGACGGTTCGCACCCGTGTTGCGCCTTCACCGACCGGTGATCCTCACGTAGGCACAGCCTACATTGCTTTGTTCAACCTGGCTTTTGCCCGTCAGCATGGCGGCGAGTTTATTCTGCGCATCGAAGATACCGATCAGCAGCGCAGCACGCCGGAATCAGAGCAGGCTATTCTCGACAGCCTGCGCTGGCTGGGACTGGAATGGTCGGAAGGTCCGGATGTTGGTGGTCCTCACGGCCCTTACCGTCAGAGCGAACGTCGTGACATTTATGCAGAGCACGTGCAGCTGCTGCTGGATAAAGGCCATGCCTTTAAATGCTTCCGTACCGCGGAAGAACTGGATGCGATGCGTAACGAGCGTCAGGCGTCCGGTAACAGCATGGCACTAAAGCCATCCGACCTGATGCTGCCGGAAGAAGAAGTGGCCCGCCGCGAAGCGGAAGGTGCGCCTTTTGTTGTGCGTATGAAGGTGCCGGAAGAGGGCGTATGTGTCGTCGACGATATGCTGCGCGGTCCGATTGAGCTGGACTGGTCGCAGGTTGATGCACAGATTCTGATGAAGTCTGATGGCATGCCGACTTACCACCTGGCCAACGTGGTGGATGACCATCTGATGGGCATTACCCATGTTATCCGTGGTGAAGAATGGATCAGCTCGGCGCCGAAACATAAGCTGCTGTACAGCTACTTTGGCTGGGATATGGTGCAGCTGTGTCATATGCCGCTACTGCGTAACCCTGATAAGAGCAAGCTGAGCAAGCGTAAAAACCCGACCTCCATTATGTTCTACGAGCGTATGGGCTTTATGCCGGAAGCGCTGCTGAACTATCTGGGGCGTATGGGCTGGTCGATGCCGGATGAGCGTGAAAAATTCACCCGCGACGAAATGTTCACTAACTTTGATATCAAACGTGTCTCTCTGGGCGGCCCGGTGTTTGATATGGAAAAACTGCGTTGGCTGAACAGCATGTGGCTGCGTGAACTGGATGCTGATGGTTTTGCCGCGAAATACGCAGACTGGGCATTTAAGCCTGAGCGTACCTTGCCGCTGATTCCTCATATTCAGCCTCGTGTCGAGACGTTTTCGGATGTTGCGCCGCTGGCGGGGCATTTCCTGTCTGGTATGACAGAACTGACGCCGGCATCATTCGAGCACAAAGCCTTTGATGAAGAATCCCTGCTGGTCGCACTGCAGTATGGCCTGTGGCAGCTGGAAGAAATCCGTCATTGGGATGTGGAAGAAATCAAAACGCGCATGTTTGCTTTGGCAGGTAAGCTGGATATTAAAGTACGTGATTTCCTGAATCCGTTCTTTATCGCCATCGCTGGTACTTCGGCGACGATTTCCGTACTCGATAGTATGGCGCTGCTGGGGCCGGATATGAGCCGTGCCCGTGTGCGTCATGCCATTGAGGTTCTCGGTGGTGTTGGTAAGAAAAAAGCGAAAAAGATGGAAAAAGATTACCGCGATATCTCTGCTGCGATTCAGGCGGAGCTGGGCTGATCGCTGAGCGCAGCGTTCAAGCTCCGGTAAATCGACTAAGAAACGGCCCTGCGGGGCCGTTTTTTCTGGCCGGACTGCGGGGCAGGCGGCTAAGTTGTTGTTTAAGATAAATTTTTTTAAATAATGTGTTGACAGGGTGGGGGTCCGAACGTAAGATACGCCCACGTTTTGAGACGGGGCCTTAGCTCAGCTGGGAGAGCGCAACACTGGCAGTGTTGAGGTCAGCGGTTCGATCCCGCTAGGCTCCACCAAACTCTCAACAAACGGTCCGGGTCCCCATCGTCTAGAGGCCTAGGACACCGCCCTTTCACGGCGGTAACAGGGGTTCGAATCCCCTTGGGGATGCCATCTCTGATCTGCTCAGAAACAGATCAAAGAGAGCGTAAAATAAGTCGGCTATGCCGGCTTTTTTTATGTCTGCGATTTACCCTTCCTTCAATATCACTTTTATTCTTTTCCCGGTAATGAGTTTTACCTGCGGTCTGCGGTGTCTTCCTGTACGGGGCCGATACAGCGGCGGACAAACCGGTTACAATGCCGCTTTCTCTGGCGGACAGCGTTATGATTCAGCTTACAAATTCAGTGCGGGAACGTGCCCGCAGTATCCGTCTGGTGGTTTTCGATGTTGATGGCGTTCTCACCGATGGCACGCTGACCTATTCTGCTGATGGCGAGCAGGTTAAGCACTTCAATGTCAAAGACGGTGTCGGCATTAAACTTCTGCAGACCTACGCTATCCAAACCGCGATTATTTCCGCGAAAGATTCTGCGCCATTAAGCCGCCGCGCACGCGATCTGGGTATCCGCCATTTCTTTCCGGGTACCAAAGATAAATGGGCGAAATTATCGGAGCTTATGGCTCAGCTCAATATTGATGCGGAAGATGTCTGTTACGTCGGTGATGACGTCATTGATCTGAAAGTAATGAAGCGGGTTGGTCTGGCGGTAGCACCGGCCGATGCGTTCTGGATGGTGAAAGACAATGCTCAGTTTATTACTGCAGCAGCCGGTGGCAAAGGCGTGGCACGGGAAGTGGCCGACGCAATTTTAGGCAGCCGTATGTCACTGGAAGAAGCTTATATTAAGGCGATGTTACCTGAGTTTGAGGAATCGCCTGAGTTCAGGAGTATGAAAAAATGAAAATTCTGATCACCGGTGCCGCCGGTTTTATTGGTGCTTTCACCAGCAAGCAATTTGTCGAGCAGGGGCATGAGGTTATTGGTATCGATAACCTCAACGATTATTACGATGTGTCATTGAAGCACGGTCGACTGGAGTGGCTGAATCAACTGGACGGTTTTCAGTTTATTCAGGTAGAGCTTGCTGACCGCGCGGCTGTCGAGGCAGTTTTTGATAATCACGAATTTGATCGTGTCGTGCATCTTGCGGCCCAGGCCGGTGTACGTTATTCCATCAGTAATCCGCATGCCTATGTCGACAGCAATCTGATTGGTTTTGTGAATATTCTGGAAGCCTGTCGTCACAATGAAATTGAGCATCTGGTGTATGCGTCATCCAGCTCGGTTTACGGCTTGAATACGCACATTCCTTACAGCACATCGGACCGGGTTGATCATCCGGTATCCCTGTATGCGGCGACGAAAAAATCCAACGAATTAATGGCGCATACCTATTCACACCTGTACGGTCTGCCAACCACGGGTCTGCGTTTCTTTACCGTATACGGTCCGTGGGGACGCCCGGATATGGCGTACTTCAGCTTTACCCGCGACATTCTTGCCGGTAAAACCATTAATGTATTTAACCACGGTAAAATGCAGCGCGATTTCACCTACATTGACGATATCGTCGAAGGTGTTACCCGTATTACCCAGAAAATTCCGCAGGGTGTTGCCGGCTGGACGCCGGAGAGTGGCGACGCCAGCCGCAGTTCCGCTCCGTATAAAATTTATAATATCGGTAACCACAACAGTGTTGAGCTGGGTACCTTTATTGAAACCATCGAGCAGGCGCTGGGTAAAGAAGCCGATAAAAACTACATGGAAATGCAGCCAGGTGATGTGCTGGCTACCTATGCCAACGTTGATGATCTGAGTGCCGATGTTGGCTTTGCGCCAAACACGCCGCTGGCGGATGGTATTGGTAAATTCGTTGAATGGTATCGCGATTTTTATAAGGTGTGATGACGGATGTCTGACTACAAAATTGTTATTCCGGCGCGTTACGGCTCCAGTCGTTTACCAGGTAAGCCGCTGATTAATTTATGCAGCAAACCTATGATTCAGCATGTCTGGGAGCGGGCGCAGGAAAGTGCCGCTGAGGACGTTGTGATTGCTACGGATGACCAGCGCATTTTTGACGTGGCCAAAGCATTCGGTGCGGATGTGGTTATGACTGCTGTCGATCACGAAAACGGAACCGAGCGTATCGCTGAGGTTGCCCGTATTAAAAACTGGGCGGATGAGACTGTGATCGTCAACCTGCAGGGTGATGAACCATTAATTCCTGAATCTCTGATTGAAGCCACCGCCGCCAGTTTGATTAATTATCCGCAGGCGGGGATGAGCTCGGTTTGTACGCCGCTGAATCATGACGGCGATGCCTTTGATCCGAACGTGGTTAAGGTGGTGCTGGACCGTGAGCAGTTTGCCATGTATTTCAGCCGTGCCTCGATTCCATGGGATCGGGATGGCTATAAAGCGCAGCTAGGGGTGATGACGGCAAAAATGCCGGTGTATCGTCATATTGGTATGTATGGCTACCGTGTTTCCTTCCTGCGTCAGTACATGGAAATGGAAGCCTGTCCGCTGGAAACCACGGAATCTCTGGAGCAGCTGCGGGCGCTCTGGTACGGCGTGAAGATTCATATGTCAGTCATTGCTGAGCCGCCAGGGCATGGCATTGACACCCCGGATGACGTCGCCCGGGTTGAAGCTCTGCTCTCCGCCGGTATCTGAATCCGGTCGCAAAAATGGCCTCTGTGTCTGCTCAGAGGTCATTTTTTTCGTTACTTTTCCCTCATCTCCCTCTATGTTGTTATTGTAAGTCGTTGAAAAATAACCATTAGAATGGTTCTGTCCGGCGATGCCGGGGGGAATCCGGAGGTGCTTATGACGTTTTCAATCTCAGAAAAACTGGGTTATGCGGGTCTGCTGCCTTTTATTATCGGCATGACGGCCGTGGTTCTTGGTTATGAGCAGGGTGAAGAATTCTTCAAACTCTACTCTCTGTTGATTCTGGCTTTTATGGCGGGTGTCTGCTGGGGTGTTGAGCAGGCAAACCCGGAAGAAATGGATGAAATTCCGCTGGAGCTGGCGATTGGCGTGTTCCTCTGGGGACTGCTGGCGTATTTCCTGCCAACCAATATTGCCTGTCTGATGTTTATGGTGGGTTTCTGGCTGCTGCTGTGGACGGAAAGTAATCCTATTTTCCGCCGCTCTTATGCTGCGTCCTATCAGCGTATGCGCAACATACTGACCGGTGCGGTGACTGTGATTAATATCGCGGTGTTTGTCGCGGTACATTAATCAGACAGAACGGAGCAGTGAAGAAAACGCCCGGTTAGCAGAAAAAAACACCCGGTACAGATGCCTGTCCGGGTGTTCTCTTCAGCGGGTATTCTCTTTTCACTCAAACTAGATGCGCAGGCGGCGGGTTTCCCGTGACAGGCGGGCGGAGCGCCACCATTCCTGATACTGATCCTGCAGGCGGGCGACACGGACGCGGTCATTCAGGCTGGCTTTCACCCCCATGCGATCCATGCTGATCCAGCAATACGCTGGCATGATGACCAGGGTATCTTTCAGTCCGGAATACACTTTCAGCTCAATGCGGCTGCTGATGCGCTGTTGCAACTGAATCAGCGGGTGATCGGCAATACCGGAGTACTCCTCGTTAATGATAATGCGCATGCTGCGCTGGCGGGCGCCACGCAGATAGCGGGTGAAACAGCTGAGCGTTGACGCATCGGACCAGACCGGCAGGGCGAGGTCAGTGATGGCGATATTAATCGCTGCTGGTCCGTAACTGCTGATGATCTGCAGCAGCCCCTCTGCGGAGGCTCTGGGGTCAAGACGGTAATCGGTATTGTCCCGGCCGGGCACGAACGTGTCGGACAGGCTGCCGCTGCGTGCCAGGTGTTTGATCATGCGCACGTGTGGAATGCCTGCATCCATGTTGAATGCCGGTTCCGGAATAAAGCCATGGCGGTGGTAAAACTGCCAGGCATGGGTCTGGGCATTGGCCTTTAACAGGCTGCCGTGGGATTCTTTACGGTAGTGATCTTCTGCAGCTTTCAGCAGGGCGCTGCCCACACCTTTGTAGCGGACTTCGGGAATAACCGCCATGCGTCCGACCTGACCGTTAGGCAATAAGCGGGCACAGCCCAGCGGATGGCCGTTGTAATGGGCGATAAAATGCACCGCGTTGATGTCTTCTGCGTCCCATTCAAGATCCTCGGGGACCTTCTGTTCGTCAATAAAGACACGCCGCCGGATGGCTTCCAGCGCCTCGCGGTGTGATCTCCAGTCAGTGACTTCAATCTCCATATTCTACCTCTGGATCGTATATAAAATGCTGTTCAATCAGAGATTTAAGCATTTTTTCGGCGTCTTCGGAATGAATTGAGGAAATTATCACTTGTGCCTCATAGCTGCGGTTGTCGGACAGCAGGCTGAGCAGAGGCTGGTCACCTGCCGGTAATAGCCACTCCTGGCCCATGGCGTAGAAGCGGCAATGGTCTTCATGGACAGAATAGGCGAAGCGGCTGAATTCAGCGCGTTTCCAATTGTCACTCTGTGCCAGTAACGTTCTGCCATCTTCTTCCAGTGCCACAGCTTCCGGCACGTGCTCGGCGTACTTGGGGTCTGTCATCAGGCGGCCAATGATCGACTGCAGGCGTTCGTCGTCACTGATGGCGTCAGTGAGCAGTTTACGCAGGCGCTGGGCAGCGGCTTTATCGATCAGGCCGGTGGATGACTGTTGGGTCAGGTCCGGATCAGCATAGCGCTGATCATCGGATGCATTGTCCATCACGTCATCGAATACCAGTGGTGCCAGTTCGGTCAGAGCCGGTGCGCGGAAACCAATACTGTAAGTCTGGCATTCGCCGCGGGCTATGCCCCAGTGGGCCAGTGCTGGTGGCAGATACAGCATGTCACCTGGATTCAGTACCCAGCGATCGCTTTCTTCAAAGTTTTCCAGAATGCGGATCTTCGGGCCTTTCATAAATGGTGTGTCTTCGCCACACATCTGGCCTGTGCGCCATTCGCGCTGACCTTCGGCCTGCAGCAGGAATACATCGTACTGGTCATAATGTGGGCCGACGGAACCGCCGTCGGTGGCGTAACTGATCATCAGATCGTCGATACGCCAGCCGGGAATAAAACGGAAATATTCGAGCAGGTCGGCGGCTTCCGGAATCCACTGGTCAACACCCTGAATCAGCAGGGTCCATTTGTTTTCCGGTAACTCCAGATAATCGTCTTCGGTGAAGGGGCCTTTGCGGATCGACCAGGGGCCGTCTTTGCCTTCTTCTTCGACGATGCGAGATTCAATTTCCTGTTCCAGTGACAGCCCCGCCAGTTCCTGTGACGACAGCAGGGGTTCGAAATCCGCCCATGCGTTACGGATTAATACCGGTTTTTTGTGCCAGTAATCACGCAGAAATTCTTCAATCGACAGCTCACCGAGAACATGCATAAACGTACTCAACTTAGTGGGAACAGATAAATGGAAACAGAAAACAAAAAAGCCTCCCGCAGGAGGCTTTCAGGGGCATTACAGAATAGGCGAAATCAGACGTTTTTAGCCTGATCTGCGGCATTACCGATGTAATTAGCCGGGGTCATGGCATTCAGCTCATCTTTCGCTGACTGTGGCAGCTCGAGGGAGGCAATAAAGTCGCCCATGGCGTCTTTGGTAATGGCTTTGCCGCGGGTGAATGCTTTCAGTTTTTCGTATGGCTGTTCGATGCCGTAACGACGCATCACAGTCTGTACCGGCTCCGCCAGCACTTCCCAGGCGCTATCCAGATCCTGTGCGATACGGGCTGCGTTCACTTCCAGCTTGCTGATGCCTTTCAGTGTCGCCTGATAAGCGATCATGCTGTAGCCCAGACCCACACCCATGTTACGCAGCACGGTGGAGTCGGTCAGATCACGCTGCCAGCGGGAGATCGGCAGCTTCTGTGCCATGTGTGTCATAACGGCATTGGCAATACCCAGGTTACCTTCGGAGTTTTCGAAGTCGATCGGGTTAACCTTGTGCGGCATGGTGGATGAGCCCACTTCGCCAGCAATGGTTTTCTGCTTGAAGTAGCCGTTAGAAATGTATGCCCAGATGTCGCGGTCAAAATCGATCACGATGGTATTGAAGCGGGCAATTGCGTCGAACAGTTCAGCGATGTAATCGTGTGGTTCGATCTGAGTCGTATAAGGGTTGAAGGTCAGCCCCAATGAGGTGACGAAGGTTTCTGCGTTGGCAGCCCAGTCGATGTCCGCATACGCTGACAGGTGTGCGTTGTAGTTACCGACAGCACCGTTGATTTTGCCCAGCAGATCGACGGCGTTGATCTGTTTGATCTGACGCTCCAGACGGGCAACCACGTTGGCCATCTCTTTACCCAGCGTGGTTGGCGATGCGGTCTGACCATGAGTACGGGACAGCATTGGCAGAGCGGCATGCTCGTGGGCCAGCTTGCGGATATCGTCGGCGATTTTCTGCATCACAGGAACAACCACGTCACGGCCGGCTTTCAGCATCAGACCATGAGACAGGTTGTTGATGTCTTCGGAGGTGCAGGCGAAGTGCACAAACTCGTTGACTGCCATCAGCTCGTCGTTACCGGCAAACTTCTCTTTGATGAAGTATTCCACGGCTTTTACGTCGTGGTTGGTCGTCGCCTCAATGGTTTTGATGCGCTGCGCATCTTCTTCGCTGAAGTCAGCGACGATGCTGTCCAGCTGTGCATTGGCTGCCGCTGAGAACGCCGGTACTTCGGCAATGCCTTCGTGGGCTGCGAGACGCTGTAACCAGCGGATTTCGACTTCAACCCGTGCACGGATCAGACCGTATTCGGAGAAGACAGGGCGAAGATCGATGGTTTTACTGCCGTAGCGGCCATCAACAGGCGATACAGCGGTCAGGGCGGACAGCTCCATAGGCTTGGACATAGCGGTTCTCAACTGACTAATAGATTGAATTGCGGGTGTGGTAAAACGGCGCGGGATTGTACCGGATTTTTCCGCTGATCTCAGCTAACTTTGTGCTTAACCGGGCCGAGCGGGCGGAAATTGTTTGATTACGGCAGGTAACGGCGTATCTGGTGTGCTTTAGTAGCCCCCAATCGACACTCTGGTGCCGGGGGTTGAAGCGCTGTCACAGAAGGGTATTTCTGCGAGCGCTTGACAGGCGTGTTGCTGGTGTTTTTGCGGCGGCTGTTGTCAGCCGCAACTATTTTCCAGCTACGGCTATTTTTCAGCTGCTACTACGCTGAACTCGACCAGAATTTCCGGGCGGGCCATGCGCGCTTCAACACAGGCACGGGCTGGTTTGCCCACTTCTGCAACCCAGGCGTCGTATACCGCGTTCATGGCGGCGAAGTCTTTCATGTCACGTACGTAGATGGTGATGGACAGCAGGTGATCGCGGTCACTGCCGGCGTCAGCCAGTAAGGCATCAATCTTGTTCAGGCAACCCTGCGTCTGTTGTTCGATGGTGACGTGCTCGTCATCACAGGCGGTCTGACCGCACAGATAGATGGTGCCGTTATGTTTAACGATACGGCTCATGCGCTGGGTGCTTTGCTGGCGTTCAATCTGGCTCAAAAGATCTCTCCGTTGGAATCTGAATGTGTGGCGGCCATCAGTTGGCAATGGCACCTTTATTAACGCCTTCAAAAGCTTTTACTTCTATATCCTCCGTGGGGTATTTGCCACGGATTTCCGACGCCAGATGAGCGGCGATAAACTCAACTGTGGTGTCAGTCTGCATAAGATAGCAGGCGCGTTGCGGCAGGCTGAGGCTGAACTCACCCTGTTGCGAGCGGTAGGCGAAGTGGATTGTGTCATCGGTTCGTACGCTGATGTCTTCTTCACTGCCCAGATAAATATCAGCAAACTGTTCTGCCCATTCGGCTTCCAGACTTTTATCGCGGCTGCCGGCGCGCCAGATTTCAATGCGTGAACGATGGCCGTGGGCAATACGCTGGCAATTGCCGGCGTGTTTCTTCAGACCATGGCTGTAGTGGTAATACGCGCCCTGAATATCCTCAGGGGCGAACAGCAGTGTCAGCTGATCGACATTCACCGGGAAAAATTCGCGCAGTTGTTCGCGGCACCAGTCCGCGACTGAATCCGTGGTAATGGCGTCAGCATCGACCAGAGCCACGGCTTCGCGTGGTGCTTCCATGGTCAGTACTTCACCGGATTCATAACGCCAGCTGAGGGATACCCGCTGTTCATCACCACTCAGGGTCAGTGCCGGAGAGCGCACCGGCACCAGCAGGCGGTGATCCAGTTCGTCGTCCAGCCAGTTGCGCAGGGTTTTCTTAACGATACCGAAATCGCACACCATGCCCTGATCATCCAGAGCTCCGTCCAGAATCGCCGATGCCCACCAGGTTTCGCCAACCAGACCGCGACGGCTGTCCAGGTAGCTGAAATCGACGTTGGTCAATTGATCGACAAATAATTGCATTGAAACTCCGGAGTTCTGGCGGACAAATTGTGCTGGCCGGGTCTGGCCCGGGCGATGAGGCGCGCATTCTAACGGAATTCGGCGCTGCAGGGGTAGGGGCTGAATGTATGGCTTTGTGTCCGCTGGCAGTTATCTCTGCTGGCTGCAACCTGTGCCGTCGCGCTTGTTGGCGGTGTGGTCGCGGGGATGGGTGCTGTGCCGTCGCGGGCGAGGGGGCAGGGTGGGTGTTGGGTTGGCGTTGGGTTGGCGTTATTGGTGCGACCGTGGAACCGGCTTTACCACTGGTGGTCTATGCAAATCCTTACGCTGACGACTATCAAGCGGGCGAAAGCCTGTTATCATGGTCGCCATTTTTACAGTAAGCCAATACGGGCTTGGAATCAGGAAAAGCGAATATCCTTTTATGACCATCAACAAAGCCATGTCGGCTTCACTGCTGACGCCGCTGCTGCTGGCCGGCGTCATCAGTGGCTGCAGCAACGGTTCATCCTCTTCATCCAATATTTCATTTTATGTGCAGGCCGGTCAGGAAGACATTGAAGAAGGTCTGGTGCGTGTCGTCTCCGCCGAAGGTGGTCAGCTCAGCCGTGATGCTGAAGGTCGTCTGTCCGGTACGGAATATGTGACTGACGAACAGGGTGAGGTCAATCCGCGCGCTGCTGCGGCTGAGATTTATTACTTCGAACTGCTGGGTCACGTCGCTGAAGAAGACACAGGTGTTGAGCCAACCACGGTTCGCTGTCAGTGGGCTGCTGGCTGCACCGCCGGTGGATCTGATTATTCCTTTGGTGCCGATGTCGCCCGTATTGATGGCCTCGGCTGGCGTGCGGTTGCGTATGATATCAGCAGTGGTGAGCGGGTTCGTCTGACTCCGCTGACCGATCTCGCTGCTCAGCTGGCATTTGATTATGTCTACGATGAGGGTCAGTCCGCCTGGACTGCCACCGGTTACTACTCGCCGTATTCTGTTGAGCAGAGTATTTCTCAGGTATCACAGATCTTCGGTATCGACAGTGTCGAATCCCGTGAGCCGACTGATCTGACCGAACTGAGCCGCGTCGCTGACAGCAGCAGCGCTGATACTGTATACAGCATTCGCTACGGCGCCTTAATCGCCGCCTGGTATCACCTGAGCGAAAGTTACAGCGGTGATTTTGCTGCGGATGCGGCCGCTGAATTCAGCGCTAATGCCGGTCAGATGACAGAAGCTGATGACGGCAGTGCGGTCCTCACGCTGCAGGCACTTTATTCCGCCGCGGTTGAAAACCTGGAGCAGATTGCGGCCAGTGAAAATATATCCGGTACCGCGCTGACGTCAGCGATCTCTGGTCTTAATCAGGATATTGCGTCTCTCAGTCTGACTTCTCCGGCAACGCTGACCAGCGTGCGTCCGGCAACGCTGGAAGAGTTATTCGGTACCAGCGATCTGGAAGATCTGCAGCTGGGTCTGAGTCGTGCTAAGGCCTTTGTACAGGTACTGCGTGATTACGAAAATACGTTTTTTGAAGATGGCTATCGCGAAACCGCTGATGCCTATATGGATATGCTGAAAGCGATTGGCGAAGAGAATCAGGATGACCTGAATCTGCTGATTGATCAGTACATCGACGTTAAAGACCTCTATGTTGCGACCTATCTGCAGAACACAGGTGTCTGTGCGGATACCTCGGCTTATGCCTGGATGAGTGGCGCCAGCTGTTCCTATTCATCCGCCACTGCACAGCTGACGCTGACCGGCAGTAATGGCACCAATCTGGTGGTTACGCAGAAAGTTGCTGATGTAAACCTCACCGATGAAGAAGATGAACCGACAGAGTCGCACGCCATCGACGTACTGATTACCGGCAGCATGCGTGCCGGCGATCTGGGCTTTGTGGTGGATAACACCTACGACAATGACGATCCGGAGGACGATATTCTGTCGCCAACCGGTATCCGTATTTACTACGACAACATCGTCAGCACGCTGGTGGAAACCGATTCCGGCGCTAATGAAATTCTGGCCTACGAACTGCGCTGGTCTGATTTCTCCATCTATCGCTCAGGCCTGCCGTCTGAAGTGAATGGCACGCCGGTGACTCAGGACGATATCGAACTGAGTGGCGCTTACCGCATTTTTTATCGTGGTGTGCGTGACCCGCTGGATGATCCGCAGAATCCGGTCAGTGATCTGCGCTTCAACATTGATACCGTGGTGCTGAACGGTCGTGTGTCGGATGTCATTGGCGATGAAGATGACGACGATGACAACTACACCACTGTGTATATTGCCGCCAACGCGGAGAACGCATCGGATTATTATCCGGAGAAAGAGTGGACTTCGTTCAATGGCTTCTTCACGCCGAACGCCGCTAACGGCTATGCCGAAGGTTCTGTGCAGGCGGATCTGGCAACCTATGAGCGCGGTAGCCAGACCATTTCCGGTCAGCAGGTGGATTACCTTGATGTGAAACTTATGGTCGATGGCGTGGCGCTGGAAGATTCCGCCCGTTACCGCTTCTATCCTACGCAACTGCGTGAAGACGATACCGATATCAACCGCGATGATGAAACCGACGATCTGGTTTCTGTCTTTGATATCGAGATCTGTGAGCTGGAATACAATAACGGCAGCTGGAGCGTGGGTACCTGTGATCCCAAGCAGCGTCTGTTCGGCGAGCGTGATACTGATCAGGCCATTAATGATCTGTGGGAAGCCGGCGCCTTCTCCCGTGTGACTGTGCCGGGTCGTGGCGAATACTTCATTACCTGGAGCGCATCTGCCGGCAGTGATGGCTGCTATGTTCTTGATCCACTGACCAGCGGTACGCTGGATGGAACCCTGTACGAGCCAATGGTTCTGGGTCTGAGCAGCGCGCGCTTTACTGCGGAAACCATTCTAGAAGATCAGCCGGATACGGCGTTTGATATTCTGGTGAATGCCCGTACCGCGGACCGTTATACGTTAACTGCGGCTCTGTCCCATGATTATTCAGGACTGTCGACTAACGGCGATATTTATTACGGTACCGGTTCCCGTCTGGACCGTATCCTGGTGTCCTACGATACCGACTCTAACTATGGCGTAACCGGTAGTCTGGAAATCTACAAAGACGGCGTGTCGCTGACGCTGGATCCGGGTACTGCCAATGAAGAAACTGATGTGGTCGACAGTACGCTGGGGCTGACTCTTAACCGCCAGTACACCTCTTCGCCAATGCCATATCACTATGTGACGGATGAAGAAGGTAACTACGATATCTGTGTGACCGATAACATCGCTGAAAATGCGGTAGAAACGCTGGAAGGCGCAGTGTATTACCTGACGTTCCGTGGCGTGGTATACGGCAGTATTCAGGAAGAAAATGGCGTGTGGGTGATCCGCTACATCGACGGTTCTTTCGAAACCCTCTGATGTCATGCCGGTTTGAGCACCAGACGGAAAAAAGCGGCCATTGGCCGCTGCTGTCCCACAGTTTAAAACAGATATTTTTACAGACGGCTTTTAATGTCGCAAAGCCTTATGCCTCTTGGGGGAACTTATCCCCCGGGCCGGCAAGGCGCCCCCCAGCTTTTCGCTTTTTGGAGCGTCATCCTCATTCTCACGATTTTTACTGGCCGCGCGCCCGTGCGACATCCCTGTCGCTGTCCGCTCGTCGGGCATCCATGCCCGGCGGACCAGAAAAATCATCGTTCATTTCGGCGCTCCAGAGGCGAATTTAAGGCCTCCGCGATGCCACTTTTCAAAGAAACTCAATTGCTGAAATTTATATGGCGACATGGAATTCAGGTTCATTGCGAATTCTGAAGACAGGCAATGAGGTTGCCACGAACAGCGCCTCTGGGCTCGCCGCAGAAAGTGAAGATATTTCCGACCTGCCCGAAGGGACTCGGGCAAGTGGCCCCGGCCAG
>MDTC01196137.1_pt1 | contig 30506 bp, 28 predicted proteins | sample 811181 | NCBI WGS metagenome assembly MDTC01 (sample SAMN05326644, study PRJNA326480) | marine metagenome | isolation source: seawater | place: Pacific Ocean: North | collected 2011 | reverse complement strand
CAGTACTTCCCGCCTGAGGTATGCGTGCCGTTTGAGGTCGAGGAGCAGGAGACCATTCAAGCGTGGCTTCGGCAGGGCCGAGGTGGTGCAGTCAATATCTCCGTACCGCAGCGTGGTGAAAAGAAGCGACTGCTTGAGCTGGTTGCGAACAACGCTGAGCTTGCTTTTAAGGGGCGATACGGTCGTAGCTCGGACGAAGCTGGGGCCCGCATGCTGCAGGAGATGATGGACTTGAGTAGCCCGCCTAAGGTGATCGACTGTGTTGATATCTCTGAGGCACAAGGGTCAGAGATGGTTGCGGCATTGGTCCGCATGTGTGCAGGCGAGGCAGACAAGAGTGGCTACAAGCGCTTCAAGCTGCGCGACATGAATGGCCCAGATGATTATCGAGCGATCGGCCAGGTTGTAAAGCGTCATTTCAAACGTGTGGTTGCCGGAGAGGGCCGGCCGCCAGATCTCTTGCTCATTGACGGTGGGCGCGGGCAGCTTAATGCCGCACGACGTGAACTCGACAAACTTGGGGTGTCGGCACAACCCGTTGGAGCAATCACGAAAGAGCAAGAAACTCTGTACTTCGGTAAGACCGGGCGGGGCATTCCTTTGGTTCGTTATCCAGAGGCGATGAGGCTATTGCAACGCGTACGTGATGAAGCGCACCGTTTCGCAATTACTTATCATCGCAACCTGAAGCAGAAGCGAATGCGCGAGTCGGTGCTTGACGATATTCCAGGTATTGGTAAGAAGCGAAAGCTTGATCTGCTGCGCAGATTCGGTTCAGTCAAGAAGATCAAGCAAGCCGACATTTCGGTATTGGAAGCCGTTGTTGGCCCGAAGACGGCCCGCAACGTCTCCGACTACCTCGCCGATAGCTAGCCGATCACTGGCGCTAGTTGACAGAAGATTTGAAGTGGATGACGCGAGTACGGACGGCGTGTAGCATCGCGGCATAAACTACTACGGTGACATCGCCCTTCAGCTTGGGGTCCTCCTGGTTTGCACTTTCGTTTCACGAGATGGCACACGCCTGGGCTGCCTACAGGCTCGGGGATACGACGGCAAAAGACGAAGGTCGCCTGACAATGAACCCAATTGTTCACGTTGACCCGATAATGACTGTTCTGTTCCCAGCGATTCTGATCGTCTTACAGTCCTCGGTAATTTTTGGTGCTGCGAAGCCTGTACCTGTGAATACTCGGAACCTTCGGAACCCCAAGCGAGATCACATGTGGATCGCCGCAGCCGGGCCGGCTAGCAACGTAATTCTGGCGACGGCCGCGATCATTGTCGTGAACCTCGTGTGGTCTCCGCAGCCTGACTCAGCTCTGGAGAATGTTTTGGGCGATTGGGTCTATATAAACCTCGTTTTGGCGACGTTCAATATGATCCCCCTGCATCCGCTTGATGGTTCCTGGATTCTGTCGCGCTTTCTCTCTGGAAACGCGGCGACAGCTTACGCGTCGCTCCGCCCATACGGATTTCTTATCCTGATATTTTTGATGTACACGGGAGTACTGTGGCAGGTTATTAACCCGGTCATGCGTTTTGCCAGCATGTTTCTGCCTTAGCCCGCACGTGAAACTATTGTTCCGTGATTGACGATCGCTACCGCGTCAAAGTCAGTGCGTTTGAGGGACCGCTTGATCTTCTTCTGCACCTGGTCCGATCACGGGAAATCGAGATCCGAGAACTGGAACTGGCTGAAATAACAGGTGAGTACTTAGAGATGCTCCGCTTCCTTGAGGAAATCGACGTTGAATTGGCGAGCGAATTTCTTGAAGTTGCGGGGAGTTTGGTCAGATTGAAGGCACAGGCATTATTGCCCAGTCCCTCAGTCGCTGCTGACGCTGACGCACTAGCAGCCGAGGAAGAAGCACTTTTGGAGCAATTGGTTGGACACCACGTAACACGAATGGCGGCACAGGACTTAAGGGCACGGGAAACTAAGGTTGCGGCGGTATGGTTTCGTGGGGAACCAGAACCGAGTGGAGTTGCTGCGGAGCAAACCGAAGTCGTCGAGGCTGACTTGTTCTCACTTGTCGCAGCCTTCCGGGGTCTTTTGCAGGATCTTGATTCGCCTTCGTTATTCTCGATCAGTGCAGATGAATATACGGTGACTGAGCGCGTCGAGTTTCTACGTAGCCAACTCCATGCTGGAAGCCCGATTCCATTCAACAATCTTTTTGCTAAGGTCGATCCTCGCGGTAAGCTGATCGCAACCCTTCTGGCGCTACTAGAATTGATTCGATCTGGTGAGGCTCGTGCGTTCCAGGAGGGCATGGGTGGGGAAATTATGGTCTTTCCTGTCGAGGCCGTGGAGCAGATTCAGTGAACAGCGAGGTGGTCGAAGAGCTAACCGGCAGTGCTGACCGCATACGCGTTGACAAGGATGCCATGGGCGAAACAGGCGACCTGCAAGCTGAGCAAGAAGGTGTCTTGACTGAGGTTGTATCCGTCCTTGAAGCTCTGCTTTACGCCGCCGAGGAGCCAGTGCCAATTGCGGAAATTGTTGAAGTAATCGTTTGCAATACGGATGAACAAGGTCGGAACTGGGCGAACGCTGTTTCTCCAGAACTTGTTACGCGGGCTTCGATTGCCTTGTCCGATCGCTACTTGCAGACTGGTAGTGCGCTCCATGTCATGGAAGTCAGTGGGGGATTGCGCCTTGCCACACGGCCACAGTTTGATCCATGGATTCGGGCTTTGCGGCAGGTGGAGAAACCGTCCCGCTTGTCCGTTGCGGCACTTGAAACCCTTGCCGTCATAGCCTATCGGCAACCAGTTACGGCAGCTGAGATAGCTGGTGTCCGCGGTGTCGATCCGACAACGTCCCTGCGAACCTTGCGCGGGCAAGGGGTGATCAGAATCACTGGCCGCAAACGTGCAGTAGGCCGGCCGTTTACGTATGGAACTACGCGTCAGTTTCTGGAAATCTTCGGACTACGTGACCTCGATGAACTTCCCGATCCGGAAGAATTCGAAGAACTACTTGAAGCCTGAGCCGTTCGGTGGCAGAGCAGAGGCTTCAAAAGATCATAGCGGCGGCGGGAATTGCCTCGCGCCGCAAGGCTGAAACGTTCATCGTCGCTGGGCGCGTGGCGGTCAACGGCAAAATTGTTTTCAAACTTGGTACGACCGCAGACCCGGCGGGTGACCTAATAACACTTGATGGGACTCCTTTGTTACAGGAACCGCTGCGCTATTTCATTGTCAATAAGCCACGCGGTGTGCTTTGCGCTGTCAAGGACAAACGGGATCGTCCCTTGGTAGTCGATCTTCTTCCTTCTGAGGTTCATGAGAGGCTCTATCCTGCTGGTCGGCTAGATCTGGATAGCGAAGGGCTAGTGCTTCTTACGAATGACGGGGACCTCATGCAGAAGACCACGCGTCCGGGCGGTGGCGTATTGAAAATCTATGAAGTTGTGGTTGGTGGTAGGCCGTCGGAGGAGGCTCTTGATACATTGCGATCTGGGGGGGGGCTCGATGGGCAGCGTTTGCTTCCATGCGATATTGAGGTGCTTGAGCGCATCGAAGTGGACGAGGCCGGCCTGCCGGGAGTTGCCCACCGCGGATTTACTCGTGTCCAAGTCACACTCCAACAAGGTAGGAAGAACCAAATCCGGCGAATGTTCCAGGGCGCTGGACACCGTGTCGAGCGGCTGGTCCGGCACTCAGTTGGCCCGCTATCGTTGAATGGCTTGCCCGTTGGGGGCGTTCGTGAACTTCATGGCGCGGAGCTACGAGAGTTCAAGGCGGGGTTAGGTACCCAACAATGAGCCGCTTACGGATCGCGATTGACGGGCCTAGCGGCGCAGGAAAGTCGACGCTTGGGAAGGCGCTGGCGCAACGTCTATGTATTCCGTACGTTGACACAGGGGCCATGTACAGGGCCATTAGCTGGGCGGTTGCCGATGTTGGTCTCAATGACGATGTTGATCAGATCGTGTCATATGTTCAGAATCTCGAACTCAAAATCAACCCTGATTCTGAGGGGTTCCAGGTATGGGTCAATGAGATAGATGTTACAGATTGGTTGCGCCAACCCGGGGTGGGCCGGATGGCGGCCAAGGTTGCGACCATCAAAGAGGTGCGTGCCTGGATGGTGCCCCGGCAACGGGCAGCGGCGATTGGCGGGGGTGTCTTGGAAGGCCGAGACATCGGCACGGTGGTGCTTCCTGACGCTGACTTTAAGTTCTACATCACTTCTGATGAATCTACGCGGATGCTTCGTCGGGCAGAGCAATTGGGGCTCAAAGAGGTGGTGGCGGAAGTCGTCAGTGACGTGCACGAGAGAGACCGCGTCGACAGCACTCGAAAACACTCACCGCTGCGCCCGGCAGCGGACGCAGTGCACATTGACACCACTTGTCAGACTGTCGACGAGAGCCTTAGTTTGATGCTTAAGGAAATCAACCGTCATAGATAGCGGAAGCCGATCGTAGACTGGCAGCACGCCCTTTGTTCACATGGGTTTGCGCGTTGACAGTGGCTGTACATCGCCATAGCATTACTCTTTCCACTTGCGCCTGAAGTGCGGGCGTATTCTGAGGTCTCCCATGGAGAATGCAGAGGGTATGTCGGGGAAGACTGCGGTTGAGTCGGGTGACGCGGAACAGCAAGCTGTTCCGGACGCAGCTACTGCGTTCATAGACGAGGAAATGCTCGACGAGGAAATGCTCGACGATGCGACACTTCTGCAGCTTATTGATCAGAGCCTCCAGGAACTCATAGAAGGAGAGGTTGTAAAGGGCCGCGTCCTTGAAGTTAGTAAGGATGAGATCGTAGTAGATATAGGGTACAAATCTGAAGGCGTCATACGTGCGGCCGAATTTGCTGACAAAGATGGAAACGTCAGCATCGCCCCGGGTGACGAAGTTGAGGTCCTGCTCGAGCGCTGCGAGGACAAGGAAGGCAACGTCGTCGTATCGCGAGAGAAGGCCGAGAAAATGAAAGTTTGGGGCAAGATCGAAGATGCCTACCGCAGCGACGAGCTTATTACCGGACTTGTTGTTGATCGAGTCAAGGGCGGCCTGGCGGTCAATATCGGTGTCCGTGCTTTCCTGCCTGGTTCGCAAGTGGATATTCGGCCCATGCGAAACCTTGAGTCGATGGTGAACGAGGAAATCCATGTCAAGGTCATCAAGCTAAACAAACGACGTGCAAATGTCGTTGTGTCTCGTAAGGTCGTCCTTGAGGCCGCGCGTGCCGAGGAGAAAAAGGGCACCCTGACGAAACTTGTTGCTGGCAACATCCTCAAGGGTGTAGTCAAGAATATTACTGACTACGGTGCCTTCGTCGACCTTGGTGGAATAGATGGCCTGTTACACATAACTGACATGTCATGGGGTCGCATCTCTCACCCGACAGAGATCCTGGACATCGGAGACGAAATTGATGTTGCTGTCCTGAATTTTGACCCTGAACGCGAGCGCGTTTCGTTGGGTTACAAGCAACGTATGCCCGATCCCTGGGTGGGGGTTTCCGAGAAATACCCGGCTGGAGCTCGTATTCCAGGCAAGGTGGTTAGCCTTACGAACTACGGTGCCTTTGTTGAATTGGAAGCAGGCGTCGAGGGGTTGGTGCATATCTCCGAGATGTCTTGGCGCAAGCGCATCCAGCATCCCTCGAAGTTACTTGAGGTTGGTGACGAGGTCGATGTCGTAATCCTTGATGTCGACGAAGACAGTCGGCGTATTTCACTTGGGATGAAGCAGACCGAGCCTAACCCTTGGCGTGTTATTGCCGACAAATATGAAGAAGGCGACATCATCACAGGCCGTGTTCGGAACCTGACCGATTTTGGGGCATTCGTCGAGGTCGGGGAAGGAATCGACGGGCTCATCCACATTTCAGATATGTCTTGGACAGAACGCGTTGAGCATCCTTCTGAGGTGTTACAGAAGGGCGAACAGGTCGAGGTCGCCGTCCTTAGCGTCGATGCTGAGCGTCAACGCTTGTCCTTGGGCCTGAAACAACTGGGTCCTAACGTCTGGGACAATTACGCGGAAGAGCATCAGCAAGGTGAAGTAGTGGAAGGCAAAGTCACGAAGCTAACTAACTTCGGAGCATTCCTTGATTTGGGGGGCGGCATTGAAGGCCTTGTCCATGTCTCTGAGATTTCTGACCAACACATCAAGGACCCTGCTGATGAGTTCAAGGTCGGGGACAGCCTGAAAGTCAAAATCCTTAAGATCGACACAGAGACAAAAAAGATTAGCCTGTCAGCAAAGGGACTGGAGGCTTCCGCTGACGAAGGGGATCCGGAACCCGAGGCGCCCGCGGAACCGTTAACCCAGTACCAACAAGACGGCAAGGTCTCACTCGGCGACGTTGTGGACCTGTCGGGGTTGGGCGAGCTGTCTACTAGCGGTCTAGATGAAGAGACGGAAGAAGAGGAGTAGCCAGGCATGACCAAGGCTGACCTGATCGAAGAGGTTTCTGCCGTTTCGCAACTTAGCAAGAAAAGCTCCGCCGTAGTGGTCAACACTTTTTTTGAGAGCGTTGTCACCGCACTCTGCCGGCAAGAGAAAGTTGAGTTGCGGGGGTTCGGATCGTTCAAGCATCGCCAGCGCAGAGCTCGCATCGGACGTAATCCCAGAACAGGCGACCGGGTGGAGGTCCCAGCCAAAGTCGTGCCGTATTTTAAACCCGGCAAGGACTTGCGCGAGTTGGTCAACCAATAGACTCCTCCAGCGGACCTGGGAGCAGGCTGGATGGATCCCAGACTAAGTGAGACCGAGACGGCATTCCGCGATCTGGTGCGGAGGGAAGCTTCTTCCATTGGTGTGACAGCGGATGATATTGATCAAGGCGTGACGACAGCCGCCAGTGCCATTGGCCGCCTGGCGACAGCGAACATCCTTGGTATTTGCGCTCCCGAGACTCACGGTGGTGGGGGGGCCGGGCCGGTCGAACTTGCGCTTGCCAGTGAAGAGGTCGGCGCTGTTTCGGCCAGCGTTGGAGTTGTGGCAGTTGGTCACATGGTCTCCAGTTTCCTTCTCGACATTCTTGGAACTCCCACACAGAGACAAAAGTGGTTGCCGGCAGCCGTGGAAGGCTCGACTCTTCTGGCTTTGGTGCTCGATTGTGGCGGTTCGCTTTTGGAATCTCCAAGCTGTGGGGTCAGTGGGAAAAATGTGGCAGACAGGCTTTACCTTGATGGGAGAGCACGTGCCGTAACCGGTTCGACGCTAGCGGACTTTCTAATTGTTCCGGTTGAAGTTGGGGATACTTTGCTGCTTGCTGTTGTCGATGCGGACAGAGATGGCGTCACGGTTGGGATAGAGGCGGGTCAATTAGGACTCAATGGTGCTGGGCAGGCGCCCGTTGAATTTAGTGGCGTGCAGGTTCCGTCTGGGTCAACTCTCTCCACAGGGAACGTGGTCGAAACGATGAAGATGGCGGATGACCTGTTCCGCATTGGACATGCGGGCCTGTGCGTGGGGATTGGTCGGGCTGCGCTCGAGGCATCGACTGCCCACGTCTCTGGAGTCAATGACGAACTATGTCGGGAGCAGTCAGTCCAATGGATGTTGGCCGATATGGCAACGGAAACTGAAGCCGCTCGTTTATTGACCTGGTATGCGGCGTCGCGGACTTCACCTGGCGAAATGCGCGAAGCAGCCCCGATGGCGCGGTTGCTAGCAGCAGACGCGGCCGTCCGAGGCAGTCGAAGTGCGGTGCAGATCTTCGGCCCCGCTGGGAATGAACGTGGGTCGGGCATTGAGCGTTTATATCGGGATGCTAAGGCTATGGAAATCTATCATGGTGCCGTTGAAGTGCAGCGACTAGCTGTCGCAGGCGAGTTACTTCCTCGCTTAGCCAAGGACATTAACCCCTGGCAATGATTGGTCCTGAATCACGCAAGATGAACTGGAATCTGACTGATGACCAGCAAATGGTCCGGGACATGGTGCGTGAGTTTGTAGCTGCCGAAGTGGCTCCGAATGCCGCTGAGTGGGACCGTGGAAAATATTTCCCTAGCGAAATTTTTGAGAAACTTGGCGAACTTGGACTTTTCGGCATGGTCGCAGATGAGGAATACGGTGGTGCAGGTTTGGATCTCATTGGGTATTGCCTCGTGCTCGAGGAGCTTGCTCGGGGTGACGCGTCGACCTGTGTGGCTATCAGCGTCACTAACTCATTGTTTTGTGCACCGCTACAACGTTACGGAACATCCGAGCAGAAGGAGAGGTTTCTTTGCCCGTGCGTCAATGGCGAATGGCTGGGAGCATTCTGTCTTTCTGAGTCGGGCGCGGGCTCAGACGCTGCAGCGCTGTCTACAATAGCGCGACGTGAAGGCGATGATTTTGTTCTGAGTGGTTCGAAGGCTTGGGTCACAAATGGTGCAGTTTGTGGCGCTATGCTGGTGTTCGCTGTCACCGATCCAGAGTCGGCGCGGAGCCGTGTTAGCGCTTTCGTGATTCCGGCTGACCATCCCGGGGCGAGTATCGTTCATGAGGAGGACAAGCTCGGGATTCGGTCGTCACGGACCAATCAAGTTGCTCTCGATGACTGCCGTATACCGCGCGAATGGATGTTGGGCGAAGAGGGTCAAGGTCTTGCAATCGCGCTTAATAGTCTTGATGGTGGTCGCGTTGGGATAGCGGCACAGGCAGTTGGGATTGGGCACGCTGCGCTAGCATTCACTCTGGATTATGTGAGAGAGCGTGAAGTATTTGGGGGCCCAATTGGTCGTTTTGGAGGACTCCAAGAAAAGCTTGGAACAATGGCGGCTCGCATTCGGGCAGCCCGGCTCCTCTACCTGCGCGCCGCATGGCTCAGGGACAATGGTGAGCCGGACACGATGGCAGCCTCTTGCGCGAAACTGTTTGCTTCGGAGATGGCAAATTGGGTCAGCTACCAAGCGGTTCAAATGCATGGTGCTTATGGTTATGTAACAGACTATCCAATCGAGCGACTCTACCGAGATGCTCGTGTGACAACGATTTATGAAGGAACTTCAGAGATTCAGCGACTAGTGATTGCCCGGCAGCTTACCTCTGGGCCCGGGTAAAATCTCGACACCCCAGGTCCTTGAAAGGGATTCCTTCGGCTTTTTGTGTACGTAGCCGGAGGTCGCAACGTGTGGGATAATTCCTAGATTGCGCGAGATGGATGACGGAGGTCGACTCCACCGCGAATCAGGCTAATCCTTGTAGGAAAGCCGCATGCGGAGCAAATTCGATGGCTGACAAGCCAGTCTTACCGCGATCTGCCGTGACCGAATGTGAAGGTGTAACCGATCCGGAGGGTAACGCGGACCACAAACCTTCGAATGGAAAGGCACGGTGGTACAAGCAGACGTTCAATCCCGTCATCGCCAAGCATCCAGAGCGTGACGCTGCGTTCATTACGGCATCCAGTACCCCTGTCGAGGCGCTGTACACCCGTGAAGATCTCGCCGACCGAAATCTTTCCTATGACACGGATATTGGTTACCCAGGTGAGTTTCCGTACACCCGGGGTGTCCATCCAACGGGCTATCGGGGAAAACTTTGGACGATGCGGCAGTTCGCTGGTTTCGGAACAGCTGAGGATTCTAACGAGCGTTATCTAAGGTTGCTCGAGTTGGGCCAGACCGGGCTCTCCGTCGCCTTCCATCACCCGACGCTTGTTGGCCGAGACTCGGACGAACCTATTTGCCGTGGGGAAGTTGGAAAGCAGGGGGTAGCGATCGACTCACTTGCCGACATGGAAACCCTGTTCGATCGAATTCCACTTGATCAGGTCACCACCTCGATGACGATCAATCATCCAGCCTGCGTGCTGCTTTGCATGTACGTTGCTGCGGGGGAGAAGAAAGGAATTGCCCCTCAGGACTTGGCTGGGACAATCCAGAATGATGTACTGAAAGAGTTCATTGCCCAGAAGACGTTTGTGTTCCCGCCAATTCCGACAATGCGAATCATGGGTGATGTCATTGAGTGGTGTACCGCTGAAATGCCTCGCTGGAATTGGGTAAGCGTCTCCGGCTATCACATACGTGAAGCAGGTTCGACGGCTGCGCAAGAATTGGCCTTCGCGCTCCGTGACGGTATGGAGTATGTCCAGGTAGGATTGGATCGAGGTCTCGATATAGACTCGTTCGCGCCGAGGCTATCTTTCTTTTTTAACGCCCATAACGATCTATTTGAGGAGGTCGCTAAGTACAGGGCGGCGCGTAAGCTGTGGGCTCGGTACATGCGCGATCGATACGGCGCAAAGTCGCCGCGCTCGTGGTGGATTCGTTTTCATGCCCAAACTGCTGGGTGTACGCTGCTTGATCGACAGCCACGTAACAACGTGATGCGCGTGACGCTTCAGGCACTGGCTGCCGTCATGGGTGGCACTCAGTCACTACATACTAACGCCCTAGACGAGACGATCGCTCTACCTACCGAGGAGAATGCCCTCATCGCCCTGCGGACCCAGCAGATTATTGCTCACGAGAGCGGTGTTGCTAACACGGTTGACCCGCTAGGAGGTTCGTATTACGTCGAGTCATTGACTGCTGATATGGAAGAGCAAGCTGAGGAAATCTTCACTAAGATCGATGAGTTGGGTGGCATGGTTGCGGCGATTGATAACGGATACCCGCAGCGTGAGATCCAAGAAGCGGCATATCAGTACCAAAAAGAAATCGAGGAAAACCAGCGAGTCATCGTGGGGCAGAATGATTTCACAGGTGAAATGGGTGAACCCATCGATTATTTATATATCGATGACACGGTTGAGGAAAAACAGGTTGAGCGCCTTGCCGCACTTCGGCGGCGCCGTGATGCTGGTGCGGTGGAACGCGCAGTAGAAGCAGTGAGGTGTGCTGCAGCCAGTGACGTTAATCTTATGCCCGCGATTCTTGAAGCTGTGCATGCATACGCCACTGTGGGTGAAATCTGTGGCGCTATGCGTGACGTGTTCGGCGAATATCAGGAACAGCCGATTTTCTGAATGGTTTCCATAACGCTGTAACCCAAACCGAGTTTTTCATTGAGCGAAAAAGGGTCTGGAAAACATATCCGAGTGTTAATCGCGAAACCCGGATTGGATGGTCATGACCGCGGAGCCAAGATTGTCGCTCGCGCTCTTCGCGATGCTGGAATGGAGGTCATCTACGCTGGACTTCGTCAAACACCGGAGATGGTGGTGCAGGCAGCGGTCCAAGAGGATGTCGATGTCATTGGCCTCTCGATCCATTCTGGAGCCCATAACTACATCTTGGAGCGAATCGTTGAATTGCTCAAGGAACATGATGCCCAAGATATTGGTTTGGTTGTCGGTGGAATTATTCCAGACCGGGATGTCGAGCGCCTGAGAGGATTGGGCATCGACGCCATCTTCCCACCTGGAACAACGACGACTGAGATCATTGAATTCATTCGCCAGCGAATGGGCGAACTGGTTGCCTGAAAGGAGATGTGCGTTGAACGAGAGCATCATCGAACTGAACGCCGAAAACTTCGAGGCCGAGGTTCTACAGAGTGAGCAGCCTGTCCTGGTGGATTTCTGGGCTGAATGGTGTGCGCCGTGCCGCATGTTGGCGCCCACGATCGATGAGATCGCCGAAAATTACAGCGGGCGGGTAAAGGTTGGCAAGCTAAACGTTGACGATTTTGGAGCCATTGCCGCACGGTACCAAATACGGGGGATTCCCACGATCCTAATATTTAGCGGCGGCGAAATTCACGAACAGATGGTGGGGGCTAGTTCCAAGGAAAACATCATTCGGATGGTCGACAAGGTGGCGGCACCCGAGGCAACAACCTAGATGTTATTGCTGTAGACCCGGAAAGCAGGGCAGCCGTGCTCATTGTCATTGAAGATTTGCCTAAAGAATCACTGGACATATCAGGAAGAGTCGAGTTGGTTCTGGCGGATGGTACGGGTAGGAATGGACTGCTTATCAACGACCCGGTCGCCTACAAACTCAGGGTCCTGAAACAAGAATTCGGAGTGCGCGTAACGGGGAGTGTGGAAGCAGTCGTTGAGGCATCGTGCAGCCGGTGTGCTAAGCGATACTCAATACCTCTGGTACGCCAGTTTTCGGTATTTTTTGTTGCTGCAGATGTACAAGATGGGCTCTTTGAGGCCAAACTTGACGAGGATGACCTCGATATTGATTATTACGACGACGGCAGTATTGACGGGCTGCAGCTCTTAGGGGAGCAAATCATCTTGGAAGTTCCGATGAAACCCTTATGCGAGCAAAACTGCAAAGGTCTGTGTGTTATGTGCGGTACCGATCTTAATCGCATCGATTGTGACTGTGAACCAGATGTTAATCCGCTCTGGGCTCCTTTGAAGGGGCTGCGGGACCAACTCTAAAGTTAGGCAGAAGAAAAGGATAAGACCGTGGCTCTACCGAAGAAAAGACATTCCCGTGCCCGCCGCGATCGCAGGAGAGCGAACGATAGCCTCCCTGTGCCGGGGCGTTCCAAATGTTCGAATTGCGGTAGAGACAAGTCGCCCCACCGTGTTTGCGCGCATTGTGGTTATTACAAGGGACGAGCCATCGTTGTATCCGACGAGGACTAACTCCAAAATGGCGGGCTGCCCGTCCGGTGCGGTTCGATGAAAATAGCAGTTGACGCGATGGGGGGAGATCATGCGCCGGAACACCCAGTCGCGGGGGCAATTCTGGCGGCCAGGGAACTGGGTGCAGAGGTTCTTCTTGTGGGGCAGGAGAACCGAATACAAGACGCTCTCAGACGCCATTCTAGTGCACCTGATGTCAGCATCGTCCACGCTGATGACGCAATAGGGATGGACGAGCCACCGGCAACGGCACTGAGACGCAAACGTAATTCCTCGATCCATATTGCCGCCAAGATGCTCCGTGACGGAGAAGTTGAGGGGTTTGTGTCAGCGGGTAACACCGGGGCAATTATGGTCATCGTTAAACTCTACGTTGGGACAATAAACGGCGTTGATCGCCCCGCGTTAGCAGTTATTCTTCCGAGCAGACGTGGCCGGACGGTTTTAATTGATGTTGGCGCCAACATTGATCCCAAGAGTCATCAGCTTGTTGAATTTGGGGTTATGGGTAGCCTTTTTGCCCAAACAATCCTCGGCCTATCGAACCCGCGGGTTGGTCTGCTGTCGATCGGTGACGAGGCTAGCAAAGGGACTGGGCTAGTTCGATCGGCGCACTCTGCGCTTGAAGTGTCGCCATTAAACTTTCTTGGCAACGTTGAAGCGCGTGATATCTACAGTGGGAATGCTGACGTCGTCGTGAGCGATGGTTTTACTGGCAATGTAGTCCTTAAGACCAGCGAGGCTGTTGTAGAAACGATGCTCCACTTGCTGCGTGAGGAGTTTTCGAAGTCGCGACTTAATATGGTGGGAGCCCGAATTGCACGAAGCGCATTCACCAGCTATCGAGGACGGGTGCATTACGCAGAGTTTGGTGGTGCGCCATTACTTGGTGCGCGTGGGCTGAGCGTTATTTGCCATGGGCGATCATCTGCTCGGGCCATTATGAACGGCATTCGCGTGACGATGGAGTACGGTCGCCATCGTGTTAATGATCGGATCGAGGAGATGCTCGCAGGTTTAGTACTGGATCCGAACCACGAACGAAAAAGTCAGTGACCGGCAGAAACTGACCCTTGTAGTCGCAATGGAGAGCGAGAGATTTCCTTGCCAGAATTACAAGCTCTGCAACAGACAGCGTTCTTGTTTCCAGGACAAGGGTCCCAGTATCCCGGCATGGGGAAAGCTGTCCATGATGCTTTTCCGGAAGCTCGTGAGGTCTTTGAGCAGGCTACTGCTGGCTTGCCAATCTCTATCACTGAACTGTGTTTCGAAGCTAGCGATGAGAGGCTCCGCCGGACCGAGAACACGCAGCCGGCAATTCTCACGGTTAGCGTTGCCTTGCACCGTATCCTTGAAGCTCGCGGCTTGATGCCAAAGTGGGTTGCGGGGCACTCGCTAGGAGAATACTCAGCCTTGGTTTCAGCTGGGGTTCTTGATGTTGCAACGGCAGCGCGACTGGTGCACAACCGTGGGATCTATATGCAGCAGGCGGTCCCGGAAGGCGCGGGGGCGATGGCGGCAGTGCTTGGCCTCGACCGAACTGAGGTTGATGATCTGTGCAATCGTTGCGGAGGTGACTTGATTGTTGAGGTCGCCAACGTAAATGCGCCTGGGCAGGTGGTTGTTGCGGGGAATACGGAAGCGGTGAATCAACTGATTTCCATGTCTAGGGAGGCAGGAGCGCGGCGTGCCATCCTGCTGAACGTAAGCGCACCGTTTCATTGCTCATTGATGCAACCAGCAGCGGAACGACTACAAAAGGACCTCGCTGAAATAGAGTTTGCAGACCCTCGATTTCCTGTTGTTTGCAACGTAACTGCTACCTCGATTACCAAGGGAGAAGCAGCCCGTGTGGCTCTCGAAAAGCAGGTTACTCAGCCGGTACTATGGAGTGAGACCCTGGAGTTTCTCAGTGCACAGGGCGTAGAAGTTTTTGTCGAGGTGGGGCCAGGCAGGGTGCTGAGCGGGCTAGTGAAGCGTACCCTTGGGAGGGGTGTCGGAATTTACGCTGTTGACGAGATTGAGGAAATCGACGCTGTCCTTGCTGCCCTTGGCTGAGGGAAGCAAGCCAGAAGGAGATCGGCTATGAGCCGAGTGTTTGAAGAGCACGTTGCCATGATCACCGGTGCCTCGCAGGGCATCGGCGAGTCTATCGCCCAACGGCTAGCGAGTGAGGGATGTAATTTGATTCTCGCGTCGCGGCGGAAAGAGGCATGCGAAAAGGTTGGGACACTTTTGGGCAAGGAAGGGATCGATACCCTTTCCGTAGCGATGGATGTTGGCGACCTGGAGTCAGTTGCGGCATCCGTAGAGGTAGCTTTGGAACGTTTTGGGCACATCGATTTTCTTGTTAATAACGCTGGAATCGCACGCGACAATCTGCTTGTGCGACTGGACCCAGCGGATTGGGACGCCGTACTGAGGACGGACCTGACGGGCGTCTATAACTGCACGAAGACCGTGCTAAGATCGATGCTCCGGAGGCGAAGCGGCAGGGTGGTTACGATCAGTTCAGTTGTTGGTTTGCTTGGCAATTCGGGCCAGACTGCCTACGGTGCAGCCAAGGCGGGTGTATTCGGATTCACCAAATCCTTGGCCAGAGAAATCGCGTCGCGAAACATTACGGTTAATGCGGTGGCGCCGGGGTATATTTCGACGGAAATGACTGCTGGGCTGTCTGAGGGGGCGACGGAAAACCTTCAGCAAAAGATTCCACTGGGCCGGCTGGGTGTCGGCGCAGATGTTGCTGGGGCTGTAAGGTTTCTCTTATCAGAAGATGCAGCCTATATCACGGGGCAAATCCTGAGCGTAGACGGTGGCATGTATATGTAGGTTTTACACCATATTGGCTTGTCGATTCAATGCGCATCGGAGAGTGCGTTAGTAGGAGGTAGCGTATGGATACGTTGGAAAAGGTAAGAATGATTATCGTCGAGCAGCTCGGTGTGGATGCGGCCGAAGTTACCGCGGAGGCATCGTTTATTGACGACCTGGGTGCTGATTCGCTGGACACAGTGGAACTGGTGATGGCATTCGAGGAGGAGTTCGACCTTGAGATTGCAGATGAGGATGCTGAGAAAATTACAAAAGTACAGGATGCCGTAACTTATATTGACGGGCACTCGACTTAGGATGCCACCTGCGAGAATTTGGCGCCGGGCCGCCTGAGACGAGTAGAATTTTATGGATGGAAGAGTTGTTGTCACCGGTGTCGGTATCGTCAGTCCGTTGGGTGTTGGTACCGAAGAAACGTGGAAGGAGTGCGTCGCAGGTACTCCAGGCGTTTCTCCAATTACCAAGTTCGATTGCGAAGGCTTTTCGGTCCAGATCGCGGGGGAGGTGAAGGGCTTCGACCCGCTTGACTACGCATCCAAAAAAGACATCAAGAAGATGGACTATCACATTCAGTACGCTCTGGCGGCGTCTACATTCGCGCTCGACGCGGCGGGACTAAATGGGGCGGATCGACCCTATTCAGCGGACCGAATGGGAGTTTTAATTGGCTCTGGCATCGGGGGACTGAACATGATGGAGATTCATCATCGAACTCTTCTGGATAAGGGGCCGGGCAAGGTAAGCCCATTCTTCATCCCAGGGCTGATTGTCAATGAAGCTGCAGGTTGGGTGTCGATCAAATTTGGCTTCAAAGGGCCGAACTCAGCCACCTGCACAGCCTGTACAACCGGCTCGCATGCCATCGGTGATGCCTGTCAGATCGTTGGGCGGGGTGATGCTGATGTGATGATTGCTGGTGGTACCGAGGGCGTCGTTTGCGCCCTTGCGATAGACGGTTTTGCGGCAATGCGGGCTCTATCCACCCGTAACGAGGAACCCGAGCGTGCAAGCCGGCCTTTCGACGCGGATCGAAATGGTTTCATCCTTGGCGAGGGAGCTGGTGTTTTGGTACTCGAACGGGAGGAAACAGCTCGTAAACGCGGCGCACCCATCGTAGCTGAAGTTGTCGGCTATGGTATGTCGGGTGATGCTCACCACATTAGTTCTCCGCCGCCGGATGGTAATGGCGCGGTACGGGTTATGGCTGGAACCCTCGATAACGCTAAGGTCAATGTGGACCAAGTAAACTATGTGAATGCTCACGGGACCTCGACGCCAGTGGGGGATCGTATCGAAACAAAGGCAATCAAAGATGTCTTCGGTGATCACGTCGCAAAGCTCGCTGTATCCTCGACGAAATCGATGACTGGTCACTTGCTTGGGGCAGCTGGAGGTGTGGAAGCTGGCTTCTGCGCGTTGGGTCTTCGGGATCAGATAATCCCGCCGACGATCAATTATGAGACACCAGATCCCGAGTGCGATCTTGACTATGTCCCCAACGAGGCCCGCGAAGCTAAACACGAGTACGCTCTGTCGAATTCGTTTGGATTCGGCGGTACCAATGCCGCACTTTTGTTCAAACGGTACTAGGCTTCTCAGTGTCCGAGGAAGATCTATTCGAGATTCGCGCGCAGAAGCTCCAAGCGTTTGAAGACTCCGGTGGTGTGGCGTTCCCCCGCGGGTTTGATGTGGATGCGACCTTGGGAGCAGTAGATGCCCGGTTCGCCAACCATGATGTGGAAGAACTCAGGGCTACGCCAACAAATCTCCGGTTGGCTGGCCGGATCCGCACGAAACGGGAACACGGGAAGACGTCCTTTTCTGACATCAGTGACGGCAGCGCTAGCATTCAACTCTATGTGCGCAAGGACGATCTCGGAGACGAAGTCTACGACGCCTGGCAGACCCTTGACATTGGGGACTATGTGGGTGTCGAGGGAGGTCTGATGCGGACCCGTAGCGGCGAGCTGACGTTACGAATTGATAGCTACGCGCTGCTTGCCAAATCATTGCGCTCGCTGCCCGAGAAGTGGCACGGGCTAAAAGACACAGAGATTCGTTATAGAAAGCGTTATCTCGATCTCGCCGTCAACGATGAGGTTCGTGAAATATTCCGTTGTCGTGCCAAGACCCTTCGGGCGCTGCGTGCCCATATGGATGCTTATGGGTTTATTGAAGTGGAAACACCCATCATGCAACCGCAATATGGTGGAGCCCTTGCCCGCCCATTCACCACTCACCACAACACACTCGACATCGATTTGTACCTTCGAATTGCCCCAGAGTTGTACCTGAAACGTCTCTTGGTAGGTGGTCTTGAACGGGTCTACGAGCTTAATCGGAACTTTCGCAACGAAGGTGTTTCGACTCAGCACAATCCTGAATTCACTATGCTGGAGTTCTATGCTGCTTACTGGGATTATCAGCGCATGATGGAGTTTGTCGAGGAACTCCTTACCGTGTGCGTGGAAGCGGTCCTGGGTACTCCAGACTTCATTTATCAGGGCAATATGGTTTCAATGGAGCGGCCATGGAGACGCATAACGTTTGCTAACGCCCTGATGGAAATCGGGGAGGTCCCGGGCCATGTACTTGAGGATGAGAAAGCCTTTCGCGCCTGGTTGCAGGAACGGGACGTGGCGGCGACGGATCTTTCGCTTGGGTATATGTGGGAAGCGGCCTTGAGTCGCTTCGTACAGCCTTTGTTGCTCGCACCTACGTTTATCACGCACTTCCCGCAAGACGTCTCTCCCTTTGCAAAAGCAACCACGGACGATGACGGCCTTGTGGAGCGCTTCGAGATTTATTGGGGAGGCCTGGAGGCAGGCAATGGTTATTCTGAACTCAACGACCCCCGTGAGCAGCGAAGTCGAATGGAAGCGATGGCCAGGGGAGGGACTAAGGAATTATCTGAACAGCGTGTTGACGAGGACTATATCCTGGCTCTTGAACACGGAATGCCTCCGGCTGCAGGGTTCGGTGTCGGCATTGACCGCTTGATGATGTTGCTTACCGATTCAGCGTCGATACGTGACGTCATACTCTTCCCGCTACTGAAACCAAAAGAAGTGGACTGAGTGGCTCGAGCCGACAGGGCCGTCGTTTAATTCCCCGGACAAAGTAACGTGTTGCCATGATGCGATATGAGGTGTTTCTAGCTCTTCGCTACTTGAAAGCTCGCCGCAAACAAGCGTTCACTTCTGTCGTTTCGTTCGTCTCGATCCTTGGAATCTCGGTTGGTGTGGCGGCATTGGTTATTGCATTGGCTTTGTTGACGGGCTTCCAGCAGGATATTCAGGCGAAGATTATCGACGCAAACGCGCATATTGTTCTGTGGGCTTTTGGCGATGAGCCGATGGTTGAATACCCCGAGGTGGTTAGTACGGCCATCTCCGTCCCTGGCGTGGTCAACGCAGCCCCTGCGATTCTTCGCCCAGCGGTTATTAACAATGGGTTTAGCCTTTCCTTTGCCACGTTCAAAGGTATTGATCCTGAGGCTGGAACGCTTGACCTCCTTAATCGCGTTGTTGAGGGGAGCATCAGTGGCCTGCGGTCAGGAGGTGAGCTAAATGGGGCGTTGATTGGCCGAGGTATGGCCGACAATATGCTGCTTCGTGTTGGCGACGAGTTAGAGGTATTGATTTATGACCAGGACAGGATTACCCCCCTGGGGGTTGGGGGACTGAAATTTGAGCGGCTTCGCGTTGCCGGAATTTTTGATGCCGGGATGTTTGAGTACGACACCGCCTGGGTTCTGGTCCACCTAAGGACAGCACAAGAAATGTTCAGTGCCTTCCGGGACCCGGAAGGGCCAGAGGGGGTGGGGCAGGTATCTTTCGTGGAGATTCGTGTGGAAGATATTTACGGAACCGAAGCCGTTATGGGTGAGCTGCGGGAGCGGCTGGGCTCAGAATACGTTATGCAGGACTGGAGACAGATGAACAGCCTATTTTTCGCGGCGCTAAACCTTGAACGCTTGGCGATGTTCGTCACCATCAGCCTTATCGTTTTTGTCGCTGCGCTGAACATCGTCGCTACACTTGTCCTTATGGTCATGGAGAAGAACCGGGACATCGGTATTCTCCTGTCGATGGGGGCGACGAGGCTCGGTATTCTGTACGTTTTTATATTCCAAGGTTTGTTTATTGGTCTGATGGGAACGGCGACAGGGTTGGGGTTGGGGATTGGAGCGTCATGGCTTGCTGATCATTATCAGATCGTCTCCTTGCCGGCAGAGGTTTATTACCTGACACATGTACCGTTTATCGTTCGCCCAGTCGATTTCACGGTCATAGCAGTAATGGCAGTGGCGATCTCGTTCGTTGCAACGCTATATCCGTCCTGGCGGGCCAGTCGCCTCGACCCGGTTGAGGCGTTGCGTTACGAGTAAGAGGTTCTCTGATGGCTGAAGCTATGATTGAAGTCCAGGGAGTTGCCAAGAGCTACCCCTCGGGTGACCGGATGCTTCATGTGCTCTCTGGTGTTGACTTAAGCATAGAGGCTGGTGAGCGCGTTGCCATCTTCGGGGCCAGCGGAGTCGGTAAGAGCACATTTCTGCATCTTCTAGGTGGGCTCGATTACCCGGACGCTGGGGCAATTCTCTTTCAGGGACGACGGCTGGATGAAATGGACGAGCCGACCCTTGCCCAGTACCGCAGCCATGAAGTAGGTTTCGTTTTCCAGTTTTTTCAGCTGCTTCCGGAATTCACAGCCCTGGAAAATGTCATGATGCCGTTGCTTATCGCCCGTGAGCACGGCAGCGACATCCGCGAGCGTGCGACCGAACTACTACACCAGGTCGGCATTAAGGCACGTAGCCATCATTTTCCATCTCAACTTTCTGGCGGGGAACGACAGAGGGTGGCGATAGCGCGAGCCTTGGTGAGTAGGCCGAGCCTGATTTTGGCTGACGAGCCCACTGGAAATTTAGATGTAGATACGGGATTAAGAGTGATGGAAGTGTTTGGGGATATCCAACAGCGGCACGGTGCCGCGATTCTTATGGCCACCCACAACGCGGCATTAGTGAAAAGATTTGACAAGGTTTTGGAGATGCAGCCCGGTGGTGGCCTGTGTCCTTGCGATTCGATACCCAGAGAACCTGTGGGGGCGAGGGGCGCCAGCAGGCTTACTAATGAAATGGACTCGGATACCCAGTAGGCATACTAGAATGGACAAACAGCGGTTCTTATGTCTTGTTGGGGCGAGAGGACGTCCGTTATACTTGATCCGTGCTGCCGTTCCTTGGCTGTTATAGGTGACTCATGCAAACGCTAGGGGCACGCGTCCAAAAGGAGCCGGTGGTTTGGCTTTGCAAGCCCTGGCCGACTAGCCATGTTTGAGCGGTATACTGAGCGCGCACGGCGCGTCATATTCTTTGCGCGCTATGAGGCTAGCCAGTTAGGCTCCCGTACGATTGAGACTGAGCATCTACTGCTCGGTTTAATTAGGGAGAATAATGGTCTGACCGGGCACCTCCTGGGGCGTTCAAAGATTGAACCTGACGAGATCCGCAGCGAAATAGAGGCGCGTACCCGTGTACGCGAGAAGATCTCAACCTCGGTAGAGATTCCTTTGTCGGTGGAGTCCAAGCGTGTCCTCGCCTACGCGGCCGAGGAAGCCGAGAAGATGTTCCATAAGTACATTGGAACAGAGCATATTCTTTTGGGCTTACTGCGAGAGAAAAAGGCCCTAGCATCGCGTATCTTGCTTGAAAAGGGGATGCGTCTGACTACGGCCCGAGAGGATCTGCTTTACCTCCTTAAGGAAGAAACTCTCAGCGAAAAGAAAAAGGACACTCCGTTTCTTTCGGAGTTCTCGCGCGATTTGACGGAATTGGCGGCGCAGAAGGTGCTCGACCCCTTGATTGGGCGTGAGCAGGAACTGAAGCGTATTATTCAGATCCTTTGTCGGCGTACTAAGAACAATCCGGTACTAATTGGCGAGCCTGGGGTCGGCAAGACGGCCCTCGTGGAGGGGCTGGCACAGAAAATTGTTGTCGGGGACGTGCCACGCTTCCTGCACGGGAAACGCATCTTGGCGCTCGATATCTCCTCTGTTGTCGCTGGAACCAAGTATCGGGGCCAGTTTGAAGAACGGCTCAAGAGCATCATAAAGGAGTTGGACGCGAACAAAGACATTCTGGTCTTTATCGACGAACTTCACACGCTTGTAGGCGCAGGTTCTGCCGAGGGCTCATTGGACGCTGCGGGCATACTTAAGCCGGCGCTGTCCCGCGGCGAGCTGCAGTGTTTGGGATCTACGACCCCTGAAGAGCATCGCAAACATATCGAGAAAGACCGTGCGCTATCGCGCCGTTTTCAGGGTGTGAAGATTAGCCCTCCCACCGAAGACGAAACGCTGCGGATCATTTATGGAATCCGTGACCGGTACGAGAAGTACCACGGTGTCGTGTACAACGATGAAGCGATCCAATCATCGGTCTACCAGAGCAATCGTTACATCAGTGATCGTTTCCTGCCCGACAAGGCCATCGATGTTCTCGATGAAGCAGGTGCCAGAGTCAAGCTGGCATCCGCCGCGGCGCCCGAACAGCTTTTGGAGATTGAGACGAAACTGCAGTCTATAGCTGAACAGGTTGATGCTGCGATCAATGAGAAGGAGTTTGAGAAAGCTGCCTACTATCGCGACCAGGAGCAACAAGAGCGAGAAAGGCTCGATACTCTACGGGCACGGTTGGCCAATGAAGAGAGCGAGTCTACGCCGCCTGTTGTTTCCAAAGAAGACGTTGACCGCGTGGTTTCTAATTGGACCGGGATCCCGGTCAGCGCAATACAGGAAGAGGAACTCCACAAACTCCTGAATATGGAGGCCGAACTTCACAAACGCATCGTCGCACAAGAGCCTGCTGTTGAGGTCGTTTCACGTGCGATCCGTCGCGCGCGCGCTGGGCTGAAGGATCCGAAGCGTCCGATGGGTTCGTTTCTGTTCCTTGGGCCGACAGGCGTAGGGAAGACCGAGGTCGCACGCACCCTTGCGGGATTCATGTTTGGAGACGAGAACGCGCTTGTACGTTTCGACATGTCGGAATATATGGAAAAGCATTCGGTCTCGAAGCTTATTGGCTCGCCGCCAGGTTACGTAGGTCACGAAGAAGGTGGACAGCTTACTGACCGTATCAAGCGCAAGCCCTACAGCATTGTATTGCTCGACGAGATCGAGAAGGCGCACCCTTCGATATTCAACGTTCTACTTCAAGTCTACGAAGATGGGCACCTGACTGATTCGTTGAATAATACCGTCGATTTCAAGAACTGCATCCTGATCATGACCTCGAACGTGGGCGCTCGATACATCCAGCGGCGAGGAGGACTCGGATTTCGCTCCGGGGACGAAAACGCGGGATACGACGAGATGCGCGCCCGTGTCCTTGAAGAGGTCAAGCGGACATTCAATCCTGAATTTCTGAATCGTATTAACGAAACCATTGTGTTTCACTCACTGACCGATGAACATCTAGTAGAGATTGTTCGGTTAATGGTGAAGGACGTCAATCTGAACCTGTCCGAGAAGAACATCCAGGTAGAACTAGACGACCAAGCCTACCGTTGGATAGTGGGCCAGACTTGTGCCGATCGAAGTTATGGGGCGCGTCCGCTGCGTCGAGCGATCCAGAAACACATAGAGGACCCGCTTGCAGAGCAACTCATTCGAGGCAAGATTGGGACCGGGGACCGTGTCGGGATAACCGTGAGTGACAGTGATCTCCTCTTGCACGTTTACAAGCCGGAGGAGGAGGGCCAACCGGTAGCCAAATAGGTGCGTGCATTCCACTGCGGTGATTTATTTGGCGCGCTGCGCCATTTAGGCATGCGGCACAGATTTGGGCTAAAATTTACTCGGCTCAACCGAGTCAGCCATTCCTCATGACGAGTACGATTTCGATGAGAACCTATGCCGTTGCCGCGTGTCGACTTTTGTACCTCGGGCTAACAGCTCTGGCGATTGCCGGTGTATCCGGACTACCTACCGCGGTCTTCGGCCAGCCAATGGCAGGCTCCATTCCGCCAGGTTCCTACGCGGGAGTGCATGAGGAACCACCCGTAGCTCACGAAGCAGCGCGCGTGACGAGCATGTATTGGAGCTTGTTCCCGTCGATTGCGAAACTGAGGCTTCGGGAGGGGCAGCAGGTAGAGGCTCCACAGGGTGAAATCATCCGCGAGATCAGAGTCGACGGAAACACATTTCTCGAAGACGAGACCGTTCAGTTTTTCCTGAGTTTCGTTGAAGGTGATGCCTTTGATTGGGCCACGGCACAGCAGAACTTCCGCACCATGCTCAACTCCGACTTCTTTGACGACATCAAGATGAGCTGGGAGCGCGTCAACGGGGGGATCAGAATACGGCTCGACGTGCTCGAGCGGCCTATTCTTCGCGACATTCGTTTCGAAGGTACGGAAAATGGGGACAAGGACGATCTCTTGGAACGCATGGAGCTCCTTGAAATACCGATCGCTCTCGATCAACCGATCGACCGCCGCAGAATGTCCCGTGCTGAGGGAGTCCTGACTGCCATGCTTCAAGGGGAAGAAGGGCTGCAATTTGTTCAGGTCAGCCATTCAGAGGAGCCGCCGATGGATGGTTCTTCCGGTGTGGACGTTGTCTTCGATGTTGTGGAGGGTGACCGAGTACGCATCGAAAATGTCTACTTTGAAGGTGCCACCGCATTTAGCCAAAAAGAGCTGCGGTGGATAACAAAGAAGACGGGCGAGCACTGGCTTCTTTCGTTTGTGACCAAAAACGATCGTTATTCGCCGGCTGGCTTCGAGTTCGACCAACAGAACCTTGCTAACGAATATCGCCGGCTTGGCTATATCGAAATTGATATCGGAATTCCTGAGGTTGAGGTTTACGAGATCAACCGGCCCTGGCCTATGGGTGACACACGACGGCTGTATGTTCGGATCCCCCTTAAAGAAGGCCCGCAGTATCGTTTAGGCAAGATCCTTATTGAGGGCAACGAACGGTTCCCGGATGAGGCGTTAGCGGCATTGGTGCCGCTAAACGAAGGCGACGTCCTGGATATAAAGGGCCTCGTGGATGCGACAACAGCGATGGAGAACATATATAGCAACTTTGGTTACTTTCAGGTGGTCATCGCCCCGATTCCAGTTCCGGATGCCGCAACCGCCATTGCCGATGTCGAGTATCTGATCACTGAAAATCCGATATATACGGTTCGCCGCGTTGAGTTCGAAGGCAATACGAATACGCGCGACTACGTAATGCGGCGCAATCTGCGCATCGGCGAGAATGACTTATGGAGTCAGCAGCGCATCCAGGCTAGCAAGTACAGGATTCAGCAGCTTGGATACTTCAGCAATATTGAAGAGGAAGTTTTGATCGTCGAGGATCCGGCCTTAGGGGGCCTTGCCCCCGGACAGGAGTTTAATCCTGCGGAGTTGGAAACGAGCGAGTCACAGAAGACCGGCGAGGTTGATATTAAGCTCAAGATTACGGAAGTTGGGCGGAACCAAATTAGTTTCGGTGGCGGTGTTTCGGCGCTTGAGGGTGCTTTCGTACAGCTTGGGTACGCGACCCGGAACCTCTTTGGCCGGGGACAGACCCTCTCTTTTTCTGGCCAGTTCGGAGGCCGAACGACGCAGGCTCGACTTTCGTTCAACCAACCCTACCTGTTCAATAGGGCCATTCGCTTTGGTTTCGATCTTTACAAGTCCCGGCTTGAGTACATCGACTTTCAACAAGCCACCGCCGGCATGTCGGTTCGTTTTGGTTTCCCGCTCGACCGGAACGAATTCACCACGCTCTACCTCGAGTACAACTACTCGGATATTGATATCGGCGACATGAGCAATTCTTTTTATGGAATGTCCAATTACATGATGCAGTCGATGTTCCTTATGGAGGGCAAACGCACGACTAGCAGTGTGCGGCCGAATCTCATGTTTAACTCGGTCGACAACCCGTACAACCCGAGTCGCGGACGGCGTCACAGCGCGTCGTTCGAATTTGCTGGAGGGCCTCTTGGAGGATCGCTAGAGTTTCTGAAGACTATTTTTACGACCACCTGGTACAAGCCGACGAGAGTACTCGGTCGTGGCATTGGTGCGAGAGCGTCGCAGATTTTCGCTTTTAATATCCAGGGACGTGTTGTCCAACCCATGGGTGATATGGAAATCGTCCCAATATTCGAACGTTTTTTCCTCGGTGGGAGCAATTCGGTACGTGGTACACAGCTCCGGGCGATTGGGCCGATTGATCAATTTGGCCACATTCTCGGTGGCACCCGGGCATTTCAGTACAATATTGAGTATATTTTCTCAGTTGCGGACCCGGTACGTATTGCGCTGTTCCATGATGCTGGCGCTGCCTGGGAAGGTCCGTTCAATGAGATATGGTCAGAGCTTCGGAAAACTGCAGGTGTGGAATTCCGCATATTCATGCCGGTTTTCAACGTCCCATTCCGCTTTTTCTGGGCCTACAACATAGATCCCATGCTGCAATTTGGTGAGCAGCGGTCGACCTTCGAGTTTGCGATTGGCACCACATTCTGACGGTTGTGCGAACGGGGGGGCGATAACCCTCAGCGACCTAGCGCGCTTGGTCGGAGGGGCGCTAGATGGCGACATAGATGGCAATATTCTAGGTATCGCCAGGCTTGAAGATGCGACCATGGACGAAGTTAGCTTCTGTGCGCTGCGAGAATACCGGGGCCATCTTTCGGGGACTGGGGCGGCCGCGGTGATAGTCGCTAATGATTTCGAGCCGCCACGGGATGTGCGGAACAAGCTTGCTTTTATACGAGTGGACAATCCTTACCTCGCAGTGGCGCAGGTTGTAAATCATTTCTTTCCAGAGGACGAGTTTCCGCCGTCAATTCATCCGAGCGCGGTGATTGACGATAGCGCAGAGATTGGCGAGGATGTGTCAGTGGACGCACGGGTGGTTATTGGTGCGAATTGTGCAATTGGGGCACGGACTCGGCTGGGCGTAGGCTGTGTTCTTTCAGAGGACGCCCGGGTGGGTAGTGATTGTCATTTGTTGCCCAATGTGACGTTGTATCCCGCAGTTGTGATAGGCGACCGCGTGGTGATTCACGCGGGCGCTGTCGTCGGCTCGGATGGTTTCGGTTACGCAACCGAAGGTGACAAGCATGTCAAAATCCCGCAGGTTGGCGATGTTGTTATTGGAGATGATGTCGAGATCGGCGCTAACGCTTGTATAGACAGAGCCGCGTTAGGAACGACCCTCATCGCAGACGGCACCAAGATCGACAACCTTGTCCAGATCGGCCACAATTGCGAAGTTGGGCCGAATAGCATCCTTTGTGGGCAGGTTGGAGTATCTGGCTCGACACAAATAGGGGAGGGCGTTCTGATCGGAGGCCAGGCCGGCTTAAATGGTCACCTCACAGTTGGAGACGGTGCCATGATAGCTGGCGGCAGCGGCGTAACAAGCTCAGTCCCTGCGGGGTGTCAAGTAGGTGGTTATCCGCACCTCGAGGCGTCGCGGTGGCGACGCGTTGTGGCCGCTTTGCGAACGCTTCCCGAGTTGGGACGACGAGTGCATCGGCTCGAAGCGCTGCACGCAGGCGAGAAAGAGGAAGAGGAGTGAGCGCCGATATTCGTCGCATTCTCGAGATTCTCCCGCACCGCTATCCGTTCCTTTTCGTCGATCGTATCGAAGAGATGGAACCACGACAGCGTATTGTTGGGATCAAGAACGTAACGATCAACGAACCGTTTTTCCAGGGCCATTTCCCGGGCAATCCTGTCATGCCGGGGGTACTGATCCTTGAGGCGATGGGACAGGTTGCTGCCGTCCTTTTCTTGGCTGAAGAAGAGATGACTGCTGGCCACTTCGTGTATTTCGCAGGTGCTGACAAAGTCAGGTTTCGTCGCCCAGTAGTTCCGGGTGACGAGCTTCGGTGTGAAGTCGAGGTTCTGCGAGTTCGACGGAAGAGTTGCCAGGTGCACGCACGTGCGACGGTAGACGGAGAGCTTGCCGCGGAAGCCACCTTGTTCTCTGTATTGGTCGAAGTGCCTGAGATAGGTGGCGAATGACATCATTGTGCCATTCAACTGCCGTGATCGAAGACGGCGCGACTCTGGGTGACGGTGTATTGATTGGACCCTACGCGACCGTCGGTAAGCATGTGACGCTCGGTAGTGGAACAAAGGTCGGCGCACATGCGGTAGTCGAGGGGCATACGACGCTAGGGGAAGATTGCGAAGTTTTTCCGCATGCATGCATTGGAACTATTCCGCAGGATCTTAAGTATCACGGCGAAATTTCTTACCTTGTTGCTGGCGACCGGAACGTGTTTCGGGAATTCGTCACCGCAAACGTTGGAACAGAGGGTGGTGGTGGCGTTACCCAGGTGGGTTCCGATAATTTATTTATGGCCTATTGCCACCTGGCTCACGATTGCATCATTGGGGACCATGTCATTTTTGGGAATGCTGCTACTTTAGCGGGCCACGTAATCATTGAAGATTGGGTTAACGTTGGAGCGTTCTCCGGCGTCGAGCAATTCCGCCGGGTAGGTCAACACGCCTTCGTTGCTGCCTACGCAGGAGCTACTAAGGACGTGGTGCCTTACTGTACGGTACAGGGCAACCACTGCCAGGTATTTGGTCTGAATATTGTTGGCTTGAAGCGACGAGGCTTCTCAGCAGGCGCGATCGGGGAACTCAAACGTGCATTTCGACTTCTTTTTCGGAGCAATCTCAACACCACGCAAGCCCTCGAGATGATCAGCGGTGAAGATTTCGAGTCGCCCGAGGTTGCAGCGTTGGTCGAGTTCGTGCGGAACAGTGAGCACGGCATCGTCAAGTGATTCTCTGGCGCTGATCGCCGGCAGCACGCAGATGCCCTGCGTGGTGGCGGCCGAGGCGCAATCTCTGGGCCGCACGGTTATTGCCATTGCCATAGATGGAGTTACCGAACCGGCAATCGGCGATGTTGTCGACGAGGTTCACTGGCTCAAGTGGGGCGACGTTAGTGGATTCCTCGGCCTACTTGGAAAGTTCCGCTCGGGCGGCATTAAACAGGCGGTAATGGCCGGCAAGGTAGAGCAAAAGCGGATATATGATGCTGAAGCGGATGAAGGACTTAAGAGTGTGCTGGCCTCCGTGCCAATACGGCATACTGATGCTTTGATCAATGCGGTTGTTAAACTGCTGTCAGGTGCGGGTATCGAGCTACTTAAATCCACCGATTTTTTACAACATTACATCGTCAATGAGGGGACCCTTACGCAACGTACTCCCGACGAGCGCGAGAAAGAAGATATTGCTCACGGCTGGATGGTTGCCAAGCAGCTTGGCGCTCTAGACATTGGCCAATCCGTTGTTGTAAAGGATCGGGCCGTCGTCGCCGTTGAAGCGATGGAGGGGACAGACGAGTGTCTGCTTCGAGCTCGTGACTTAGCGGGGGATGGGACCGTTCTTGTAAAGGTCGGGAAGCCGGGCCAAGACCTTCGCTTTGATGTGCCGGTAGTAGGTGCTTCTACAGTTTCAGCTATGGTCGCTAGCGGGGCATCAGCACTCTGTATCGAAGCTAACCTTACTGTTCTACTAGACGCACAGCAGTTCTGTCGAGAAGCGGATTCCGCTGACATCGCGGTCGTGGCCAGCAAACAGGGCAAGGTATGCGAGTAGGGGTTGTAGGCGTCGGGGCCATGGGGACGCTCCATGTTCGCGGCTATTCAGGACTCGATGATTGTGAGTTAGTTGGCCTTTACGACATCGATTTGGAACGTGCCAGGGAGGTTGCAGGACGGTATCAGGTTCATTGTTTTTCCGAACTTGATGCGCTGCTGAGCCGTGTAGACGCGGTCACGGTCGCGGTTCCGACACCTGACCATCATTTGGTTGGATTGCGCTGCTTGGAAGCTGGCTGCGACGTCCTGATCGAGAAGCCGATCGCCGTGTCGCTCGATCAGGCAGATAGCCTGATCACCATGGCGCAACAAGAAGGCCGGATTCTCCAGGTTGGCCATATTGAACGATACAACCCAGCAGTTGAGGCTCTTGCGGACCGGGTCGGGGGGAGTCCAGGTTTTATCGAGGTCGATAGGCTAGGTTCGCTAGCACCACGAGGCCTTGAGACCGATGTTGTGCTTGACTTAATGATCCATGACATAGACATCGTACATTGGCTTGTGGACGATAAAGTGGTGGATATACGTGGAGTCGGGGTGCCGATACTCACGGAAGCAATCGATTTCGCCAACGCTCGCCTAGAATTTGCCGGTGGTTGCATCGCCAATCTCACAGCTAGCCGGGTAAGTGTCAATCGCAGCCGTAAGGTACGTGTCTTTCAGCCCGCGAGCTATCTCTCGGTCGATTATGCGGCGCAGACGGTAGAGGAATACCGTTTGTCATGGGCAGGCGGAAAACCGAGTGGGATTGAGACAGATAGCATCGATGCATCCGGGGATGATCCGTTAATTCGGCAGCTAATGGACTTTGTTAACTCTTGTACAAGCCGAACTAGCCCACGTGCTGACGGGAAGTCGGCGAGACAGGCGCTGGCCACGGCACTCGATATTCTCAATGCAATTGAAGCCCGCGTAAAATGAGTAGCATGGTTGTTTCAGAACTGTGCTCGGCTGTTTGGTAAGATCGCTTGTCCCTGTTATATCGTCCGCGAGCACCATAGATGCCTATTGGATTTGAGCCTAGTCCGCTGCCAACCATCGGGATTGAGGAAGAGTTTCAACTCTGCGACTTGGAGAGCGGCGATCTGGTCCCTAAGGCTGACGAGATTATGGCGTCGGCGGGCCCAGAGTTACGCAAACATCTAAGCTACGATCTTTTATTGACGCTCATTGAGGCCAATACCAAGATTTCCGAATCCGTTGAGGAAGGAATTGAAGACCTCGTTGATAAGCGACGCCAGGTTCAGGCATTGGCAGAGTTGTCAGCGTGCACTTTAGGAATGACTGGTACGCATCCGTACGCCGATCCGCACCAGCAGCGTTTTGTGAGCACGCCGGACTACCAATGGGTCAGAGAGCAACTGGGGTATGTAGCTCAGCGAAACATCACGTTTGGGCTTCATGTGCACATTGGCGTTGACGACGCCGAGCGTGCTGTCTACGTCGCGAATCGTATGCGACTGTGGATCGGCCCGCTGATCGCTCTGGCCGCTAATTCACCATATTTGGATGGAGT
>MDTC01049703.1_pt1 | contig 30516 bp, 31 predicted proteins | sample 811181 | NCBI WGS metagenome assembly MDTC01 (sample SAMN05326644, study PRJNA326480) | marine metagenome | isolation source: seawater | place: Pacific Ocean: North | collected 2011 | reverse complement strand
ATAGCTAATTCAATTAAAGAAAAGCTTTAATCATGAGAACTTTTATTAACATATTAACTTTATCAAGAATTTTTCTTGCAGCATTGATATTTCTTCTTTTAATATCTCCAGATGGGTACCTATTAGCACTCATATTATTTTTTTTAGCAGGAATAACAGATTACTTTGATGGTTATTTGGCTCGAAAATATAATGCAGTATCTCAACTTGGTGAAATACTAGATCCAATTGCAGATAAAATCCTTATTCTTTTTGTCTTATTTGGGCTTGCAATAAATCTTTCCAGTTATTTGATTGGTTTCATTGGAGCAATAGTTATAACTAGAGAAATTTGGGTGGGAGCCCTAAGAGATTTAAATGCAAGAAATGGAAAAAGCGATGCCACCAAGGTCACATTTCTGGCAAAAATAAAAACTTCAGTTCAACTATCAACTCTTTCAATATATTTATTTGGATTGGCCATAAACAATATGTTAATAATTGTCATAGCGGATATACTCTTATTCGTCTCACTTTTTATTACTTTATATACTGGCTTTATCTATACTTTAAACACTTTTAAAAAAAATGAAGAATCTCAATAAGGAAGATTATAAAATTTGTATAGTTGGTCTGGGATATGTTGGCCTTCCTCTCGCTGCAAGATTTTCACTTAAAGGATTTGATGTAAGTGGGTTTGATATAAAAAAAGAAAGAATTAATCAGTTAGTCAATAAAATTGATATTAATAATGATATCTCTGATGCAAACCTAGAGACATTAGTTAAAAATTCAAAATTAACATCAAATATTGATGAAATTAAAAAAAGCAATATATTTATAATTACTGTTCCAACACCAATTAATGAGGATAAAACTCCGGATCTTGAACCTCTAATAGCTTCTAGTAAGCTAGTTGGAAGCATAATAAAAAAAGGTTCAATTATTATATATGAGTCAACCGTTTATCCAGGAGTAACAGATGAAATATGTACTTCAATTCTTGAAGAGAAATCTAATTTAATTTTCAATAAGGACTTTTCAACTGGCTATAGTCCAGAAAGAATAGTCCCCGGAGATAAAGTAAACACTATTGAAAAGATAAAAAAAGTTGTTTCAGCTTCAAACGAAGAAACCTTAAAAATCATATCATTTATTTATTCTTCAATAATAGATGCAGGTATACATATAGCACCTACAATTAGAGTTGCTGAAGCAGCTAAGGTAACTGAAAACATTCAAAGAGATGTCAACATTGCATTAATAAATGAAATGCATCAACTTTATACAGCAATTGGTATTAATACCAATGAAGTGATAGAGGCAGCATCAAGTAAATGGAATTTTATGAAATTAACACCAGGTATGGTTGGCGGTCATTGTATAAGCATTGATCCATATTATTTAATGCATAAATCAGAGATGAGTGGTTATGTACCAAACATAATGAGAGCTTCAAGAAAAATCAATGATGATATGAGCAATTGGGTAGTAGAACAATTTTTAGAATTCTCCAAAAGAAAAAAGATTGATATTCACAACATGGAAATAACATTTTTTGGGTATTCATTTAAAGAGAATTGCTCAGATACAAGGAATACCAAAGTAAGAGATTTGATCTCTTTGTTAAATGAAATGAATTTAGAAATTGGTTTATGGGATCCAATCGTTGATCAAAATGATATGAATGACCTGAAGCAAAGCGGCATCAAAGTCTATAGCAATCCACCAACTGAAATCGAATTAGTATTTCTATGCGTTGAACATGATGAAATCCATGACTTCTTAACCAATTTTAAAGGACTAGTTTTTGATTATAAAAATATTGATTTTCATTAAAAAGTACTGGTACGCATTCAAAGTTTTTAATATATAATGTCACTCTTTTGGCTGGATGGCAGAGTGGTTATGCAGCGGCCTGCAAAGCCGTTCACGCCGGTTCGATTCCGGCTTCAGCCTCCAAATTATAAGGGCACATAATTATAAAAAGTATTACAATATGTCAATAATTTTGGTATCAATTAACTAGCCCGAGTGGTGGAATTGGTAGACACAAGGGACTTAAAATCCCTCGATAGAAATATCGTGCCGGTTCAAGTCCGGCCTCGGGTACCAATATTGAAATAATATGAAAATATGGCTCGTTGCTTGCTATAAATTAAATGAAATAGCTAGACTAAAACTAAACTTAAGTAATCAAAACTTTGATTATTATTTACCTAAAATTTATATTCAAAAAATAAACTCTCCCAAAAAAAGAGAACTTATGTTTCCTGGCTATATCTTTATTAATACAGATTTAAAATTTTATAATGTACTTAGATATACCAAAGGTATAAAAAAAATTCTAAAATTTGGTAATAATATCCCCATTCTAAATAATGATGATATCCAAGATATAATAAATGCTGAAAAATTTTCTTCAAGTAACCCCGTTACTAAAATATTCAAACTTGGGCAAGAAGTTTTAATCAAAAAAGGAAGCCTCAAAGGAAATTTAGTAAAAGTCCAATCATTGCCTGAAGCTAGAAGGATTGATGTGCTTATTCATATTTTAGGATCAAAAAGAAAGGTAAGTGTTGCTGTAAGTGATTTGGGAATATAATATTCTTGTTTAAAATACATATTTATTATAAAGTTCAATTATTGAACGGTATATAATATCTATATTTCCGTGCGGTAGCTATCTATAATCGTCTAAATTATTCATTTGAAAAAAAATAATAATATTATAAAAATTAGTGAGGATAATCTTAAGATCATGCAGATGATTGAAGAGAATGGAAATATATCTCAAAGACAGCTATCTAAAAAATTGGGTTTCAGCTTGGGTAAGATAAATTATTGCATATCTGCTTTAACAGAAATTGGGTTCATAAAAGTGAAAAATTTTAGTGAGTCAGATAGAAAATTGAATTATTTATATATATTAACTCCCTTGGGCGTAAAGGAAAAAACGAAAATAACGCTTAAATTTATTGAAAAGAAGAAAAGAGAGTACGATATACTTGTAAAAAATATAAATGGTACTGGTTAGAAATATGCCAAATCTTGATAAAAAAAATTCTATAGATAATTTTGATGAGATTGATCTGAAAGAGATTTTTTCTAATCTGTGGACTGGAAAATGGATTATTCTGTCTTTTATAAGTTCTTTTTCAATAATCGGAGTAATTTATAGCCTTTCTTTACCAAATTTATATGAATCTAGAGCACTGTTAGTATCTACCTCACCAAGCAACAAATCTAGTATTGCTCAAAATTACGGAAGTTTAGCTAGTTTTGCAGGAATAAACATTTCAGAGGGTTCAGATACCAACGCAATGCAAGCCATTGAAAAAATGAAATCTTTAAGTTTTTTTGAAAATTCTATTCTGCCAAATATTTTCTTGCCAGATCTCATGGCCTTTGAGTCTTGGAGTGTTATAGACAATAAATCCAAATATGATAGTAGCTCTTATGACATCACAAATAATACCTGGGTGCGTAAAGTTACTAGTCCAAAAGAGCCTAGACCAAGTGCTCAAGAAAGCTTTGATATTTTTATGGGACATACAAGTATTGCTATGGATGATGCAACCAATTTTCTATATATAAATATTAAGCACCAGTCACCACATATTGCAAAAGAGTGGACGGAATTGCTGGTAAATGAAATAAATAGTTTTTATCGAAAAAAAGATAAAACGGAAGCAGAAAAAGCTTCAAATTATCTTAATAATCTTTTAAGTAAAACAAGTTTGTCTGAGATTAAAGAGGTAATAGCAACTCTTTTAGAACAAGAAATGCAAAAATTAACATTGATTGAGGCTAATGAGTTTTATGTGTATGAGTTCATTGATCCGCCAGCTATTATGGAAAAAAAATCTGAACCTAATAGAGGTTTAATTTGCATTTTAGCTGCAATCTTTGGTGGATTGTTAGGCATTGTTTGCATATTACTATGGAGTAGTTTTTCAAAAACCAAAAATGACTAGCATTTACGAAATTTACCATGTCTAAAATAATCCCAATTATTCTCTCAGGTGGAACAGGCTCAAGGTTGTGGCCTGTATCTCGCAAAAAGTATCCAAAGCCATTTATGAAAGTAGCTGGTAAACCTCTTTTAGCTCATGCATTCGAATATTCATCCCTAGTCTCCAATGAAGCATTAATTGTTACTAATCATGATTCCTATTTCTTATCTGAAAATTTAATTAAAGAGAGTAAAAGTGCTATAAAAGTTTCTTATTTATTAGAACCAATTAGCAGAAACACTGGGCCTGCAATAGCATTAGCTGTTAGGCATGTCTTAAAAGAGCATGGTGAAAATGCATTGTGCTTGGTTCTGGCTGCTGATCATTTAATTTCAAACAAAGAGGCATTCAAAAAAGCCATAAATCAGGCTAAATATGAAGCTGAGTCTGGGAATCTTGTTGTCTTTGGCATTCGTCCAACTGCTCCAGAAACTGGATATGGTTATCTTGAAGTTGCTGATGAAGGTTCAAGACCTCAACTTCTTAAAAATTTTATTGAAAAGCCAAATCGTCTTGACGCTGAAAAGTTTCTAACTGCAGGTCGCTATTATTGGAATGCTGGTATGTTCTGTTTTACAGCAGGTGTAATGGCTAAAAATTTAAAAAATTATGCCAATGACATATGGCAAATTTCTGAAGATGTTTATGAAAAAAGAAAAATAGAATCCAACTTCGTTGAGTTTGATGAAATAAATTTTGCCTCTCAACCTGATATTTCAATTGATTATGCGGTCATGGAGAAGGCTAAAAAAATTTCAATGGTTCCAGCTGGTTTTGGCTGGTCTGATGTGGGGTCCTGGGATGCAGTTGCCAATACACAACAAAGTGATAATAACGGAAACAGTACTTCAGTAACAAACAATGTTGTTAATTTTACTGATTGTAATAATACGCATGTTGAAACAACCAGCCATACAAAAAAAGTTGTTGAATTAATTGGTATTAATAATATAGCTGTTGTTGATACGCCAGATGCTTTGCTCGTGATTGATAGGAGTAATTCACAAGCTGTAAAGTGCATAGTTGATAAATTAAAAGTTGGCACTAACTCCCATGTAACTAACTTACCTTCTACTGTTCATAGACCTTGGGGCACATATGCTACGCTCAAGCAAGAAGATGGCTATCAAGTAAAAAGAATCACCGTATTGCCTGGTCAAAAATTAAGTCTGCAATATCACCACAAACGCTCAGAACACTGGGTGGTGACCCAGGGAAAAGCAATTGTTCAAGTGGGCGATGATATGTTTGAGACAAGGCCTGGAGAATATCGCTATATCCCATTGGGTGAAAAACATCGTTTAACTAACATTGGTAATGATGAATTAGTTCTGATAGAGGTCCAAATAGGCAGTTATCTTGAAGAAGATGATATTGTAAGGTTAGATGATGTTTATGGCAGAGAATAGATTATTTAAATTTATATTGTTTAAAAGGGATAACATAAAATTATGAAAAAAGCTCTTATAACAGGTATCACTGGTCAAGATGGATCTTACCTTGCTGAATTTCTACTCGAGAAGGGATATGAAGTTCATGGTATTAAACGTAGAACATCTTTATTCAATACTCAACGTATAGATCATATATATCAAGATCCCCACATAGAACATCAAAAACTTAAGCTGCACTATGGTGATTTAAGTGATACTAGTAATATTATTCGACTTTTATCTGAAATAGAACCTGATGAAGTATATAATTTAGGGGCTCAGAGTCATGTTGCTGTTAGTTTCGAAAGTCCTGAATATACTGTTGAGGTTGATGGTGTGGGTACTCTTCGTATTCTTGAAGCTATCCGCATTTTAGGTCTTCAAAATAAAACAAAATTCTATCAAGCTTCAACTTCTGAACTTTATGGGCTAGTTCAAGAGGTGCCTCAAAGTGAGACAACTCCATTTTATCCGCGCTCTCCATATGCAGCTGCTAAATTATATTCTTACTGGATTACAATTAACTATCGTGAGTCCTATAATATTTTTGCTTGTAATGGTGTACTCTTTAATCATGAAAGCCCTCGTAGAGGTGAGACTTTTGTAACTCGTAAAATTACTCGTGGACTTGCAAATATTGCTGTTGGTCTTGAGGAGTGTTTGTATATGGGAAATATTGATGCACTTCGTGATTGGGGGCACGCAAAAGATTATGTTCGTATGCAGTGGATGATGCTACAGCAAGACAAGCCTGATGATTTTGTAATAGCAACTGGTATGCAGTATTCAGTTAGAGAATTTATTGAATGGTCAGCAAAATCTCTTGGTATTAGTCTTGAATTTTCTGGTTCTGGTGTTGATGAAATTGCTACTGTTATTGAAATAAATGGTGATAGAGCAACTAATGTCAAAGTTGGACAGGTTATTCTTCGAATTGATGAACGTTACTTTCGTCCTGCAGAAGTAGATACACTCTTAGGCGATCCTTCAAAGGCAAAGCAAGTACTTGGTTGGGAACCAGAAATAACTGCTAAAGAAATGTGTGAAGAGATGATTAATGAAGACTATAAATCCGCTCTTCGATATCGTTTGTTAAAAGATAACGGTCTTGAAATTCCTATTTCAACTGAAAAGTAATGACTAAACAAAAAATATTTGTTGCTGGACATAACGGAATGGTTGGCAATGCAATATGTAGGCAGCTTGAAAAGGATAATTCTTTCGAAATACTTACTGCATCTCGTGATGAATTAGATTTACTTTCCCAAAGAGAAGTAAAAGATTTTTTAAAAAAACATAAGCCTGATATGCTAATTCAAGCTGCTGCCAAAGTAGGAGGCATACAAGCTAATAATGAATATCCTGCTGATTTTATCTATGAGAACTTGCAAATTCAGAATAATATAATTCATGGAAGCCACCTTGCAGATATACAACGACTATTGTTTTTAGGATCTTCCTGCATTTACCCAAAATATGCAAACCAGCCTATGAGTGAGGATGCACTTTTGACAGGTAAATTAGAACCAACAAATGAACCATATGCAATTGCAAAAATTTCCGGAATTAAAATGTGTGAAAGTTATAATCGTCAATATGGGCGTGATTATCGTTCGGTAATGCCAACAAATCTTTATGGACCTGGTGATAATTTTCATCCTGAAAATAGCCATGTTCTGCCTGCACTTTTGTATCGTTTCCATGAGGCTCAAAAGAATGGAGACTCTGAGGTTGTCGTTTGGGGGTCTGGAAAATCAAAAAGAGAGTTTCTCTATGTAGATGATATGGCATCTGCATGTTGTTTTTTAATGAATTTATCAAAGGAAGAATACAGTAAATATACCAGCCCAATGCAGTCTCATATAAATATTGGATCAGGTCAAGATGTGCCAATTAGTGTACTAGCAGAGAAAGTGAAGAATGAAGTTGGATTTACTGGACGACTTATTTTTGATAAATCTAAGCCGGATGGTTCTCCTCGCAAACTTATGAATACTAAACTGCTGAATAATTTAGGTTGGAAACAAAAAATTTGTCTAGATGAAGGCATCAAGAAAACATATAAGTGGTTTTTAAAGAATGAGGGAAGCTTAAGAGCAGTTTAATTTTAAAGTCAATAAGTACATTAAAAATTAAGTTACGCTAAATTAAACCGCTTACTTAAAAGTTATAATTCGAATTGGAACTATAAAAATGGAGGCCAATTATTCATATGAATAAAAAAATACAAATTTTAGATTGTACTTTGCGCGATGGTGGGTACTACAATAATTGGGATTTTGATGCCGAGATTCTTGAAAGGTATCTTGCTTCAATGGCTGATGCTCAAATTGATTATGTTGAGCTTGGATTGAGGCAGTTAAAAAATGAAAGTTTTTTGGGTGCCCATGCCTATACAACATCTGAATTTTTAAGCCGTATCAATTTACCAGAAGGACCTACATATGGCGTTATGATTGATGCTAAGACAATTCTTACAGCAGATGGATCACATACAGAAAATATAGATGAACTCTTCTTAGACTCTAAAAATGAGAAAATAGACCTTGTACGAATTGCTGCGCATCATTCAGAGGTATTGAATTGTTTTCCTATGATTGAGCATTTAAAAAAGAAAGGCTATAAAGTTGGTTTAAATATTATGCAAATTTCTGCATGTAATGATGAAAAAGTTAGAGAGTTTGGAAGAGAAGTCGAGACATGGAATTGTGTTGATGTTTTATATTTTGCAGACTCTTTGGGATCAATGAATACGGAGGATGTTTCTTGTGTATATAACAACATAAGAGAATATTGGTCTGGAGATGTTGGTTTTCATTCTCATAATAATCTTGGCCAAGGAATTGCAAATGTTCTTGAAGCCAAAAAAATTGGGTGTTCATGGCTTGATGTTACAGTTACTGGTATGGGTCGTGGTGCTGGAAACGCTCAAACAGAATACTTATTACTTGAGTTAAATAAACAAGGTGAACAAAAGAACTGCAAAAGAGTTTTTGAACTTGTAACTGACGTTTTCGAACCGATGAGGCATAAATATAAATGGGGGCCTTCATTAGATTATTATCTTGCAGCATTAGATGGTATTCATCCGACTTATGTCCAAAATATTGTCGCTGATAGCTCTATTCCCCCTTCCATGGCATTAAATATTATCAACGATATCAGCAATCTTGAAAATCCAGGTAAATTTGAGATGAGCGCTTTAGAAACTGCTAAATCGAATATTGTAAGAGATAAGGGGATTATTGATGGAAATTCGGCAGCTGGATTACTAAAAGATAAAGAAGTATTGCTCGTTGCTCAAAATGAAGTCTCTTTGAAATATCAAGACGCCGTAATTGATTATGTTAAAAAACGATCTCCAACTGTTATGTCAATTAATTACCCATCTTTAACAAAAGATATTGAATTTGATAATGTTGTTATCTCACATAATCAAAAAGTTAGATTTGAAAAGAATTATTATTCTTTTGGAGGCTATAGCTATATAGCACCAAAAAAGCTTTTTTTGGATGAAGATATAAAAATTAGTCATGATTATGGCATATCAATTAAAGCTGGAGAATTTGAACCAAAAGGAAGTTACGCTTGTATACCAAATCATCTTACACTTGCATATGCAATTTCATTTTGTTTAGATGCTGGAGCTTCTGATATTAAGCTGATAGGAGTAAGTGGTATAGATATGGAGCATATTCATCACAAAGATATGCAAATGCTTATAAATATTTTGTTGCAAAAAGGTGTACCTATCACATCCTTAACACCATCATCTTTTGCTATTAAAGAGAAATCAATATATGCAATCTAGCGTTTGTACTCGAGTTCATCTATTTGATTGTGATGGAGTTTTATTGAACTCTAATAATCTCAAAATTGATGCTCTAAGAAATGCGCTGCAAGCAGTTACTGCATCTAAAGACTTTATTGATATAGCATGCGACAATTTTAGAAGAAATTTTGGTATATCTAGAAACGAACATTTTCAAGATTTTGAATCAATAAAAACAGATTCTTTTTCACTGTCAAAATCTTTATCAAGGGAAGCCTTATCCTTGTATAGTGATAATGTAATGTCTTTATATCGTAAATGTTCAAAAATTAAAGCTACTCAAAGTTATATATCTAAATTACCTGAAAGTGAAAAGATATATGTTGTCTCAGCTTCTGATCAAGAGGAGCTTAGAACTATTCTTCCCATGCATTTTCCAAACATCTTAATTTCAAATATATTTGGTGGACCAGCATCAAAAATAGATAATATTTCTAGTATTCTAAAGACCATTAAATATGAAGAGGCAATTTTATACGGAGATTCAATTCATGATGCACAGGCAGCAAAAATTCATAATATAAAATTTTATGGTTTATATGAGTATGCAGCTGATAGCGAGGCGTTGTCTAAGTTCTGTAAAAACAACAGTATGGACTTATATAAAAACTGTATGCATATTTCAGTATGAGTAATAATGGCGCTGTCATAATTCCTGCTAGATATAAATCATCAAGATATCCTGGTAAACCTCTAGCAGACATCATGGGAAAGCCTATGATTCAGCATGTCTATGAACAATGTGCAAATGCAGTGGATTCAGGAAATGTTTATGTAGCTACAGACTCTAATGATATTGAGGCTTGTGTTAAGGGATTCTCAGGAAATGTTATAAGAACTTCAGAAAATTGTCTCACAGGTACAGATAGAATAGCTGAAGCTAATAAAGAATTAAATTTTGATTTTATAGTAAATGTTCAGGGTGATGAACCTCTCGTTCAGCCAAATGATGTAAAAAAAGTTTTTAGTAGAATGGAGGGAGATATTTCTCACGTTATAAATTGTTATTGCGACATAGATAAAGAAGAAATTAACATGTCTAGTGTTCCAAAAGTAGTTATCTCAGAAAGTAAAAAGTTAATATATATGTCTCGATCAGGCATACCATTTGATAAAAATCTCAAAGCTAATGCAATGTATAAACAAGTATGTATATATGGATTCAGTAATAGTCATTTAGAAAAATTTATAGCTCATCCTAATAAATCTTTAAATGAGAGTTATGAAGATATTGAGATTCTAAGATTTCTTGAGATGGATATTCCAGTGCAAATGCTTAAAGTAGAAAAAGGAAGTATTGCAGTAGATACACCAAATGATCTCACTCGAGTTATAAAAATATTATCTGAAAATGCTAAAAAAAAATAAATTATTTAAAGAGATACAAACGGGGATTTTCCTATGACAATTAATTCAGAATCATACCAACATGAACCCGGTAACTTAGAAAATATTGAAACAGTTAACAGTTGCCCAATTTGCTTTAGTAAAAATTATAGAGAGTGGCTTGCCTTTGATGATGAGCAGCTGCTGAAGTATTGTAAAGATTGTGGAACTGGATATCTTGCACCATATCCAAGTCAAATAGAGAATCTTTACCAAGATTATGGAGATCATATAACAAAACTCCCTCCCAAGTATTTTGAAAGTCGTTTAAATATAGGCTACAAAAAAGCTATTATTTTTAAAATTATTAAAAGAACTATGGGAAATGAAATTAACTTATTAGATTATGGAGGGGGTGCTGGGTTTTTTATGAGCGCCGCTCAAAGATCAGGTATTCAAAATTCATATTTATTTGAACCATCTGAAAATTTTAGAAGAACTGCTATAGAGAAGGTTGGAATAGATGAGAGTTATGTAACTGATGACTTATCAAAACTTAATGTTAAATTTAAATTTGTTTCAATGCTAGATGTTATTGAGCATTTACCTCAGGAAAAAATTCATATTTTATTAAGAGAATTGTCATCACAAATGAAACCAGGGGGTTATTTATTTGGTGAGACTCCTAACAGATTATCTTTGAATTTAAGAATTTTTGGAAAGAAAGATCCTGTAATTTGTCCTCCTTCCCATCTTCTTTATTTCACTAAAAATTCTTTGCATAAACTCTTACTAGAGCATGGATTTGAAAGACAAATGTTATTTACTATGGGAGTTTCAACAAATAGTTTTTTTAGAAAAAGTAGATTTAAACCCTCTTTTGTAGAACAGCCAAACTCTTTTGCACAAAAACTCATATCATATTTCATTAAAGTTTTATTTAAATTTTTTGGTTTGATAGCAACTTTTACTGGAACAGGTTATCAAATAATCTTTCTTTATAAATTAAAAGCAAAAAAGTAATTTTGATATATTAGAGAAGATATAAATAATTTTTACTTAAATGGACAATATCATCTGCTCTATAATTGTTGTTTGTAAAGATAACTTATCAGAAGTTAAAACAACATTACTAAGTCTATTAATTGAAGAAAATATTCCTAATGGATGTGAGATTATTATTGTTGACGATTCTCATGATGCTGAAATTAAGAAATATGTAGAAACTTTTCAGGTAGAAAATATATCTTATCTTCGTGGTGATGGCATTAGCCTTTATAGCGCTATGAATATTGGAATTAAAAACTCTAAAGGTAAATATCTCTGGTTTCTTAATAGCGGAGATAGAAAATCAAATGAATTTAGCATTGACCTTCTATCATCAGAAAATGCAGACATAATTTATGGAAATACAGATTATTATATGAATGATAGGATTGTTCGGAAACAAGACCGCCCTGGATTCAAATTTATACAAACAGACCAATTGAATAATTTTTTGCCATGTCATCAGTCCATATTGTTCAACAGAGAGTTTATTATAAAAAATAAAGTTGAGTATGATACGCAACTTAAAATCTCTGGAGACTATAAATTTCTTGAAACTCTAATACAACATAAAGCTTCAATTTTATATCTTCCAATTACAGTAAGTGAATTTATGCTCGGTGGCATATCAAATCAATATAAAAATATTAGGCAGGTTATTTCACATGCTAGAGAAATTAAACAAACAAGAAAATTAAATAAATTTGAATACGTGATTCTTACTTTAAAGCTATGTCGCAAACTAAAATATTAAACTTTTTTATTAATATTATTATCTATAAGCCAGTAATAGTTATGATTTGTGGTTTACTTAAATTTCCTCATGCAGTGATTGTATCTTTGTCATCATGCCTTTTGTTTTTATTGATATTATTAATTGGAAAATTAAATAAAAAGCTGTTACTAATTTTATTTTTATCATCTATTATCGTTGCTTGGTTTTTCTTGGCTGCCTTTAAAAAAGCTGAATATGTTTATAACGTATTATTCGTAATTAATTACGGACTTGTTCTGATGCTTTTTTGCATAAATAAAAACTTTATTTATGCTGGAAGAGATATTTTCTGGCGTATCGCATTGATATTTACTTTATTAATATCTTTTTTTGATGCATTATTTTTAGATAATTTAACTAAATTTGATGGACGAAATACACTTATTGGATATGATAACCCTTTGTGGGCAGCTCGCGATTTGGGTATTTTAGTATTTTACTTTTTTTTAACCTCAAGAAAGTCTATGAACTTTGAGGTATTGTTAATTTTCTTAACCATCTTATTTTTTTTAGAAGCAAGAGCAGTATTTCTAATTTCAGTTCTTTTGTATTTCATAAGATTTACACCTGTATATTTACTTTTTGGATTAAGTGCTCTCACCGCAATTTATTTTTTATTAGTTGATATTAATCCATATAGTGTTTCAAACAGGCTTAATGAATGGTCAAGTATTCTTTCTAACATTCAACATATTCCAATTTTAGGCTTTGGAGCAATGAATTATTCAGAAATAAGTTTTACTTCTCTAGGTGTTTATCCCCATAATTTTATTTTGGACTTAGTTTTGGGGTTCGGAATCATAGGATTAATATTTTCCATATGGGTAGTATTAAATTTATATCAATTATTATTGCTTAAAGACACTTATCAGGTACATTATTTGATGGTTGTACCTATTTTTTATGTTCTTGCAGCCTTGTCTCAAGGTTCGTTGGTAAGTGGTATGCTTGGACTTTGTCTTATCCCATTTGGTTATAGAATGAACAAATACCTTATGTCTATTCAAACTGCTAGAACTAAATTTCAATGAAAAATAGCCTAAGAAAACTCTATTTTTGTGCAATGGAAAATACTATTGATAATAACATACACGCAAGTCAAGTTTATCCAGTTATAAAAAAAACACCTAATATGAAAGGGCTTTTTTTGAATCCATTTTTTGAGGTTTCAAGATCTAGAATCGGTTTAATAAAACTTGATAAAAAATGTGATTCAAATATTAAAATATCACGAATACCTCTTGCAACTTATTTTTTTTTTTCTCCATGGTATTTTTTTCCTATAGTTTTCATCATTCTTTTTATATATCTATTCACTCATTGTTTATTTAATCGTTATGAAATTATTCATTGCAGGCATACATTATCTGGATTTGTTGCTATACCCATTGCAAAAATTTTTAGAATTAAAGTTATTTCCGATATTAGAGGATGTTATACAGATGAAGGAGTTCTTTTAGGTCGCTGGAAGGATGGAAGTTTGTCTTTTCATTTTTATAAAAAACTAGAAAGATTTGTATATAAACATTCTCAGGCCGTAACGGGCATAAGTCCAGTTATGTGCAGTTATATAAAATCAATTAGCCCATCAACGAACCCGATATACATTCCTGCAATTGTTGATACAGAAAGAATATTTTATGATGAAAAAATTAGAGACAATGCTAGAAATGAACTAAACATATCTGAAGATGATTTATGTTTTATTTATGTTGGATCGATTGGGGCTTGGAATTCAGTTGATGAATTAATAAATCAGTTAAATTCTGCTGTTAATAATATGAGAATTGATAGAAAAAAAATTCATTTAATTGTTCTATCTAAAGATTCTAGATTTATTGATGGTTTAAAAAAACTTCCTTACAGAATTTATACCAATTCTGTAAATCCTAATGAAGTGAATTATTATTTAAATGCTTCTGATTATGGACTTCTGCCAGGAAAAAAAATTACTTCAGACTCAGAAAAGAAAGTATTTGAAGTTATGATTTCATCAAAGGCTGAAGAGTATCTTTGTAGTGGACTTAAGGTTATAAGCAATGATGGCATTAAATATTTCCAAAATTTAAACCAACTAAACATATTTGAAAATCATCGTAGTGATATTTCGTCTAGTTTTAAAAATGAGTTCTCATTGGAAAAAGTTTTGTCTAGTTATGCCTCTATATATGATAATTTAAGATGAAATTGTCAGTATTGCTTGCAAGCTATAATGGAAAAAAGTTTATAGCAAAACAAATAAGTTCTATTCTCGAGCAATTAGGGCCTAATGACGAACTAATTATCAGTGATGATGGTTCAAATGATGGTACTCTTGAAATTATTTGTTCATTTGATGATAAAAGGCTAACTTTAATATACGGTCCTGGACAAGGAATCAATGCTAATTTTATTAATGCTTATGAAAATGCTAAAGGCGATCTGATTCTTTTTTCTGATCAGGATGATATTTGGCTACCAGGTCGTGCTGAACTGTATCGTGAGAAATTAATGACTCATGATTTTGTCATCTGTGATGCCGAAATAATTGATGAACAAGGTAATTTATTATCGAATTCATACTTTAAAAAGAACCATACAAAAAAAACTTTTATGGGTAATTTAATCAGATGCAGAACTTTAGGGTGCTGTATAGGTTTTCGTAAGAACTCTATTGGGGATAATCTTAACATATTCAATGATTACGATACTTTACCTTTTGATTACAGTCTGACTATCTTGTCATTATTTTATTTCAAAGTATATTTTTCTAGAGATGTATATCATCAGTATCGTCGCCATAATACTAACTATAGTGAGGGTGGAGAAAACTCTAAAAACTCATTTTGGAAAATGCTAATTTTTAGATTAAGAGTTTTAGTATTTGTTTATAAAGCCAAAAAATGGTTACCAAGTTTTAAAAATTAATTTTTAATGAGCGATTTTCCAAAAATTTCAGTAATAACCGTTTGTTTTAATGCAGCAGAATATATTGAAGATAATATTAAGTCAGTTAATTATCAAGACTATCCAAATATTGAACATATTTTTATAGATGGATTATCAAAAGATAATACTTTAAATATCATTAATAAAAATGTTACAAGCAATCATAAGTTAATATCTGAACCTGATAAGGGTATTTATAACGCAATGAACAAAGGTATTGAGCTGGCCTCAGGAGAATATTTAATTTTTTTAAATTCAGACGATATGTTTAGTGGAGATGATGTTGTAACAAAATATGTTACAACTATTAATCAAAAATTTGCCGATGTCATATTCTCGGATATTTTGTTTACTCAACGCAACAATAAAAATAATATTATACGAACCTGGAAGGCTGGGAATTTTAATAAGTGGAAATTAAAATTTGGTTGGATGCCACCACATCCTGGAGTCCTTATAAAATCAGAAGTATTTAAAAAATTTGGAGGTTTTGATGAAAAGTTTAAAATTTCAGGGGATTATGATTTTCTGTTAAGAGTTTTTAATAAATTTGAGGGAAAGATTGTTTACTTGGATTCAGTCTCAGTTATGATGAGGCATGGTGGCGTTAGTAACAACAGTTATAAAAATTCTCTTAGAAAATGGAAAGAGGACTTTATTGCGATAAAGCAAAATAATGTTGGCTCAATATTAACTGTTTTATTTAAACGAATAATAAAAATGAACCAAGTATTTTAAGTTCATTTACTTTTTGGGAGAAACGGTATTACAAAGTTTTTTGTATCAATTAAATAAATATGAGTGTTTATAAAAAAATTCTTTTACTTATGACTCCCATAGAAAGAAAGCGTGGTCTGCTTATATTATTACTTGTGACAATAATGGCTATGCTAGAAACTTTAGGCATTGCATCACTTATGCCATTCTTGGCTGTTTTGAGTGACCCAAGCCTAATTCAAGATAATAAAATTCTCTCTAAAGGTTATCAGTTATCTTCAAGTTTTTTAATCAAAGATGAAGATCAATTTTTGCTACTACTTGGAGTAATATCCTTTGTTATTATTATTTTAAGCTCGATGTATAAAGTTTATACGTACTATAAAATGTATCAATTTCTAGAAATGCTTCGCCATAGCGTTGCCTCAAGATTAACTGAATCTTTCCTTTATCAACCCTATACTTTCTTTTTGACTAAAGATAGTAGCGATATTACAAAAACAGTCCTTTCTGAGGTTGACGCTGTCATTGGGAGTGTAATTCGACCCACATATTTAATGGTAGCGAATTCTTTTGTTCTAATTGCAGTTATTGTTCTTCTTGTAATTGCTAACCCTCTTTTATTATTAACAACAGCAGGCCTTATTGGCGCTTTATATTTTTTAATTTATTACAAACTTAGACTTTTTATACAGTCAATTGGCGAACAACGATTAAATGCAAATAAGTCTAGATTTTCTGTTCTAAATGAAGCCCTTAATAATATCAAATTTGTAAAATTTTATGCGCGTGAATCTGATTATGTCTCAAAATTTAGAGTTGAATCTAAAACTTTTGCTGATAGCGTAGCTAAATTTCTTACTTTAAATCAGGTACCTAAATATCTCATAGAGGGCATAGCTTTTGGAGGATTAATTTCATTGGTGCTTCTTTTACTTGCTTTTGATGGTGGACTAAAAGGAGGGGCATTAGGAACAATATTACCTACAATCGGCCTATATGCATTCGCAGTTTATAGACTGCAACCAGCATTGCAGGGAATATTTAATGGCTTTAGTGCTCTAAAATATGGAGAAGTTGCAATAGATAACCTTTTAGTTGACATACAAAGCGTGAAAGAAATTGATAAACAAAAAGTGCTTGGAAAAAATCTTGAAATTAAGTCTTCCATTAATTTAAATGATATTAATTTTTCCTATAGTGAGTCTTCAATAAAGGTCTTGAAAAAAATTAATCTTTCAATTGCAGCTGGTTCAAAGATTGGTGTTGTTGGAAAAACTGGCTCTGGTAAAACTACACTTATCGATATAATTCTTGGTCTTTTAAAACCTGAGCTTGGTAGCTTAACAATTGACGGGGTAAAAGTTGATATGTCCAATATCTCTGAGTGGAAAAAAAATATAGGCTATGTCCCCCAAGATATTATTTTGAACGATGCTCCAATTCTAGAAAATATTGCTTATGGAGTTAAAAAAGAAAAAATTGATACTCAAAAAGTTATATCATGTGCAAAACATGCACAACTCCATGATTTTGTTATAAATAGTACAACTGATGGATATCAAACTTATGTGGGTGAGCGAGGAGTTCGTTTGTCTGGTGGTCAAAGACAGCGATTAGGTATTGCTCGAGCTCTGTATCATGATCCAGCAGTTCTTATTTTTGATGAAGCTACTAGCGCTCTAGATAGTGAAACTGAGATAGCTGTAATGCAATCACTAAATTCTATAAGTAAGGATAGAACAGTAATTTTAATTGCTCATCGACTTTCTACATTAGAAAATTGTGATAGGATCATAAGGCTTGAAGACGGCATGGTTGCCTTCGATGGTAACTTCCATGAATTTTGTCGAGAAAATGTTAAATCGGAGGATACCTAATATTCAATTAGGTTAAAAAAGATGATAACTAGATTTATAGTTTTGCTTCATGACATTGCTCTTTTGTTGCTTATTATGATTAAGTCAATTCCCTTACGTAATAATAATTACAAAGATTTGACAACAAAAACACGAGCAATAATTTTATGTAGTGGCCCATCCTTAACTAAAGATATGCAAAAAATACAAAATCGTAGTAATGGAGCTGACTTGTATTGTGTTAATTCTTTTGCAACAACAGAGTATTTTAAAAAACTGAAACCAAGTTTTTATGTTCTTGCTGATCCTATGTTCTGGCGTGATGATATTAATCAAAGTTTAAAAGAAGTTCGTCAAAAGACATTATCAGCAATTAGTGATGCTACCTGGCCCATAACTATTGTCTGTTCTGAAGCCGGAAAAATATTTTTAAATGAAGTATTTATTGAATCAGAAAACATACGAATTGTTGGAGTGAAAAGAAATGAATGTAACTTTAAGCACCACAGTTTCCATATGTTCGCACTGAAATTTGGATTTGCGACGCCTAATTTTATCAATGTTTTAATATTAGCAATTTGGTGGTGTATTGAGAATAAAGTTAATGATATAGAGCTTTTTGGTGCTGATTTTTCCCAGCATTTGGGATTAAAACTAGACCAAGAAAGTGGTGAAGCCATGAGCGGTGGAGGAAAGCATTTTTATGAGAACCAAAAAGAGAAAGGCTTAGTAAAAATGATAGGTCAAAAGTATATTGGAAGACCTCAAAAGAAAATGCATGAAAGATTTTTTCAAATATGGACCGCATTTCATCAAATCTACCTATTATCTGAATTATGTAAAGTCAAAAAATTGAATTTAATAAATTTTTCAAGTACTACCAATATAGATACTATTAAAAAGTCAGATTAATTTAATTACATCTTTCTAAAAATGCAAACTTTAAAGAGATACCTCAAGCACTCATTAAATTTCATAAAGCTTGTATTTAATCTCGAAAATTTAAAGGAAAAAGAAATATCTGGTAATTTTTTATGGAGGAGTAAATTTAGCCTTTTACCAAAAACAAAAGTAAATTTGCCATTCAGCTTGGGAAGATCTTTCAGGGGCTGCGCATTTGAAGATTATATAGAAAAAGATCCTTTTGCTAGAATGGTTGATCAGGTCCTAATTTCCAAAGATAACAAAAAAGCGATTAATATTTTACTAAAATGCTATGAAGATGAGCTTAACTCATTTGATAAATCCCCAATGGGTTCTTTACAACCTAAGAAGTTTTTCAATCATCCGCCTTGGGCAATTGTTATGCCTTGGGAAAAAATATCAGTCGAAGATAAACTAGAAAAGTATATAGATCATTTTAAAGAAAATAGAGGATTGCATGGAGCTAGTTTTAAAGAAGGCTTTTCAAATAAATCTCTATACTCGCCTGATGTTGCATACTCACAAGTGAAGCAAACACAAAAACTTGTGTCGAGTATAAAGAGTAGAGGTATTATAAACTCAAAAAAACTGCCATTGGTTTTCATTCTTAAAAATGGTAGTAAATGGCGTTGGTGCATGACAGGTGAGGGCAATCATAGAGCATATATCTTTGCTGCAATGAAGCAAACAAATATGAAAGCTGAGATTTATGACATAATTGATAGAGAAAAAGTTGAAAGCTGGCCAAATGTTCAAAATGGAAACTATACTCGTGAAGAAGCACTTCCGGTTTTTGATTCATTTTTTGAGGGAAAGATTTGTATACGCGGCATGGCCTAATATCTATAAACACGACCAAGTCTCTATTAAAACAATGACTAGTTAAACATAAAATATGAAAATAATTCATTTAAATTATTCTGATAATATCGGTGGTGCTGCAAAAGCAGCTTTCAGAATTCATCAGAGCCTAATTAAAGAAGGTTATGAATCAGAAATGTGGGTTTGCAAATCAGATAAATCTGATTTATCAATACGAAAACAAGATGGCTATCTATATAGCCTTAAAACCCATGCTAGGAGTGAAATTTCTAGATTGCTTTTGAGAAAGAAAATAAAAGAAACTGGAGTTTTTCATTCATTATCAATTTTACCATCATCATGGCCTAAACTCATTAATGCATCTGATGCCGATATAGTTAATTTGCACTGGATTAATGGAGAAATGCTTTCAATAAAAGATATATCTAAAATTAAAAAACCTATAGTTTGGACATTTCATGATATGTGGCCATTTTCTGGATCAGAGCATCTTAGTTTTGATGAAAAATGGCAAAATGGTTATGAGAAATTAAATAGCAAGTTTCTAGAATTTGATTGGAATAGATTGATTTGGAATTATAAAAAGTATTATTGGAATAAACCAATTCACATTGTTGCGCCTAGTTTATGGATGAGTGGATGCGTAAAAAAAAGTTTGCTAATGAGTAATTGGCCTGTAAATGTAATACCTAATTGTTTAGATACCAAATACTGGAAAATATTTGATAAAGACGATGCTAGACGATTGCTTGGGTTGCCTTTAAATAAGCCATTACTATGTTTTGGTTCTTTTCAAGAGAACCAATCATTTCATAAAGGCGCTGATTTGCTCGAAAAAGCTCTTAAAAAAATCCAAAATAAAATTATTAATTTAGAGATTGTAGTATTTGGTAAATCTATTAAAAAAGTGAACTTGGGTAGAGATATTCCCACTCATTATTTGGGAAAACTTGAAGATGAATCATTAATGCGAGCTGTCTATAATGCCTCAGATCTAATTGCTGTACCATCTCGTATTGAATCTTTTGGACAAGTTGCCTCTGAGGCAATGGCATGTGGCAAACCAGTAATTTGTTTTGATACGTGTGGTTTGAAAGATATCGTTGATCATAAGGTAAATGGATACCTTGCTCAAAGTTTTGATACTTCAGACTATGCTAAAGGAATTTTATGGATTTTAGATAAACTTAAATCTGACAATCTCTCTTTGGCTGCAAGAAATAAAGTTCTGAATTTATTTTCTGAAAAAATTGTAGCCAATCAATACTTAGATGTGTATAAAAACGCTATTAAATCATTTAAGAATGCATAGCCCTTCTTTTAAAAAATATCTTTTTTGAGGACATTATATTAATGAAAACAATTCTATTTGTATTTGGCACTAGGCCAGAGGCTATTAAAATGGCTCCAATATTACAATTAATATCACATAAGAATCCAAATTTTAAAACAAAAGTTTGTGTAACTGCGCAGCATCGTGAAATGCTTGATCAAATTCTTGATTTATTTCAAATTACTCCAGATTTTGACCTTGATATAATGAAGGAGAAACAAGAGCTTATAGGCCTCTCAGCAAAAATACTTGTGGGTATGCGCGATATATATGCTTCTTTATCTCCTGATGCTGTTATTGTTCATGGTGATACAACTACAGCTTTGATATCAGCCCAAGCAGCATTTTTTTCTGGTATACCTGTTGGGCATGTAGAAGCAGGCTTACGAACATACGATTTGCAAGCACCTTTTCCTGAAGAGTTTAACAGACAAATAATATCTAAATTCGCTAATTGGCATTTTGCACCAACTTTGAATTCTAAAAATAATTTGTTGTCCGAGGGCATTAAAGAAGAAAAGATTTATGTTACTGGTAACACTGTAATAGATGCTTTATTGGAGATTAGATCAAAAATAAATCAGAATGAAGAATGGACAAAAAAACTTTCCACACAACTTGAAGGATTATGCAAAAAAGAAATTTTTAATAAAAAATATATTTTAATTACAGGGCATCGAAGAGAAAATTTTGGTGAAGGTTTTTTTGAAATATGTCACGCTATAGCTCGCTTGTCAAAAAAATTTAAAGATATTAATTTTGTATACCCCGTTCACTTGAACCCAAAAGTTCAAAAGCCTGTAAATGAATTATTAGTATCCTTAAATAATGTTATTTTGATACCCCCTCAAGATTATGACTCTTTTATTTTTCTTCTAGATAGATGTTTTGCAGTTCTTACAGATAGTGGAGGTATTCAAGAAGAGGCACCAAGTTTAGGTAAGCCAGTTTTAGTTATGCGAGAAAAAACAGAAAGACCAGAGGCTTTGAATGCAGGAACAGTAAAGTTGGTTGGCGCTAACAAAGATAGAATTTACAAAGGTGTAGAAGAGTTGCTTAATGATGAAAATCTTTATAAGAAAATGTCGGAGGCGCATAATCCATATGGAAATGGAAAAGCATCAAAAAAAATCTTAAAAATTTTAATGAAAGATATGGAGTAATTACATGAATAAAAGTTTGAAAGTTAATGTCATAGGTTTGGGTTACATAGGGCTCCCGACTGCTGCCATTTTAGCAAAAAACGCCTATGATGTTCTGGGCATTGATATCAATAATGAATTGATTAAAAAAATCAATCAGGGTGATATTAAAAATATCGAACCTGGCCTAGATGATGTCTTGAATAAAGCTCTGTCTAGAGGTAATCTAAAAGCCTCATCAAAAGCAAGAAGTGCAGATGTACATATAATATGTGTTCCAACTCCAATATTTGAAGAAGGTTCAAAGTTAGCTCCTGACCTAAGCTATGTTTATGATGCTGTAAAGTCTTTAGCACCATATCTTAAGAATGATGATTTGCTAATAATTGAATCAACTATTTCAGTTGGAACCAGTGATGAAGTTAGCTCAATCCTTGAGAATATAGGAATTGAAAAAGGCAAAATTCATATTGCTCATTGTCCAGAAAGGGTGATACCTGGCAATATAATGGAAGAATTAGTAAATAATGATAGGATTGTTGGAGGCCTGACAGATGAAGCAACGAATCTTGCGGTAAAATTTTATGAATCTTTTGTAAGTGGTAAAGTTATTAAAACTAACGCTAGAACTGCTGAGCTTTGCAAGCTAAGTGAAAATAGTTTTAGAGATATCAACATCGCATTCGCTAATGAGCTTTCAATAATATGCGACAAAGAAAATATTGATGCATGGGAGCTAATCAATCTTGCAAACAGACATCCACGAGTAAATATTTTGCAACCAAGTGTAGGTGTTGGCGGTCACTGTATCGCTGTTGATCCATGGTTTATAGTTGCAAATAATGAGGTTGAATCAAAAATAATACAAACAGCTAGGCAAGTAAATATGTCCAAAACTGATTGGGTAGTAAAAAAAATCTATTCAATATTGGAATCAAAAAGATTAGGAGATAAAAAAAATATTACAATTGGTTGTTTAGGAGTTACTTTTAAACCTGATGTAGATGATATTCGTGAATCGCCTGCTTTAAGAATAGTCAAGGAACTTATTTCCTCAGGAAATGACGTTATGGTTGCCGATCCAAATATTACTCAAGAAATGCCATTTAAAATGCATGATTTAAAAACAGTAATACAAAATGCTGATATTCTAGTTTTTTTAGTTAAACATAAAGAGTTTGTTGCATTGAGAAATTCTCGATACTTAAATAAGAAGATCGTGCTAGACTTCTGTGGATCATTTAAAATATAGTTTACTATGTTATATAAAACTTTTACTCAACTTAAAGCTCTGGTTAGACGTTTATCTGCTTTTTATTCCTTATATAAAATAAATTTTGAGATAAAATTTTTACACGAAGGCAATATTACCATTCGCCTTCCAAGAAGCTCATGTTTTGATGTCCTTTCTGGAAAAGGCAACACTCATAATAGAAATATAAGTTTCTCAAGCCGACCAAATGCAGAAGCGCTTTTAAGGAGATTAATTTTTGAATTGTATAGTAGCGGATATATATCTACAGATAAATCAATAATTGATATAGGTAGCTGGATAGCTGACAATAGTATTGTTTGGTCAAAAAAACTAAATCAAGAAGCTATAGTTTTTGCTATTGACCCCTCTCCAGAAAATCAATCTTATGCTCAAAAAATTGCAAGACTTAATGACGTCTCAAACATAACTTTTATTGAAGCAGTATGTACAGATAATGATGGTGATAAGGTTGATTTTGATGGAGATCTTGATCATACAAGCTTTCAAAAAAAACCAACAGACGGAAAGATGATTTCAACGACTCTTGACACAATTGTTAAAAACTCAGGTGGTCAAGTAATAGGCCTATTACATGTTGATGTAGAGGGGTTAGAATTTTCTGTTTTAAAGGGGGCTTCAAATATTATAAAAAGTGATATGCCAGTTATTTCATTTGAGCAACATATTTCAAAAGAAAACATTTTTGAAGTTACTGATTTCTTGAAGGAATTCGGATATAGAGTTTTTATGGTAAATGAAGTCTTACCAGGCTGTTCATTGGATTGTAGAAATTTTATAGCTTTTCCTTCAAACAAAACATTACCTCAAATAACAGAATTTGATCAGAAAAATGCTGCAGCTATGGGTATATACAGTGCAGTTGTTGGCAAAAGCCTTATCGAAATATAATTTTGAAAATTATTAAATACTTTCTAATCAAAAATTGTAAAAATAAATCACTATTCATTAAGTATACTTAATCATCAAGAGATATGATTATAAATAAAACAAATAACTGTATTTTATTAAGTCCAAAAAAACATGAGGACGATAGAGGATACTTTCAAGAAATTTATAGCAAAGAAGAGTATAAAAAATTAGGAATAAATGTTGATTTTGTTCAAGATAATCACTCAGTTTCAATACAAGCGGGAACATTAAGAGGGCTGCATTTTCAATCTACACCCAATGCACAAGCAAAATTAGTAAGGTGTGGTAAAGGTTCACTATATGACGTAGCGGTAGATATTAGACAAAATAGTCCCACCTTCGGAAAATGGGAGGGCTATACTCTTTCTGAACATAACTGTCATCAACTATATATTCCAGTTGGTTTTGCGCATGGTTTTATTTCCCTAGAACCAAACACTGAAATCATTTATAAATGCTCTGATTATTACAATAATGATATGGAAGGAAGCATTTTGTGGTGTGATGAGGATATCAATATAACCTGGCCAATCTCTAAAAAACCCATCTTAAGCGAAAAAGATTCTATGGCTCCTAAACTTGATGACATTCAAAGCCCTTTTATTTTTGGAGTGAATTCTTGAAAATACTAGTTACAGGCGGGTTGGGTTTCATTGGATCTGCTTTAATCCGTAAATCTTTGTCTTGTGGCTATTCGGTTTTAAATATTGATGCGATGACTTATGCCGCATGCGAAAAAAATTTACAAAGTGTTCATAAAAATAAAAACTATTTTTTTAATCGAATAGACATTCGAGATAAAGATAAGCTGAAAAATTCTTTTGAAAAATATCAGCCTGATATTGTTATGCATTTAGCGGCCGAAAGTCATGTTGACCGCTCAATTACTAATCCATCTGACTTTATTGAGACCAATGTTATGGGAACTTTTAATATGTTGGAGATATCTCTTAATTATTGGAAAAAATTTAATAAAAAGAGATCTTTTAGGTTTCATCACATCAGCACAGATGAAGTCTTTGGTAGTTTGTCATTAAATTCAGAAGATTTATTTACTGAAGAAACTCCTTATAATCCTAGAAGTCCTTATTCAGCATCAAAAGCAAGCTCCGATCATCTAGTCCGAGCATGGCATGAAACCTATGACTTACCTGCGATAGTTACTAACTGCTCAAATAATTACGGTCCATATCAATTCCCAGAAAAATTAATTCCATTGATTATTTTGAATGCTCTTGAGCAAAAACCTTTACCAATTTATGGTGATGGGAGTAATGTTCGTGATTGGCTATATGTTGATGATCATGTTGATGCACTTTTGCAAGTTGCTCATAAAGGAAAGATTGGCCGAACATATAATATTGGTGGCAATAATGAGTTTTCAAATTTGGAATTAGTAAAAACAATTTGTTCTATTCTAGATAAATATCGACCTCGAAAAAAAGGTCTATATGAAGATCTTATTAAATTTGTTCAAGATAGGCCAGGACATGATGCTCGTTACGCTATAAATAGCAATCGCATTAAAAATGAACTTGGCTGGAAGCCTTCTACAACTATCATGGAGGGACTTGAAAAAACTATTGTTTGGTATATTGAAAATGAAGATTGGTGGAAATCCATAGTAAAAAGACAAAGTCTTGATGATGGCTTCGCTAGAAAAAATATATGATATTGGTTTTTGGTCATTCTGGACAAGTAGCTAAAGAACTAGGAGCATTTGAAGATATTGTTACATTAAATCGACATCAAGCAGACCTTAGTAATCCTAAAAGCTGTAGAGATGCAATACTTAAATATAATCCTGATGCAGTTATAAATGCAGCGGCATATACCGACGTTGATAAAGCAGAAGACGAAGAAGAGTTGGCCACATTAATTAACGCTGATGCTCCAATTTGTATGGCCAATACATGTGCAGAAGTTGGTATTCCATTTGTTCATATTTCAACTGATTATGTCTTTGAAGGAACTGGAGAGGATCCATGGCTGCCTAGTGACAAAACGAATCCAAAAAATGCTTATGGACGAAGCAAGTTAGCTGGCGAAAAGGGTGTTATTGCAAGCAGTGCAATTTATGTAATTTTAAGATGTTCTTGGATTATTTCTGCTCATGGAAAAAATTTTATTAAAACTATTCTTAAATTATCAAAAAGTACAGAACGATTATCAGTAATTAATGACCAAATTGGTGCACCAACCCCAGCATTTGATGTTGCAAATGCATGTTATAAAATTGTTATGGAATTACTTAATGATTCAAAAAAATCAGGCATCTATCATTTCTCAGGCATGCCGTACGTAAGCTGGTATGATTTCGCTAAAGAGATTTTCATTCAGGCAAAGCTTAATATTGACTTAATACCAATTAATTCAGTGTATTATAATTCAAAGGCTAAGCGGCCAAATAATTCAAGACTTGACTGTTCAGATATAAAAGAGAAATTTGATATTGAACTACCTGATTGGAGAAATAGCTTGAAGCTTATAATCAAAGATTTAGAGAATATTTCATGAAAAAAAGAAAAGGAATAATTTTAGCTGGAGGATCAGGGTCCAGATTGCATCCAATAACATTAAGCTTATCTAAACACTTAATACCTATTTACGACAAGCCAATGATTTACTATCCTCTTTCAGTGCTTATGCTCGCTGGTATAAGGGAGGTATGCATTATTACAACACCTGAGAGCCAAGAGCAATACATTTCACTTCTTGGTGATGGAGCTCATTGGGGAATGATGATTACATATGTAGTTCAGTCGTCACCAGATGGATTAGCCCAAGCCTATATTTTAGCTGAGGAATTTCTAGATGAAGCTCCCTCAGCCATGGTTCTCGGAGATAATATTTTTTATGGCTCTGGTTTTACTGATTTGCTACATTCAGCTAATGAAAGATTAGTTGGCGGAACAGTTTTTGGTTATGAGGTTTCTGATCCAACTCAATATGGTGTTGTAACTTTGAATGATGATGGTAATCCTATTTCAATTGAAGAAAAGCCAGTTACATTAAGTTCAAATTATGCTGTTACTGGATTATATTTTTTAGATAAAGATGCGCCAAAAAGAGCAAAAATGGTAAAGCCCTCCAAAAGGGGGGAGCTAGAGATTACATCTTTGTTAGAAACTTACTTAAATGAGGGTGAATTAAATGTTGAGATAATGTCCAGGGGATATGCATGGTTGGATACTGGTACACATTCCAATCTATTAGATGCTGGAAATTTTGTTAAGACTTTACAACAAAGACAAGGTCTTCAGGTTGGCTGTCCTGAAGAAATAGCATTTAATAATAAATGGATTGATAGTGATCAACTACTTAAATTAGGCAAAACTTACGAAAAAACACCATATGGTCAATATTTACTTAGATTATCTAAAATTTGACTATTTATCTTTAAAATTAATAATTACTCAAATATAATCTGCTGCAATTAATTCTTTATAACTTAAACATGAGCTCAAAAATAAGAGTCGGTGTTATTGGCTGCACCTTGTCAACAAAAAATATAATTTCTTTTTTATGTAAAAAGAATAACGTAGATTTAATAGGTTTAATAACTTTAGATTCTTCAGTAAGTGATCAAAAAGCAAGGTATACTCGTATTGATAATAATGATTTTTCAACTCATTTTGATATAGTTCCTGTTTTAAATCTTCACGATTATAGTCTAGAGGAAAAATTATTATCATGGAATCTTGATATTCTGGTTGAGATAGGGTGGTCACATAAGATTCCAAAATCTATATTGATGGCACCAAAATTTGGTACAGTAGGAATTCATAATTCCCTTCTTCCAGCTTATCAAGGCGGAGCTTCTCTTAACTGGGCATTGATTAAAGATAGCTCCTCATGGGGATGCACATTGTTTTATTTAGAAGAAAATATTGATGCTGGCGAAATAATTTTTCAGGAGAGTTTTGATATAACTGATGAGGATGATATAAATTCACTATTTTTAAAATCTGATAAAGCAACTTTGAATATGATAGATAGTTTTCTACCATTAATTAAAGATAATTTAGGACCTCGCATTAAACAAGACCCTAAAAAGGTTACAAAAACACCAAAAAGAACACCAAAAGATAGCGCTATAGAATGGTCATCTGATAATAGATCAATTTTTAACCTTGTAAGAGCTATGAAGCGTCCATATCCCTGTGCTTTTAGTTTTTTAAATGATAAGAAAGTTTTTATAAATAATGCTGCAACTATAGATGGAAGTGAAGCTGAGGCTGGAATAATTACAGATATATTAAGCTCTGGCTTTATAGTTTCAACTGGTTCGGGATCAATTTTACTGTCCGAGGTTGAATATGAAGATGGTAGATTATTTATTCCCAAAATAGGAGATCGCTTTAATGAACAATGATAAAAAGCAAAAACTTGAATTACTTGAAAATTGGCTTTTACACTCAGGTATTCAAGACCAAAGTAACATAAAAGTAAAAAATGGAGGTGTTTATGCTTGGTTTGATAAGGAGCAAAATTCGTATTCTTTTCTTTACTCTGAGATAACAGGGTATGCCCTTACTTGGCATAGCTATCAGTTCATTAATACAAAAAAGGATGTATATTTATCAAGAGCAAAAGATGCATCAGCATGGCTTATTGAGCTTGCTCTAAATAAAAAAGCAGGCGGAGTCTTGTGTAGACATGATGGAGAAAATTGGCGCGAGCAAATATGCGCATTTTGTAATGGCATGGTTTTAAATGGTCTATGCAATTACTACAAAATTTCTAAAGATAAAAAAGTCATAGAGTCTGCTGAAAGTATAGGAAATTGTATGTTGAATGAAATGCAAAGAGATAACGGTTCATTTTATTCAAAATATGACCCTAATATAGATGAAGCCTCTAATCCTGGTGGTAAATGGTCTCTAATATCTGGAGCTTTTTTAATAAAGCTAGCCATCGGATTATTAAATCTAGCAGATATAACAGGTAATCAATCATATAAGATTGCTGCTATTAAACTATGTGATTGGGGTCTTGAAACTCAAAATATAGATGGTCGTTTTAGTACCTCACCGAATCCTAATGAGACTTTTCTTCATCCTCATTGTTATGCTGCTGAAGGTCTTATTACAGCTGGTATTGTTTTAAACGAAAAAAGATATTTAGATGCTGCTCAAAAAGCAGTTTCATGGATAAGTAATTTCCAACTTGATAATGGTGCATTCCCATCATATTATTCTGCTGGAATCTTTCAAAATGCATCGAGCCCTGACATGACCGCACAAGTTTTGCGTTTATGGTTAATGCTTAAAAAGGATCAAAGACCAAAAATAAACCTTTCTAAGGGAATTCAATCAATTCTTAACTTACAGTGTAACAATAATGAATCTTCAGTTTATGGGGGAATTATGGCCGGTGATGCATGGTTTACAGGCACTAATGATAATCCCGAATTAGGAGCTGAACATATTAATTCATGGGTTTCAATGTTTTCAGCTCAAGCAATAAGGATGTCAGAAGAGTCAAATTTTGATCCATTTCATATGGTTTAATATTAAATACAACTTTTTTCCTATACTTGTAGTTTAATTAAAAGTTTAAATATCTTATTCTGTCCCAATGATTAAAATAATAAATTTGAATCAAACGGCACCATATTTACTATTTAGAAAAAAATATGATGCAGCTTATAAAGCAAGACAAAAAAACATTGAAGCTATTTCAATTTCTTCTTACAACAAGGAGATAAATGAAGTTGATTCTAGATACGTAAATCTTAAGTTTATAAATAATGACGAGTTTATTTTTTTTAGTAATTATGACTCTCCAAAAGCATTTTCTTTTAATTCTCACGACCAAATAGCTGCATTAGTATATTGGCCTAGCATTAATGTTCAGATTAGAATGAGGGCTAAAATAAAAAGAACGACAGATGAATTTAATCAAAACTATTTTTTTGATAGATCAGAGAAAAAAAATGCATTAGCTATTTCATCAAATCAATCAAAGCAAATAGATTCTTATAGCCAGGTGATAGAAAATTATAATAGGTCATTAAAAAGCGATGATTTAAAAAAATGCCCTGAATATTGGGGTGGTTATTCATTCATTCCATACTATTTTGAATTTTGGGTAGGACATGAATCAAGAATAAACAAAAGAGAGGTTTTTAATAAAACTGATGGTATCTGGAAGCATTCATTTCTTCAGCCATAAATATTGCCAAATGTAATTTTT
>MDTC01150727.1_pt1 | contig 30521 bp, 33 predicted proteins | sample 811181 | NCBI WGS metagenome assembly MDTC01 (sample SAMN05326644, study PRJNA326480) | marine metagenome | isolation source: seawater | place: Pacific Ocean: North | collected 2011 | reverse complement strand
TGAGGATGATAGGCTTTGGGTTTTGCTTAAGGCGCTAGATGGCAGAACTATAAAAGTAAAAGATTTTCTTTGGGAGTTTTTTCAAGGTAATAAAGGTAAACCGCCACGTGTAATTGTTGAACGGGTTAGCACTACAAGATTTAGTCTTTTAGATTTTCCAGATGGAATGGAAATTGATCGTTCATCAGGAACTGTAAGATGGACACCAGGTGTTAATCAAACAGATGCTCACAGAGTCACAGTAGTTGCCTCAGACGGTTATAGTAAAGATGAGCAAACTTTTGAAATTTACGCAAATCAATTGCCAACAATTGTATCTAATCCTCCCCATATGGGACTAGTTGGCGAATTGTTTAAATATCAAGTTCGTGTAGATGATAAAAATGAAAACGCCTCGCTGGAATTCACTTTGATGAAAGGCCCCCATGGTATGCAGATGGATAGATATGGTAAAATTTTATGGGTTCCTAAAGCTGCCCAGATTAATAATAATACTTTTGAAGTTGCAGTTAGTGATGGTTTTGGTACAGATACTCAAGTTGGTAAAATATTTGTAAATAATGCACCCACAGTAGTTTCCAATCCTAAACCAGTTGGGCTAACAGGTCATTCCTGGAGATATAAAGTTGCCACCGAAGATTTGAACGGAGATAAAGTTGCATATCGAGCAGTTAGACTTCCAAAATATGCTCGCTTTGATAAAAAGAAAGCGATTTTAGAATGGACCCCACGAAAAAACCAGCTAGGGATGAATGACTTTATTGTAATGGCAATTGATGAGCATGGCGCAACTTCAACCCATGACTTCCAAGTACATGTTTTTCACGACCCTAGCTCTAGACAACTAGTTAATACTGGTTGGCCGTTAATGTTAACTTTTGTTGGTGTTGTATTTGCTTGGGGAATGGCTCAAATTTAAGTCAAGATGTTTCCCCAGTAAAGTTTCAATATTATTTTTTCCTATTAGCTTTAGTTCAATTTCTAAAACTGCGAAGGAAAACTTAGGATTCAGTGGTTCTATTTTTACCCAATCTTTTGCTGTCGTTAGTATGCAATCTGCTTTAAGACTTTTGGCAAACTCTACTATATCAGATAATATTTTAGCAGTATAAATAAAGTGATCCCTTAGAGTTTTTTTACCAACAATCACACATTCATTTTCCTTTGCAGTTTTTTCAAAATGTTTTGGATTTCCAATACCTGAAAGGAGAATAACCTTTTTATCTTTTAACGTGTTGTGGCCAAAATTTTTTGAAAAAGTAATAGTATTTGTGAATGTTGAACTGAAGTTAAAGATATTTTCTTTTTTTATCTCATTTAATAAATCAGGAGTCGGGTTATTTTTCGTAAAAAGTATTGCATCTGCTCTTTTCAAACTACTCCAGGTTTCTCTCAAATATGAGACAGACAAAAAACTATAATCTGATGGATACGAGAGACCATTAATGAGCACTATATCTATGTCTCTTGAAAGTGACCTGTGTTGAAACCCATCATCTAAGATAATTATTTTTGGTTTGAAATTATTTATTAAAAAAAATCCTCCTCTTGATCGGTCATTATCTACTACTATTGGTATATTTTTTGTTTTTTTTGCCATCATGAATGGTTCGTCTCCTACATTTTGCCATTCTTCTAGTGGCCCATTACCCTCTGATACTAAGATAGTCCCCCTTCTATTCCTTCTGTAACCTCGGCTAAGGATAGCAATACCGTTAATTTTGTGGGTCTGAAGAAATTTACATAGATATAGAACTGTAGGAGTTTTTCCTGTCCCGCCCAAGTTTAAATTTCCTATGCTAATTACATGACAGGGTAGTTTGGTTGTATTAAATAAATTTTTGTCATAAAAAAAATTCCTTAAAATGATAACTAGGCGAAATAAAATTGAGAAAGGGAAAAGTAAATATTTGACCAAATGCTTTATTTTTTTCATAAAAGAATCAAGATCCTCTGTTTTCCATAGCTTTAATTAATATGCTTTGGCATTTTTTAATATTTTGCGATTTCTCAAAATAAATTGGTTTCCCATAATCAATTAAAATGCTTCCAAAAGGTTTGGCAAGATAAAAAGTATCCCAATTTTTAAACCCCCAACTTTTTGTATATTGAACTTTTATTGGGATAATACCAACCTTGCAGCTTTGAGCAAGCCCAACAATCCCTTTTTTTGGTATCTTTGGTGGACCTGATGGTCCATCAGGGGTTATAAAAAGCATTGTATTAGTTGATCGATTTAGTAATCGAAGCATTGCTTTGTAAGCTATTGCGCCGTCCTTTTTACTGGAACCTCTTATCATACTCCAACCCCACTTCGTAGCAATTTGGGATATTAAGTCCGCATCTCTATGAGTTCCTGCCAAAGCATTTATCTTAAGGCTACGCAAATCATAAACAATTGAAAGCAAATGGCTGTGCCAGACAGAGAATATAACTGATTTATTTTCTTCAATCATTCTTGTATAGTTTTCTTTTCCTTTTACAATTATTTTATTTGTCCCATAGATAAATTTTAAAGCAACACTAAGCATTGTAGCTTTCCAATTTATGGAGATTCCTCTTATCATTTAGCCGTAGCTTTTAAAATATCACTGGCAACTTTTATATACACTCCAGGTGAGCCAAGCTTTTCTTTAATTTTTATAAAATCATCTAGCATTTGATGTCGTAGTTTTGATTTATCATCCAAAAGTTCAACTAGCTTATTTTTAATATATTCTGGCTGCATTTTGGATTGCAAAAACTCAGGAACGACCTCTTTGTTGGCAATGAGATTAACGATTGAAGAATAATTTATTTTTACTAAATATTTTGCCAAGAGCCAAGTAAGCCATGAAACCTTGTAACATGTAACAAAAGGCGTCTCCTCTACCGCACACTCTAAAGTTGCCGTTCCCGAGGCTACTATAGCGACATCTGATGCTACGATAGCTATTTTCGCATTTTCTTCAATTTTAAATGATTTATCTAGTATTGGGAAGGTTGTATTGTCTGACTTTGCTACAACAACTTGTAAAGTAGGGACTTCTTTTCTTAAAAGCGCTATGGTTTTTACATATACGCTCCAATGCTTTATGATCTCCTGTTGCCTGCTACCTGGCAGCAAAGCTATTAGTTTATTCTTTTGATTCAGATTATGTTTTCTAAAGAATTGTGTCCGAGTTTCGTTTAAATGCTCTATATCCATAAAAGGATGCCCAAAAAACTTGGTGTTTACTCCTTTTGAGTTATACCAAGACTTTTCGAAAGGGAAAAGTGAATACGTCTGGTCACAATATTTTTTCACTAACTCGACCCTTTTTCTTTTCCAGGCCCAAGCTTGCGGTAAAATAAAATAGCTAATTGGGATTTTTAACTTAGATATACTTTTTGCGAGCCGGAGATTAAATCCAGGATAGTCTATAAGAATAATCCTGTCTGGCTTCATTTTTTCTATAAATGATATAGTATTAATCATTATTCTCCAAATCCTAGGTAAATGAACTACTACTTCTTTAAATCCCATTACTGATAGTCTATTAATATGCTCGATTATTTCCATTCCCTCTTCTTCCATTAAAGAGCCACCATGCCCTACGAAAGATGTAAATGGATTTGAAGATCTAATTGCTTTTATTAACTTCGCACCATGTAGATCTCCTGAGGGTTCGCCTGCGACTAAAAAAAATTTAAGACGTTCTTTCATTTAGAAAGTTCAAAAAATGAATTCTTTGATATATGGTTTTGAGACAATAATGATGATTAATAAAAATATATTTTGTAACGTTCGTTTTTCTGTTCTAAAGGTTTTTGAAATTGAAGCTGGAGATATTTTCAGTTCACTGTCCCAGGGTCTAATTAGCGGTAAAAGACGTGGGACATTGTTTTTGTAGAGCAGATAATTCGTTCCAAATAAGGTAGATAGTTTTTCTTCTTCTAAAGATATAATCATACTATATTGAAAGATAAAATAAACAACTACAAAAATAAGTAGTTCAACCATATACATTCCCCCTGCAAGAAGCACCATCCCAGAATAGATAAACAGGTTGCCTATGTAGAGCGGGTTCCTTGTCCTTGAATAAGGTCCTGATGTGCAAAGTGCTCTTGCCCCTACATTAGTTGTCCTAGTTCGCCCTCCAGCATGCTGAACTGCCTTAAATCTTATCACTTCGCCTAAAAGGATTAAAAAAGTTCCATACACCCAAAATGGTTTATAAGGTTCTGAATAATATATTACAGCTATGACAATTGGGACTGGAGTGTAGCTCCTTTTTTTGAAGAGAAAAGACCTTAGACCCATTAGGTAAGATCCATTTTTATTTTTTTTTGGATATTTAATGCTAATGACAAAGCATCTCTACCGGATTTCCCATCAACAATTGGTTTTTCTTTACCGATAATTGAATACAAAAAGTTCTTTAACTCAAGTTCAAGTGCATCATGTTTTTTCAAATTTGGCCTCAAATAGGTTATGAAGCTCTTTTGACCATTACGCTGGAATTCAGCATATTTTAAAATGTCTGAGCCCGATTTTATATTTTTCTCAACCTTATAAATTTCAGTCGACCCTTTCAATAAATCAATTGTAGAATACAAATTTTTTTGAAACAGTTTTATTTTTCTAACATCATCTTGAGCTATTCTGCTCGACATTAGACTTGCAACAGTACCGTTTTTAAATTTTATTCTTGCTTGCGCAATATCTAAAGAGTCAGTGATGATAGACATGCCTGTTGCATCTAATGACTGAACATCACTTTTTACTAAAGATAAAAGAATGTCAATGTCATGTATCATCTTATCTAGCACTACTGGTACGTCTGACCCCCTCGAAGTATATGGCGCGAGTCTCTGTATTTCTAAAAAATTAGGGTTGACATCATATTTTTCCAATGCCAATAAAGCAGGGTTTAATCTCTCTATGTGACCAACCTGAATAATTACTGAATTTTTCATACCAAGTTTCAGTAGTATATCCGCTTGTTTTAGGTCCACTGTGATTGGTTTTTCGATAAAAACATGTTTTTTATTTTTTATACATAATTTTGCAGTTTCAAAATGATTGGATGTGGGGGTTACTATAGATAAAGCATTTACATTATCGATTAGATCTTCGAGATCTTCATAAACAATGGTTTTGTATTTTTTAGCTATATAAGCACTTCTTTTAAAATCTATGTCATAAACGCCGACAAGATTTATATCAGGTATGTTCGAATAGTGCTTAACGTGGTGTTCTCCAAGGTGGCCAACACCTATTACACCTATATCAATGGGCTTGCTTAACATATATGTGTTTAAAATTACATAATAGAATTGTGAATTTGTATAATAGAAATAAAATGAAATTAAGAATTGTGAAAAAACTTGCATTTGTTATAAACAAACAGCAATTTTTAGTACTATTCGAGGTGTTTTAGGAGTTTCAAAATGGCTAACGATATGAAATCGGGCATAGGATACTTAATTCCAGCTTCCGGTGTTGTCGGCTTTGTTATAGCCCTTATATTAGGAGAGTTTCTAGCAAGTATACTGATTACAGTAATGGGTATACTGATTTGGTTTTTGTATATGCTGGTTATGGAGTCAACAATTCCAAAGCAAATGGGTAATATGATTATGCTCTTTGGCGTAATGCTTTCTGTTGGAATTTTCTTAGGTTTTGGTATGACCCAAAATTTGTGGGGAGGATTTGAATTCAAGGCTGAAGGGTCGCTATTAGCTCTAGTCATTTTATTTTTTGCTATTTTAACTGGGTTAAATTTTAGAAACCAACAGCAAGTTTTAAGGTCTTCCGCTTCCCAAACAGACTCTTTATCTGATGAAGACAGGAAATTTGTCTTAAGAGCGATTGATAAAGTTAACAATTCAAACCAACCTACTCAATCTAATGATCCAAAGGTTATCGTAGTTAAACAAGAAGCACCAACTACAACTGAACCGTCAGATAAAAAAAATGAGCTAAATCCTGAAACTACCTATGATCCTTATTTGATGGCGAATAATCCATACTTTAGTTACCCGCCAGATTACTACGACGAATATGATGATGATGATGAGTGGGATGATTTTGAAGATGAGTACGAAGAAGAGTTCGAAGACGAAGATAAAGACTGACTTTTAATTCAGACGTTGAATTTAAAAAATATACAATCGCCGTCCTTGACAGTATAATCTTTCCCTTCTTGTCGTATAAGACCAAGCTCCTTTAGTTTATTCTCTGAGCCATGTTTTAGTATATCTTCAAAATTAAAAACTTCTGCCTTTATAAAACCTCTTTCAAAATCACTATGTATTTTGCCAGCTGCTTGAGGTGCAGTAATTTTTTTTTGTATTGTCCAAGATTTTACTTCTTTTGATCCACAAGTAAAAAACGTGTGAAGACCTAATAAATCAAAACCTGATCTAATGACCTTGTTTAATCCAGCTTCTTCAAGCCTGTATTCATTTAAGAATAATTGCTGCTCATTTTTATCTAAAGTAGAAATTTCCTGCTCAAGTGAAGCACATAGGAAAACTACATTGTTGCTCCGATTTCCAACATGCTCCCTTAAATTTTTCATGTGCTGCGTTACGTTCTTTTCCATCAAACTAGACTCTTCAATATTTCCAATATATAATACCGGTTTATCAGTTAAGAGATGTAAAGAGTTTTTAAAATCTATCATATCTTTACTTAATTTAAAATCTTTTGCATTTTTTCCGTTAGAACAATGTTCAATAAGTTCTTTGACTAAGTCAAAAGCAGCTATATCTTTTTTTTCTCCAGATTTAATAATTTTTTGCAATTTTATTTTTCTTTTCTCTAAAGTATCAATATCTGCAAGAAGAAGTTCTGTCTCTATTGTTTCTACATCTTTAACTGGGTCGATTTTTCCATCTACATGATTTATTTTTTCATTATCAAAGCATCGAACTACATGGAGTATTGCTGAAGTTTGCCTTATCTGACCTAAAAACTGATTTCCAAGGCCTTCACCTGAGCTGGCTCCCCTAACAAGTCCAGCAATATCTATAAATTCAACAGTGGAGGCTATTAGTTTTTCAGGTTTGTAAATTTTCTCTAACTCTAACAAGCGAAAATCTGGTAGCTCAACAATCCCTTGATGAGGGTCAATTGTGCAGAAGGGATAATTTTCTGCAGGAATTGATGATTGTGTTAATGCATTAAATAGAGATGATTTCCCAACATTTGGCAAGCCTATAATACCACACTGCAAAGCCATAATTAAACTTTCAAAAAAACCTAGCTAAAAGGCATCCAGTGAAGGGTCTTCACCAAAATCATATGTAAGATTATCAAAGAGACCGACTTGTAGGTTTTTTGCAAAATAAATTGTTTTATTTTTGTCTGTGGTAACTGTACCGTCAGCCCAAATCATATGCTTATTGTTTTTATTAATTAGTCGTTTTATATCAATACAGTATATTATTTTTTTATGATAAGGTCGTACTTGCCCTTTAAACTTAACATCTCCAACTCCAAGCGCTCTACCCCGCCCCTTACCGCCAAGCCAAGTTAAATAAAAACCAACTATTTGCCACATACCATCTAATCCAAGACACCCAGGCATGACCGGGTCGTTTTTAAAGTGGCATAAGAAAAACCAATTATCTTCATTTATATCTAGCTCGGCTTTGATACTGCCTTTATTATATTTGCCTCCAGTATTAAAAATTTCTGTTATCCTGGATACCATGAGCATAGGAGGCAACGGTAACTTCCCAGTATCTTGTCCAAACAGAATTCCGTTGCCACTCTTACTTAAATCCTCTTCATTATAGCTGTTTTTTTGTTTCATCTTTTCTTATTATTAATTATGTGAAAAATTAGCAATTTTTACACGACATTTTGCGTTCAATTTCAAAAAATTTCAGCTAACTTATATTTCATAAAAAAAGGAGATAAAATGTCAAAATGGGTTTTGTTATTAGGTGGTTCTACCGGCCATGGAGCTGCAATAGCCAAAAAATTAGCTTTTGAAGGCTATGGTATTATTTCCTTCCACTTTGACCGAGGAGAAGCAAAAAAGATTGCAAATGAAACAATTGCAGAAATAACAAAAATAACCAATAATAGATGCCATTATTTCAATACCAATGCAACTTCTGAAAAAACAATGAATGAGTATATACCAAAAATAAAAGAGATAACCAATGGAAACCCTCTTAAGCTTCTTTTGCATTCTATTGCTTTTGGTACGACTACAAACTTTTTTGGATCTAAGCCCGTTACTCAGCGACAGATGGATATGACTGTGCATGTTATGGGAAATTCTTTACTTTACTGGACCCAAAACCTTTACGATCAAGGTCTCCTTTCAAAAGGTTCAAGAATAATAGGACTTACAAGCGAGGGTAATTATCTGGCGATGGAAGGATATGGACCAGTAAGTGTTGCTAAAGTTGCAATGGAAGCGATAATAAGACAGATTGGTTGGGAACTTGGCTCTGAAGGTATTACAGCAAATTCTGTTCAAGCTGGTGTTACTCCAACAAGAGCGTTGACAAAGATCACCGAAAACTGGGAAAAGTGGGTGCAGAATACAAAGAAGAGAAACCCAATGAAACGAACCACTGAACCTCAAGACGTGGCTAATGTGATATCATTATTATTACTTCCCGAAGCAGATTTTATTAATTGTTCAATAGTATATTGTGATGGAGGAGAGTCTAGATCAGCGATGATTTAAAAAACTCTAATCATTCTTCTTTTTTAAGGGTGATTTTTTCATCAATTAATGATATCAAATCATGGCAATCTTTATTGGGAGTAATTTCAAAACTTCTTTTAGCTTCATTAAGTGCGTATTCCCACCAACCTTTTTTTGTGTAAGCTATTGCGAGTTTAAGGTGCGCAGTGCCCAAAATATTATATTCTTCTCTTTTAAGCTTACTAACATCTCCTGAGAAAAGGCGAGATACCTCTCGAAACTCCATAATTGCTTCATCTACTAATCCTCTCTGTAAGTACCAATTACCTAGATTAAGGTGCCTTTGAGGATCATCCTTTGTGCAACTTGGCATAATCATAGCTAAGCAAAGAAACAATATTATTCGTTGATGATAAGATGTAAAACTAAACATTTTGACTTGTTAATTTTTGGCTCGGAAAGTTTCAAAAACAAGAAGAAAATAGTAAATAATCAATTTTAAACATTGAAACTAAATTTTAGAAATTCTACTCCTTACTTTCCATAAAAATAAATTTTCAAAACATTTAACCATTAAAGCTCTATACAATAAATAAGTAAATTTTGTATATCAAAAACATCATCTTAATAAATTTTTAGTAAACAGGAACAATTGAACTCAAAAAAAACTATCTTTATTAAAGGCGCTAGGCAGCATAATTTAAAAAATATTGATGTATCTATTCCTAGAGATAAACTGGTCGTCATAACTGGCTTGTCTGGTTCTGGAAAATCATCCCTAGCTTTTGACACCATCTATGCAGAAGGACAGCGCCGATACGTTGAATCATTATCTTCTTATGCAAGGCAGTTTTTAGGTCTTATGGAAAAGCCTGATTTAGATTATATAGAAGGATTGTCTCCAGCTATTTCAATTGAACAAAAAGCAACTGTTCGAAATCCAAGATCTACTGTAGGTACAGTGACAGAGATTCACGATTATTTACGTCTATTATATGCGCATATAGGCACAGCACACTGTTGGAAATGTGATCGAATCATTCAAAAGCAAACTCCTCAACAAATTGTTGATGCAATTATGAGATTTAAAACTAACACTAAGATGCATATTCTGGCTCCAGTTGTAAGAGGTAGAAAGGGGGAACATAAAAAATTAATTGAAAACATTCGAAAAGAGGGTTTTGTTAGGATTAGGGTAAATGGTAAGGTACTTGCTCTAGGGGAGAACATTAACCTTGAAAAAAACAAAAAACATAATATAGAAATAGTTATCGATAGATTAATCACCAGTAAGGAAGTAAAAGAGAGGTTGACTGAGTCCATTGAACTTGCCTTGAAAGTTGGAGAGGGCGTTGTAATAATAAATAAACTGCCCAACAAGGAATATATTTTTTCCGAAAAGTTAGCCTGCTCAAATTGCCAGATATCCCTTGAAGAAATAGCACCAAGAATGTTTTCTTTCAATTCTCCATATGGAGCATGTAAAAAGTGTGATGGGCTGGGTTCACATATGGAAGTCGATGCTAATATGGTAGTCCCAGACAAGACTAAAAGTCTGATTCAGGGGGCTATTGTCCCTTTGGGCGAGCAGCCTAGAGGAAACTGGTACGGAAGCATGCTAAAAAGTTTATCTCAACATTTTGAATTTAACTTTACGACACCTTGGGTTAAACTACCAAGAGATATCAGGCAAATATTATTATATGGAACAGGTAGTCAAAAATTTGAAATGAAATACAGGTCAGAACGATGGAACGGAACATATTCTGGGGGATGGGAAGGGGCGATCCCTAATCTAGCTAGAAGATATACACAAACTAAGTCCTCAGGTATAAGACAATGGATTGAACAATTTATGAGTATGAAACCATGCTCTGGATGCAACGGTACGAGGTTTAAAAAAGAAACTTTAGCAGTAAAAATTAATAATTACCATATTGGTCAAATATCATCTTTCTCGATCAAGGACCTAAGTCAATTTTTTACAAGTTTAAACCTGTCTAAAATGGAAGAAAAAATTTCTGACCAAATCCTAAAAGAAATTAGACAAAGATTATCTTTTCTTGTTAATGTAGGTTTAAGTTACTTAACTCTTGACAGGTCTGCTACTACACTGTCAGGTGGCGAAGCTCAAAGAATTAGACTTGCAACTCAGATTGGTTCGCAATTAATGGGAGTTTTGTATATACTTGATGAACCTTCTATTGGGCTACACCCAAGGGATAACAATCGACTAATAAAAACCTTAAAATCTTTAAGGAACATAGGTAATTCAATTTTAGTTGTTGAGCATGATCAAGAAACAATCGAGTCTGCCGATTGGGTAATAGACATTGGACCTAGAGCTGGGAAACATGGAGGTAAAGTAACTTTTTCAGGAACCCCAAATGAGCTAAAAAAATCAAAAAAATCTTTAACAGGTCAATATCTTAGCGGTTTGAAAATGATAAAAGTTCCAAAAAATCGTAGAAATGGGAGCTTTAAAACTCTTTCAATAAAAGGAGCCCTTGGAAATAACCTTAAGTCAATAGATATTGACTTCCCTTTAGGTAGATTTGTTACAGTAACAGGTGTTTCAGGTAGTGGGAAAAGTTCATTAATTAATGAGACCCTCCTTCCCGCTCTTAAAAAAGAACTTAATGGATCTAGAACGTACCCTCTCCCTTTTAAATCTATGAGCGGATCAAACTTTCTTGACAAAATAGTTGCAATCGATCAAAAGCCCATAGGAAGGACCCCAAGGTCTAACCCAGCAACTTATACTGGTCTTTTTACTCACGTAAGAGATATTTTTGCGAGACTGCCAGAATCAAAGATTAGAGGATATAAACCAGGAAGGTTCTCTTTTAATGTCAAAGGAGGAAGGTGCGAATCCTGTGAAGGGGACGGTATAATAAAAATTGAGATGAACTTCCTACCAGATGTTTATGTTGTATGTGAAGTGTGTAATGGCAAAAGGTACAATAGAGAGACATTGGAAGTGAAATATAAAGGAAAAAATATACATGAGGTTTTAAAAATGCCTGTTGTTGAAGCATTAGTTTTCTTTGATGCGGTTCCAACAATAAGGAAAAAACTACAAACTCTTAAAGATGTAGGGTTAGGATATATTAACCTAGGCCAGCAAGCAACTACATTATCAGGTGGTGAAGCTCAGAGGATAAAATTGGCAACAGAACTATCTAAAGTTTCCAATGTTCGAACTCTTTATATATTAGATGAACCAACGACAGGATTACACTTTGAAGATATAAAAATGTTACTGAGTGTACTCCAAAGGCTTGTTGAAAGGGGGAATACGGTCATTGTAATCGAACACAATCTTGAAATTATAAAAACATCTGATTGGGTTATTGATTTAGGTCCTGAAGGGGGTGTAAATGGAGGCCGTGTTGTAGCTGTTGGAACACCAGAAGAAATCTCAATGGCCAAACAATCTTTCACTGGACATTTCCTAAAGGCAGTTCTATAACTTTAAAGGGTTTAATTTGAGACATTCAAAATTTTTAAACATTAGGAAGTTATTATTTTTTATTATAGAAACTTTCTGTTAATAGTTTAAAATGGTATTTTTAATAAGTTGTTTATGATGATTTATATAGACTTTAAGCTATGACAGAAATCCATATTACAGATCCAGCTCCTTATGATGATGATATAATTTTAGAACAATCCCTTCGTCCATCCAAGTTTGATGAATTCATTGGGCAAAGTGAGCTTGTAGATAATCTAAAGCTATATATAAAAGCTGCCAATGAACGAGGTGAATCCTTGGATCATGTCTTAATATTTGGTCCTCCAGGTTTAGGGAAAACTACTTTAGCAAATATTATAGCAAAAGAGCTAAACGTGAATATAAAACATGCATCAGGTCCTGTTATTGAAAAAGCTGGTGACCTTGCTGGGATGATAACCAACTTGGAACATAGAGATGTTTTTTTCATTGACGAGATACATCGCCTTAATAGTATTGTTGAGGAATATTTATACTCGGCAATGGAAGATTTCTCTATAGATATCATTATTGATAAAGGTCCTAGTGCACGAAGCGTGCAATTAAATATAGAACCATTCACTTTAATTGGAGCGACTACTCGTCTAGGGAATCTTACTTCTCCTCTTCGTGATAGATTTGGCGTAGTTTTAAGGGTTGATTACTATAATTCAGAAGACTTGTTTCACATCATTAACAGGTCCGCCAGTATTTTAGGAGTAGAGATAAATGATGATGGGGCGATGGAGTTAGCTAAACGGAGTCGGGGGACTCCTAGAATAGCAAATCGTATTTTGAAGCGATCACGGGATTTCGCCCAAGTAAAAGCATCAGGGAAGATTGATTTAAAATTAGCTGAATATGCTCTTAATAAATTAGGCATTGACAAAATTGGCTTAGATATTATGGATCGAAAAATTCTTGAAATTGTGATAGATAAGTTTTCTGGAGGACCAGTTGGATTAAAGTCGTTATCGGTTGCAATTGGCGAGGATATATCAACAATTGAAGAAGTATATGAACCTTTTTTGATAAAAGAGGGATTGATAATGCGCACTCCCAGAGGACGAGTTGCCCAAAAAAAAGCATATAAATTATTAGGAATTAAAAATATTAAAGATCAACAGGGGTTATTTAAATGATAGGCAAGAAAAAAAAATATAAGCTAGGAGATTTTAATTATAGTCTTCCAAAAAAATTTATTGCTCAGCATCCTGAGAAAAAACGTGATCATTCTAAGTTAATGGTAGTAAGCAAACAGACGGGTAAAATTGAGCATAGAAAATTTTATAACATTGTTGAATACATGCGAAAAAATGATTTGCTTGTAATAAACAATACTAAAGTTTTTCCTGCCCGTTTATTTGCTACTAAAGATCGTACAGATGCAAAAGTTGAAGTTTTTCTTTTAAGAGAGTTGTCAGAAAATCTTTGGGAAGTAATGGTCCGACCTGCAAGAAAAGTTCGAATTGGAAATAAATTAGTATTTACTAAAGATTTGATATGTGACGTTATTGACAATACTGTTTCAGGCGGCAGGGTTGTTAGATTTGAATATGAAAAAGGGGAGTTTCATAAGATTATTGATAAGATAGGGACATCACCTTTACCTCCGTACATAGATAGAGAAGCAGATAAGAACGATAAAAAAAGATATCAAACAGTTTACGCGGAATCTAAAGGTGCAGTTGCGGCCCCAACAGCGGGGTTACACTTTACGGAGAGCTTAATCAAAAAATTAAAGGATAAAGGTGTAAAAATCGAGACAATAACGTTACATATTGGACTTGGAACATTCAGACCAGTTCAAGTAGAAGATCTAAATCGACATCAAATGGATTCTGAATATTTCGAGGTTTCTACAGATACCTCTATGGCAATAAATCAGGCGCGTAAACGCCACAGAAAAATTGTAGCTGTCGGGACATCAACAGTCAGAGCATTAGAAACTATTGCAATCTCTGGGTTTCAAGTCACCCCAAAAAGAGGTTGGACAGATAAATTTATTTATCCTCCTTATGAATACAAAATGGTTGATAAGGTAATCACTAATTTTCATAGCCCACAATCAACCCTCCTTATGATGGTAAGTGCTTTTGCAGGAAGAAAATTGATTAAAAAAGCATATCTTGAAGCAAAAAAGAATGACTATAGGTTCTTGAGCTACGGAGATGCAATGATAATTGTATAGGGTTTAGCTCTTTGAAAGTATCAGCAATTATATTGGCAGCTGGTTCAGGAAGCCGCTTTGGCGAAAAAAAACAATTTAAGCAACTTAAAGGTGTAGAGCTTTATAAATATTCACTTAACAAATTTTTAAATTGTTCCCTCATAAATGAGATAGTTCTCGCTGTACCAGAGAGCAGATTAGCTGATGTGAAAATCGAAATTGAGTCTATCAAAGCATTAAAAAACATTTTAGTTGTAAGTGGGGGCCCTTCTAGACAAGTATCAGTAAAAAATAGCGTTTCAGCAGTGAGCCAACATTCGGATTTGGTATGTATTCACGATAGTGCTAGACCATTTATTTCAGAAGCTCTTATCAAACAGTCAATTAATGCTTGCTTAAGCAATGATGGTGCAATTGTAGCTATTCCAAACTACGATACGATCAAAACCTGCGTGAGCGGCTATGTAGAAAAAACTATTGATAGAAATAATACTTGGATGGCTCAAACACCACAGGTTTTCTGGAAGACTAAACTATTAAAAGCTATTGATTTTTCTGAAAAGAACAATGCTATTACGACTGACGAGTCTTCCATGATGGAGTCCTTAGACTTTCAAATTTCTGTAGTTAAAGGTAATGCAAATAATTTTAAAATCACGTTTCCTGAAGATTGGGAAAGAGCTTCGAACTTAGTAATATGATTCGAACAGGTATAGGATATGATGTACATAAATTAGAAAAGGGAAATAACCTCGTTGTCGGCGGGATCCCAATTTCATCTAATTATAAATCAGTAGGCCATTCCGATGGAGATGCTCTCATTCATGCTATAATTGATTCGCTTTTGGGAGCCGCAAACTTAGGCGATATTGGAAATTACTTCCCTAGTGAAGATGAAAAATGGAGCGGTTGCTCAAGTGATCTTTTCCTAAAAGATATCATTCAAGAATTAAAAATGAACAATTATGAAATTATTAATATTGATACTACTATTATATTAAGTAAACCGGTTATAGGTCCACACATTGATAAAATTAAAAAAAAATTAGCCCCTCTCATGGGGATCAATGAAAACCAGATTTCAGTTAAAGCAACTACGACTGATGGTCTTGGATTTGTTGGAAAGTCAAAGGGTTGGTCTGCACTTGCTATCGCTACTATAACGAAAAAATAAATGAATGAAATTTTATTAAAATCTTACTCCAAGGTTAACATAGGATTAAAAGTTGTTAAAAAAAGAGAAGATGGATATCATGATATTCACACAGTTTTCCAAGAGCTTGATTTTCATGATCAGATTCTATTAAAAAAAAGCAATAGCGGATGTTCTTTTACATCAAATGTAACTTGGCTTGAAGACAACAATTCAAACCTGTGTGTTAAGGCTTGGGAACTACTCTCTGAAAGGCATAATATTTCTGGTGTACACATTGACTTAAAAAAAAACATTCCTCCAGGGAGTGGGCTAGGTGGAGGTTCTTCAAATGCAGCCAGTGTCTTAAAGGGTTTGGCGAAACTTTATAATTTAAATATAGGATATGAAGAATTAATTAAAATTAGTTCTTTGATAGGAGCAGATGTTCCATTCTTTATTCATGGAGGTTGTCAACTGGGTAATGGAGTTGGTAATAAACTTGTTGAAATAGAACATTCCGATGATAAGGTGTTCCTTTTAATAATGCCTGAAATTCATATTGATACAAAAGCGACCTTCAAAAAATTCAAAAAATTTTTGGACTGTAGTCAAGAAAAAGTTAACTTCGTTAAATTTATTGTTAAGAATAAATTTCTTTTCGAGTTTTTTGAGAATGATTTTGAAACAATTATTGTTCCAGCATATCCAGAGATTGGACAGATAAAGAAGACTATTTTAGAACAAGGGGCTTTATTTTCCAGTTTGTCGGGTACAGGCTCGACTGTGTTTGGGGTGTTTGACGATGAAGCAAAAGCTATTTTTGCTGAGTCACTATTTAATTTGCACTATAAGACAGTCATTGCCCACCCAGTCAAAAGAATAAAATAATCAGATAGTAATTAATAATTGGGGCGTAGTATAATGGTAGTACACCTGGTTTTGGTCCAGGCAGTTGGGGTTCGAGTCCCTGCGCCCCAGCAAAATTAAACAAACAATATTGAAAAATAATATTTTAAAAATTTTTAGTGGTCGTAGCAATCCTAGTCTAGCTATGTCTATAGCAAAGTACTTAAATCAAAGTTTGGGGAAAATATCCATTCGTACTTTTGCTGATGGTGAAATCTGGGTAAAGTATGAAGAGAACATTAGAGGGTGTGATGTTTTTATCATACAGTCTACCAATGGGCCTTCGGAGAACATAATGGAACTTTCATTGATGATTGACGCTGCTGTGCGAGCATCGGCCGATACTGTTACTGTTGTAATTCCTTATTTTGGTTATGGAAGGCAGGATAGAAAAGATCAACCTAGAGTTCCCATTTCTTCAAGAGTTATTGTAGATATCTTAACGGCAATGGGAACGAATAGAATAATCACTTTAGACCTTCACTCTACTCAAATACAAGGATTTGCAAAGATTCCTTTTGATAATTTATACAGTAGATCAGTTATTTTTAATGCCATAAAGTCTGAAAGTTTTGATCCTGAAAACTCAGTAGTACTTGCTCCAGATGTTGGTTCAGCAAAAATGAGCCAAGGCTATGCCAAAAACTTAGGCATGCATTTTGCGCTGATAGATAAGAGGAGATTTGCACCGAATCAAGTTGAAATAAATCATTTAATTGGCAGGTTAGAAAATATGGATGTATTGATTATAGATGATATGATTGACACTGCAGGAACTCTAGTGAACGCTGCTAATGCAGCAATTAATAAGGGCGCAAAATCAGTTACGGCTATTGCTACACATGGTGTTTTATCAAATCCTGCAATTGATCGAATTGAAAAATCAGATATAAAAAAAGTAATTATAACTGATACAATTTCAATACCAAAACATAAGTTAATTGATAAATTAAAAATTGTATCGGTATCAAACATTTTCGGAAAAGCAGTCGATCGAGTTCATAATGGTGAATCTGTCAGCGCTTTATTTGAATTTTAGAAAGGAGAAGAATAATGTCATCATCCTATTATAAGTTAGAAATATCTAATAGAATTGATATTGGAACTAAAAGAGCAAAAAAAGAGCGAAGAAAAGGCCTTGTTCCAGGAGTTTTATATTATTCTGGAGAAAAGGCAACAAATATTTCAGTCAAAAAATCAAATTTGCTTCGCGCCATGAATTCGGGACAGCGGATTTTTGAAATATTACAAGATGGTGAAAGCCAGTATACAATGCTAAAGCATGTTCAATATCATCCTGTAACAGATGACATTATTCATTTTGATTTAATGCGTGTTCGCCGATCTAAGAAAATAAATATTTCTGTTCCTATACATTTTGTTGGTGAATCAAAAGGTGTAAAGGAAGGTGGTATTTTGACTCAATCATTAACACAAGTAGAAATTAGTTGCTATCCAACGGACGTACCAGAACAGATAGAACTTAACATTGATCAATTAGAGCTAAACTCTGGATTAAGTGTTGGGGATATAGATACTGGTTCTGAGGACATTGAAGTAATTTCCGATGCTAGTTTAAATATTGTATCAGTTATGGCTCCTGCAACCGAAAAAGAGGATGATGCTCCGTCTCAAGATGAAAACGATACTCTAGAAAGGAAAGATGATTTAAAAGAAATGAATAATGATTCTACAACAAGTAATTCTGACGAAAAAGCAGAAAGCTAATGATAGCCTTTATTGGACTGGGGAACGTTGGTGTTCGATATAAAGATACAAAGCATAATGCAGGTTTTTGGGTGATGGACGAATTTGCGCGAAGGAAAAAACTTTCATTTAGCGCCGCAAAAACAGAATATGTTTTCACAAAGCATAAAACAAAACAAGTTTTATTAGCTAAGCCTACAACTGGCATGAATAGAAGCGGGCTTGCAGCTAAGGCGATTATGAGAAAATGGAACTTACTGATTTCTGAAATTTATATCGTAATTGATGATGTTGACCTTCCCCTAGGGGCTTTAAGGATTCGCCCTAAAGGTGGAGATGGATGTCACAAGGGATTAGAAAATGTTATTTACCAACTCGGATCAAATACCTTTCCAAGAATAAGGATAGGTGTTGCAGGCAGCGATTATAAAAGGCCATCTGAGAAATACGTTATGACGCCCTTCAAAAATCATATGTCCTTAGATGCTAAAGCAATGATTGATCGCGCAGCTGATGCCATAGAAAATATAATCACAAGAGGTTTAGAAAAAACGATGAATCAGTTTAATGCCTAATCAAGAATAAGGAAAATTAATGAACAATAATATTTTATTAGTATTAATTACAGGAGTTATTGCTTTGATGTTTTCATTTTGGAAAACAAAATGGATTATTTCTCAGGATGAAGGTACGAAAAAAATGAAAATTATAGGTAAAAATATTGCGGAAGGGGCGATGGCTTTTTTAAGAGCTGAATATAAAGTTTTAGGTATCTTTGTGATTTTAGTAGCTGTGCTTCTTGGGTTTGCAAACTCTAAAGGTGATGATTCAAGTGCTCTCATATCGCTTTCATTTTTAGTAGGTGCTACAGCCTCCGGTCTGGCCGGGTTTTTAGGAATGAAAGTAGCAACAAAATCTAATAATCGAACTACTAATGCAGCACGACAGAATTTAGAATCGGCATTAAGTATTGCATTTAGTGGTGGATCTGTTATGGGTATGAGTGTTGTAGGGTTAGGTATACTGGGTCTTGGTTCACTTTTTCTGCTATACACTAATATATATGGTAATGATTATAACAACATAAAAACAGTATTAAATATTTTATCAGGCTTTTCTTTGGGAGCATCTTCAATTGCTCTATTCGCGCGTGTTGGTGGAGGTATATATACAAAGGCAGCAGATGTAGGGGCTGATCTAGTGGGGAAAGTTGAAGCTGGGATTCCAGAAGACCACCCATTAAATCCTGCAACTATAGCAGATAATGTTGGTGATAATGTAGGTGACGTAGCAGGTATGGGTGCCGATTTGTTTGAATCATATGTTGGATCGATAATTGGTTCCATGGTTCTTGGATCAAGCATACTTGTTATGGGCAAGTTTGACTTGAACTTTATTTTATTACCGCTTATGATCGCTGCTTCAGGTGTTTTAGTGTAAATTTTTGGAACTTTTTTGGTTTCTGTAAAAGAAGGTGGTGATCCCCAAAAGGCTCTAAATCGGGGTGAATTTGGTAGTGCTGCAATTATGGTAGCGGTCATTTATTTTTTAATTCAAATGTTTTTGCCGGATACATTTATTCAAAACGGGAAAAGTTTTACTAGCCTGGGTGTTTTTATTGCAACCGTAATTGGGCTTTTAGCTGGTCTAGGGATTGGTTTAATAACAGAGCATTACACCGGGACAGGTACTGGGCCCGTTAATTCGATAGCTAAACAGTCAATGACAGGAGCGGCAACAAATATTATAGCAGGTTTGGGAGTTGGTATGCAATCTACAGCTATTCCAATCTTGATCATATCATCTAGTATAATTGGAGCATTTCATTTTTCTGGTCTTTACGGTATCGCTATGGCAGCATTAGGAATGTTAGCAAATACAGGCATTCAATTAGCTGTTGATGCGTACGGACCAATTTCTGATAATGCTGGAGGAATAGCTGAGATGGCTGAGTTACCAAAAGAGGTTAGAGAAAGAACAGATAAACTCGATGCTGTAGGGAATACTACTGCTGCAATAGGGAAAGGCTTTGCAATTGGATCAGCAGCACTTACTGCACTTGCTTTATTTGCTGCATATATGGTGCAAAGTGGCATTAAAAGTATCAATATTGCTGACCCATGGGTAATGGCAGGTTTATTTGTTGGCGGGATGTTGCCCTTCCTATTTTCATCAATGGCTATGACTGCAGTTGGTAGTGCTGCTATGTCAATGATTGAGGAAGTAAGACGGCAGTTTAGAGAAATACCAGAATTAAAAAAAGCATTAGAATTAATGAACTTAAAAGATGAAAATGAGTGGAATGACAATGACAAAAATATTTACGAGGAAGCATTATCAAAAGCTGAACATGGACGCTGTGTTGAAATTTCAACACAATCAGCAATTAGAGAAATGGTCTTTCCCGGCTTACTCGCTGTTGTTTCTCCAGTTTTGGTCGGATATATATTTGGGCCTGAAACCTTAGGCGGCTTACTAGCAGGAGTAACAGTCACAGGTGTTTTAATGGCTATATTTCAATCAAATTCTGGTGGTGCTTGGGATAATGCAAAAAAAATGATAGAAGAAGGAGCAACGTTCGATAATGTTCGTTTAGAAAAAGGATCAGAGGCACATAAAGCATCTGTTGTAGGTGATACAGTTGGTGATCCATTTAAGGATACATCAGGACCTTCATTAAATATATTAATTAAATTGATGTCAGTGGTCTCGTTGGTCATTGCACCTCTTATTGCTTAAAAGATAAGGAGATAATATGCGTTATTATGAAACAATTTATATAGTTGACCCAAATTTGGAGAATTCTCTTTTAGAAAAAACAATGAATCAGATTGGTCAAGAATTGGAAAAAACAAAAGCTAAAATAATTAATCATAGAAATTGGGGTAAGAAGAGACTTGCATATCAAGTTGCTAAACAAAAATATGGATCTTTTATTCTTTTACAATTTGAAATCGATGACTTGAGTAAAATGCAAGACTTCGATCAGTGGTTAAAGTTAAATAGTTTAGTTCTACGGCATATGATAGTTTCTTTGGATCAAAAGCCAGAGAAACATATTGAAAAATCGGAAGTTAATAAAAATCCAGAAACTGAGGATAAAGATTCTCTATCAAAAAATAATGATCCTGAAGCTGATGTTGAAGAATCCCCTGATTCTGAACATGTCCAAAAAGATAAGGAGGAATGAAAATGGCTTTTCAAAATAAAAGAAAATTCTGCTATTTTAAAGAAAATGGAATAACAGAAATTGACTATAAAGATGTAAAACTATTACGCCGTTTTGTTAATGATCAAGGTAAAATTATGCCTAGGAGAATTACTGGAACAAGTGCTAAGATGCACAGAAAGTTAGTTCGAGCCATAAAGCGATCTAGGTCAATTGCATTGATGCCTTATGTTGAAAAAAATTTAGATTAAGAGGAATTGTAAATGAAAATCATACTAATCTCAGACTATAATGGGCTAGGGAAAGCTGGTGATTTAATAGACGTAAAGCCGGGGTTTGCTAGAAATAGACTTCTTCCTGCCGGGCTTGCTCTTATAGCTTCAAAAAAAAACATCGCACTCATTGAAGAGAAAAAAAGGGTTATTGCAAATAGCAAAAAAAGGCAAGATGCTTCCCAAAAAGATCTACTAAATAAATTATCAAAAACTGAAGTTACTATTGAGGCACAGGTCGGTGAGGAAGATAAAATGTTTGGTTCTATAACTGCAGGAGATATACAAAAATCTTTGAAAGAAAAAGGTATTGTTATAGATCGAAATACTATAATGCTTGAGACTCCCATAAAATCTTTAGGAATTTTTCATGTAAAAGTACATCTGTCAAAAGACAATGAATGTGATGTTAAAGTATATGTAATTAAATCCTAATTAATTTTTGACTTTTTAATTCAATTAATTAAGTAATTATGTTTGCTGAAGTTGCATTTCCAATTCGCAGTTTCCAAACTTTTACGTATTCGGTTCCAGATGAGCATGCTTGTGAAATGCATGTGGGAGTACGTGTTTATGCCCCTTTTAGAAATAAAACAATTCAAGGGGTAGTAGTAAATATTAAAAATACTAGTTCATTTAAGGGACCAATTAAAAAGATTATTAAACCAATAGATAAAGTTAGAGTCATAACTCCATCATTATGGAGGTTGATAAAATGGGTAAGTATTTATTACATGACTCCAATAGGGAAAGTAGCCAATTCCGTAGTTCCAAAGTCGTTATCGAGCTCCTATAAACCTCAATTGGAAAAGTATGTAAAAACAAAGAGCAAAGTCGATTCTGAAAAGTTACACCACTTAAAAAAAAATGCCCCTAAACAATATTTGGCCTTCAAAGCTCTAACAAAGAATAATACTCTTTGCAAAGTTTCTTCATTAAAAAATATTGTAGAAAACCCGCTTCAAATCTGCAAGGCTCTTAATAGTAAAGGGTTTGTAAAATTAATTGATCAAACGAAAGATTTAAATGTAAATCAATCTATTTTTGAACCTGTTTTCAAAGATATTGCCTTCAATAAATATCAAACACGAGTAATAAATAGTGTAATTGATGCTTTAAAGTCCTATGACTTTAGCTCTTTCTTGCTCCATGGTGTAACAGGAAGTGGGAAAACAGAAGTTTATATTGCAGCTGTTAGGTATTGTTTAAGTCAAAATAGGACTTCAATTATTCTATTACCAGAAATTTCTCTGACTCCTCAAATTGCTGGTCGCTTTCGAGCAGTTTTTGGAGATATAGTAGCTATTTGGCACTCAAAATTAAAACCGCAACAACGCTCTTGGACTTGGAGGAAAATATGCACTGGAGATTTTAAAATTGTAATTGGCGCGCGTAGTTCAATATTTTCACCACTAAAGAATGTAGGGTTAGTCGTTGTTGATGAAGAACAAGAATCTTCGTTTTATCAAGACGCAAAAGAGCCAAGGTACCATGCTAGAGATGTAGCCCTGATGAGAGGATCCTTTGAAAAAGCAACAGTTATTGTTTCTAGTGCAACTCCAAGTTTAGAAAGCTATTACAATTTTAAGCAAAAAAAAATAGCTTATTTGAGCTTACCTAAGCGCTATGGTGATGCTAAATATCCTAAAGTACACATTGTGGATATGTTAGCTGATAAAGAAGAAACGGGCAAGTTTGACCAGGTTATTTCTGGGTTATTACAAGATAAAATTGAACAAAAACTTAATAAAAAAGAACAAATTATTTTAATTCAAAACCGTAGAGGCTTTTCACCAAGTGTAAAATGCAATGAATGTGGTGCTCTCATGATGTGCAATCAATGTAAAATAGCACTTACATTTCATAAGAATGAAAATAGATTAGTTTGTCATTTTTGCTCTTTTTATTTAAAAAATGAACGTCTATGCTGTCAAGAATGCAAAAATTCTGTTTTGAATTTTTCTGGTACGGGAACTCAAAAAGTTGAGCAGCTCATAAGTCAGACTTTTCCAGAATCAAAAATTTGTAGACTGGACATGGATACTTCTAAGTCTAGTTCTAATATCACTTCTATTTTAAAATCTTTTAGTAATCAAGAGTTTGACATCTTAATTGGCACTCAAATGGTTGCTAAAGGATTAGATTTCCCAAACGCAACACTAGTAGGCATAATTAATGCTGATCTAGGCCTTTATATGCCTGACTTTCGAGCAACAGAAAAAGTTTTTCAGCTCATTTACCAAGCCTCTGGCCGTTCAGGGAGAAGTTCTAAGGAAGGAGAGGTTGTAATTCAAACATATCTTCCAAATAGTCCGGTTATTGAGAGTGCAAAAAATTTAGATATAAATAAGTTTTATGAAGGAGAATTGCTCGAGCGAGAAGAATTAAATTATCCTCCATATAGTTGGTTAGCAAAGATCGAATTTGTGGGCCCTGATAGACTTAAAGTTTATTCTCTTTTAGAAAAGGTAAAACACAACATAAAATATAAATATATCGGGCTTGATATTCTAGGTCCGGCACCGTGTTTTCTAGAAAAATTAAAGAATAACTACAGATTTCAATTAGTTTTTAAATCTAAAAAGACTTATGACCCTAATGGTAGTCTGCTGCATGCGTTCATTAAAAGGAATTTTAAAGTTTACGAAAATAAAAAATTACTAGGTCGTAATAAAATCAATATTTATTTTGACCCAGTAAGTCTCATATAGATATTTATGTCTCCAATGTGGATTTTAAAATATTCTTTTTTACTACTTTTTGTCAAAGCATCAGTATATGCTAATACAAACGCATTTACATCGCCTTCTTGTTTCAGCATGGGTGGAGCTGGATCTTTATCCTTATCTGTAAATACTCCAATAAGAAACCCAGCTGTTTTTAATCATTCTAGGAGTCTAACTACATCTATTGTAAAATATCCTGCTTTAATAAATAGTCAAAGTGTGAATATTAATTTACCAATGGGAAATATGGCCTTTTCCTCTTCTTTAAAATATTTATCATATGGAATATTCAATGGTTATAATGAAGAGGGGGAAGATAATGGCACTTATAGATCATACGAAACTTGGATCGATGGATATATGTCAAAGAAGATTGAATTCCGTCCGATTTTCATTGGATCCAGAATTAGTCTTAAATCATCAAACTTCTACACACATAACATTAAAGCACTCTCTGGCTCTTTCGGATTAATAAGATATTTTAAAGATGAAAATAGTGCAATTGGTCTCTCAATTAACCAAATTGAATTCAAATATTCCAACCATAAATTTTCTAAATCTGCTCCGAGTTTTACTCTAAGTGGTTCTAAAAAGCTTAAGTATTTACCAGCAATTGGTTATGTTGATTTTTTATATGAAAAAAATAGAGCAGAAGTTTTTATGGGAATATGTTTTATCTACTTGGAAAATATAAAAGTCCAAGCCGGATCTTCTACCAGAAAATTTAGCCAAAATACTTCGCAGAGTTTATCAAGAACGATTTTGGGAGCTAGTGGTTTTGGATTTAGTTACAATAAAAACCAAATATTAGTGCAATATGGATTTTATTACTATGGTGTAGGAATAAGAGTAGACGGTTTGAATATTGGAATAAAATTTTGATATTATTTAAATATATCCTACCTTTACTGATTTCATTTGGAAACGCAGAAAATAACTATCCTATTGTATTCATTCACGGATTTATGGGATGGGGGCCAGAAGAAATGGGAGATTATTCATATTGGGGTGGGGAAAATAATTATATAAAAGAACTAGAATCTGATGGTTTCATAGTATTTGAAGTTTCTGTTGGTCCAATATCTTCAAATTATGACAGAGCTGTTGAAGTATTCTACCAACTAAAAGGAGGTCAAGTTGATTATGGTGTTGTTCATTCAGAAAAAAACAATATTATTCGTAGCCCTGTTAAGAAAAATTATGTTGGTTTATATCCTGAATGGAGTGAAAAAAACCCGATTCATATTTTTGGACATAGTATGGGCGGGCAAACTGCAAGAATGTTAAACTACCTATTGATTCAGGAAGTATATCAGAAAAATGGTATAAGAGAAGAGTCTGATTTGCTTGGTAATTCATACTCTGGTTGGATTAAAAGCATTTCAACTATTTCAACACCACATGATGGAACAACTTTAACTCATATAATAACAAGTACAATTCCCTATATTCAATATTTTGCAGGGTTAGCAGGGCTTTTTGGGAACAGCTATTTTGATTTTGACCTTGAACAGTTTGGTATCAAAAAACAAAAAAATGAAACTTGGCTAAGTTTTATAACTGGACTGAAAGACAATTCAATTATTGACACCAGAAATTTTAGCACCTACGATTTAAGTTTAGTTGGGGCAAAAGATTTTAATAGCTATGTGCAAGCTTCCCCAGATGTATATTACTTTTCATTTATTACATCTAGCACTAAGCGGGATAAAAAAACTACCTTCCATGTGCCCTTAGATAACACACCGTTGCTTAATAAAGCTAGAGCAAAATTAATTGGATCAAGACCAGGTTACTGGGATGATGGGAGTCAGACAGATTCATTATGGTATGAAAATGATGGGGTAGTTAATTCAATTTCAATGTTCGGACCTACCTCGGGAGTTAATGGCCCTGACCCAATAATTGAGTATGATCCTAAAGATATATTAATAACAGGCCAGTGGTATTGGGAAAAGATAGATCGAATGGATCATTGGAGCGTCATTGGACATTTTGGTTCAGAAGAAAAAAAAATGCGAGGATTTAGAATAATAAAAAAACATCTTGAATTATTAAAAACTCTTCAATAGCTAATATAAATAGTTTGTATATTACAATTATGAAGCACAGTGAATTACTTTTCCAACTATTTTGCAATCTTAAGGCATTGTACCAAAAAAATCTTAAATTACCAAATATTAGCTTTCAGCAGATTCTATCAATAGCAAATATAGACGATGATGGGGTAGATATGTCGAGTTTATCAAAAATATTAGGGGTCGATAACAGTACGGGAACTAGGCTTATTGATGGCCTTGAAAAAAAAGGTCTAGTCAAAAGATCCCGCGATGAAATTGATAATAGAATTGTCAAAATTTTTCTTACGAATAGAGGGAAAAAAATATATAATTCTATTGAATTTGAACTAGAAAAAATTGGGCATAAAATTGAAAATCAAATTAGTTTAAATGCCAAAGAGGAAAATGTTGAATTAGGTATCTCTTTAAATTGGGCAATCATAAAATGTTTAAATAATTGATAAATACAAATAAAAATTTTCCTCAAAAAGTAATATCCTGGTATTTAACGAATAAGAGATCTTTGCCTTTCCGTAAGTCAAAAGATCCGTATAAAATTTGGTTATCAGAAATAATGTTACAACAAACTCAAGTTATAACTGTTCTACCATATTATACTAAATGGATTAAAAAATTTCCAACATTAAAAGCTGTTTCATTATCAAACATAGATTCTTTACTTAAACTTTGGGAAGGGCTTGGGTATTACAAAAGATGTATAAATTTTTATAAAGCTTCTAAAATTGTTATTGATGAACATAATGGCAAAATACCTGATAAAAAAAAGGAGCTCTTAGTTTTACCTGGAGTTGGAGAGTATACTGCATCAGCAATATTATCTATTGCCTTTAACAAACCTTTTCCTGTTATAGATGGTAATGTAAAAAGGGTGATGTCCAGAGTAATTGGTATAAAGAAGCTTTCAAAATTTAATCTTAGAAAAATCAACAGACTCCTAGAACAATTAATTTGTAGATCACAACCGGGAGATTTTAATCAAGGGTTGATGGAAATTGGAGCGTTAATTTGCAGACCAATTAATCCAAGGTGCAAAGAGTGTCCAATAAATAAAAATTGTTATGCTTTTGCGAAAGGAGACCCTGAAAATTTCCCAGAAAAAAGCATGAAAAAATCTAGGCCAAAATACGATGTAGTAGTTGCGATAATATGGAGAGATAATAAATTTTATATTCAAAAAAGACAAAAAGGTAAGATGTTAGGAGGGCTGTGGGAATTCCCTGGAGGCATAGTTAACAAAGGAGAAGATCCGGAAAAATTTTTAAAGCAGAAAGTATTAAAAGAATGCGGAACCGATTTAAATATTCTTAAGAAAGTAGGAATTGTTGATCATGCTTTTTCGCATTTCACCATAAGGTTATGCGGTTATTTTTGCTCAGAAAAAAACCTTCCTATTAAAGAAGACGGAAATAGGGAGTGGATAAATAAAAAAAATATAAAAGATTATACTTTTCCAAAGGCTAACCATAAGCTTTTTAGACAACTTGAAATTAAAAATTGGGATGTTTAAAACCTTTTATTCCTTGATAATTTGGCCGATTTGGTATGCATTCTTTATTCCCTCCCTTTTTTTACTTTTTTTATTAATTTTACTAATTCCAAGAAAATATTTCCATTATTGTATTAAACCAATATGCTGGATGTATTGCTTTTTAGCGGGGCAGTGGTTACGAAAAATTAATGATCCCCCTGAAAGCAGCGGGGGACCTTACCTATATATGTTTAACCATGTATCTATGTTTGACCAGTTTATGATTGGGGCATATGTGGGGCATTATATAACGGCCGTTGCTGCAATTGAAACATTTAAATATCCGATTTTTGGGTTCATACTAAAAAAATACGGCATTGTCCCAATCGTACGGCAAAAAATTAAAAAAGCTATAGTAAGTTTAAAAGTCGCTGAAGAAGCGATTAAACAGGGAACTTCCTTTTTAATTTCACCTGAAGGGACAAGAACGTTAACGGGTGAAATTGGACCATTTAAAAAAGGACCTTTCCATTTGGCTAAGAATACTAATGCTACAATTGTTCCAATAGCCCTTAGGGGAGGCTTTACAGCAAAGAAGAAAAATGACTGGCGATTACAGCCAGGTGTTTTAACGGTTGTTTTTGGGGATCCTATAACGAGCATAGAATATAAAGAATTAGATATCAGAGAATTAAGAGATTTGATTTTAAAGAAAATAATTCAATTGAAAAAAAGGAGTTAATACTAATGAGGCAGTGGGTTTTATATATCTTATTATATCCTTCGTTCTGTATATGTCAAACTGTTGAACAAAAATATGGAGATCGGATAGAGCTCCTTGGAGTAGCATTTAGGGACCCATTAGTATTATGTCAAATATTTATTGCTATATTTTTAATTATTGTTTTTCTTCAGTCTAGCTTAGATAAAATTTTTGAAAGAAAAAGTAATCTTGTTTTTTTTCAATCTTATTTTTCAGAGACTATTTTGAGACATTTCACTTCTTATTTATTAACTATAGTTACAATTTTTGAACTTATCGGAGCCCTTACACTTATTTACGGAGTTTATCATTCGTTTGTAGCTAGGACAACTTTATGGATTTTTTACGGTTTTGTAATTCTGGCTGTAACTATATTATTTTTGTTAACGGGTCAAAGAATTGCAAAAGACTATACAGCTGCAGCCCAGCTTGTCCCCTATTTTATATTAATTATGCTTGGTATTATGAGTATGTACTGATTATCTTTTTAATCATTTTTTTGACTTAAATCAATTTTAATCTCTTAACTAAGTAATATTTATAAATGAAAAAAGAAAATTCTTCTACTACGGTATTATTGACAATTAATATAATTCTGGTGATCATAGGATTGCTAATGATAAATAAACGCATTTTAAATAATGATGAAAAATCAGATACGCTTAAACAAAAAATTAATCAAATCGAATCCCAACTAGACGTTTTAATCGACGATACAAAAACTGCAAAACAGCAGGTTATTGTTGCAAATAAAGACTTCATACAGTTAAGTAATTCAATGGCAGTAAATGATAAAATACTAAAAAAATTGAATACCGAAATAAAAGGCGCAGTAAAGGATATAAAAGAAGTAAAAGATCTTACAAAACTTCAAAATAGAAAGCTTTACATTTCCGAATAATTTGTTGTTTTCTTTATTCAAAATATTTTTAACTGTTTAGATTTTCAAATTAAATTGAATACCTATTATTGTAAAATTAAGTTATGTTAAAGGAGTACAAAGATGGCTTATATAATTTGTGAACCTTGTGTTGGAACCTGTGATACTGCTTGTGTAGAAGTTTGTCCTGTAGACTGCATTCATGGCCCATATGATAAAGAAGGCGCTGGTGCTGAAGCAAAGGTAGATGGATTTATTCCAAAAGATGAAGACTCACTCTATATTGACCCTGAAGAGTGTATAGATTGTGGTGCGTGTGAACCAGAATGCCCCGTTGAAGCTATTTTTGAAGAAAGTGAGGTTCCAGACGAATGGAATAAATATATAAAAATTAATTATGACTGGTTTGGTAGAGAATACTCAGGCTAGTCTGGATTAAATATCAGTTGGAGAAAAGCGGTTGTAGTTACAACCGCTTTTTTATTGAAAAAATGGAAAAAAATCAAATATTAGAATTATTAAAAACAATAAAGTACCCTGGCTTTAATCGAGATGTAGTCTCTTTTGGAATGGTAAAAAAAGTCGAAGTAAAAGATGATGGTGTTCAAATTTACCTGAATATTTCGTCCCAAAATGAGGAGAAGAGGCAACAAATAATAAAAGAAATTAAGAATCTTCTTCATTCTAAAGTTAAAAGTTTAGAAATAAAACTTTCTGAAGATAAAGCCCCACCAATTCAGACTCAAAATCTCGACGCTACTAAAAGTTTGAAGAATATTAAAAATATCATTGCTGTTGCAAGTGGAAAAGGAGGTGTAGGAAAATCAACCATTGCCGTTAATCTTGCCTGCTCGTTAGCTAAAAATAATTTTAAAACAGGACTTTTAGATTTAGACATATATGGTCCATCTTTACCAATCGCGTTAGGATTATTTGACCAACCTAAAATGACCCAAAACAAAAAATTAATTCCATTGGATAAATATGGACTGCAAGTTATGAGCTTTGGTTTTATAAGTGGGAATAAATCTCCTGTTATTTGGAGAGGTCCACTTGTTTCAAGGATGACAGAACAGTTTTTTATGGATGTTGAGTGGGGTGAGCTCGACTTCTTG
>MDTC01267080.1_pt1 | contig 30522 bp, 33 predicted proteins | sample 811181 | NCBI WGS metagenome assembly MDTC01 (sample SAMN05326644, study PRJNA326480) | marine metagenome | isolation source: seawater | place: Pacific Ocean: North | collected 2011 | reverse complement strand
TTATTATTACAATACTTTTGTATCAAACTATCTCGTGATAGCTCAGTTGGTAGAGCGACAGACTGTAGTGGTTATTTTCTATGTTGACACGATTTTGGCTGTGTCTTGACGTTGAAATCTGTTGGTCGGGTGTTCAATTCACCCTCGCGAGAAATTTTATTTATTTTGCTGCAATGCTTGCGACGTTGTTTGAGTCAGAACAATGTTCGTATTGCGTTCCATACAACTCGGAAAAATCAGAGTATTTGAGATTTTTTACATTACTTTCTCCATACACATTCGGATTGAACGTTACAAGGAATGAAGCGTCATTTGTGTTTGAAGGAACAAATTTTGCTACATCGCCATATTTAATTTTTTCATTGCTATTAGAATTGTCTTTATTTTTTATATGATATATTTTGTTACATAATTTTACTGTATCATTGTACTTTATATGAGGCTCATTGCCACTTTGATTCGTAAGATTAATTTCAGATGGCAATTCTGTTTTCTTTGCCGAAACTAGTTCGGGTGTTTGGTTATTGCATTGCACTATTTTATCTTCGCCAAATATGTTGAAAATTCCGAGCGTTTCGCTTAGTTGTAATTTTCCGGAATAAGGAACCGCACAACTGCTAACTTGAAGGGTGTTTGGTGGATTAGTTGACGACACTTGCGATTGCTGAGAATTAAGTTCCCACTGTTGATTTTTGTTGTTTGGGTTGCAATCCCACATGTGTACCTTGCCTCCCCTTTGGCTTCGTTGGGACGCATCCAGACATTTGCCGTGGGTTGCTTTGATTTGCCTCGTACTCGAATTGTAATCCCATTGTTGATTTTTATTGTTTGGGTTGCAATTCCACATGTGTACTTTGCCGCCTCGGTTATTTCGTTGGGACGCATCGAGACAGAGACCATGGGTTGCTTTGATTTGCTTCGTATCCGAATTGTAATTCCACTGTTGATTTTTATTGTTTGGGTTGCAATTCCACATATGTACCTTGCCTCCGTTACGACTTCGTTGGGACGCATCGAGACAAATTCCATGAGTTGCTTTGATCATAGAGTTTGGAGGACCCGGGATGTTCAATAACTGGTTTTGGATTTGATGTTGAACGTGTTGATTATTAGATTCTTGTTGAACGTGTTGATTATTAGATTCTTGTGCTCTACCTCGTGCTGCCGCGCGCGCTCTTTTTTTCTTTTTTTTTCTTTTTTTTTTTTGGCTTCTAAATGATATGCTTAGTTTTCGTCTCCTCGATCTCCGTCTCCTTGGACGGCGGCGTCTTTTTCCTCTGGCGCCTTCAATAATACTGGAATTAGGTTTACAATTAAATAAAAAAAACCCTACCAAAACAAAAGTTATAACCGATAGCAATAATACTTTCAGTATTGTTTTGAAATGACTTTTGTAAAACATTGCATATATATATAAATATAACATAATATCCGATTGAATATATTGCTATTTAGTTTCATTGATGTGCATTTTTTTTTGCTCTTGTGGCGCAATGGATAGCGCGCGTGACTTCTAATCACGAGGTTGTGGGTTCGAGTCCCACCTAGAGCTTTTAGTATTTATTTATTATTTTATCTTTTTTTTAGTTTGTTAATATATATATTATTATGGCAAAATCTAACTTAAAGACCCTGACTAAAATGATGAGTTTAAACAAGCTTCAGAAAAAAATCATGTTTCTGATGAAACCTAAAAATATGTACAAGGTGGTAATATTACTTGCGGTGTTGGGTATTTTATACTTTATCCGGCAGCGATTTTTGGCGAAGGAAGGATTTGCGAGTACCGCGGAAGAGTTTGAAGAAGCGATTGTTGGTAAAAAGGCGCTTGTCTTATTTCACGCCGAATGGTGCGGACACTGCAAAAAATTCATGCCTGAGTGGGATGAAATCAGCACAGAAGTGGAAGCAAAGTCCCAGGATGTTATCTTGCTTAAGGTCGAATGCGGAGATCCTGCCAAAAATGAGAAACATGACGAAATCATGAAAAAATATGCTATCAAAGGATATCCGACTATTTTGTCATTTGACGAATCGGGAAAGCATACGGAATATGATGGTGAACGCAGTAAACAAGGCATTTTAAAATTTTTGGGTCTTTCCGCATAATCACTTTTGTGGAACTTCCAAAGTCAAATTATCTATATTGCAATCTAACTTATTCATATTTATATGGTAAATGTTCTTATTTTTATCATCCAAATTAATTTTGTTGAACGCAAACAAAATTAATTTCGCACGGGAATATTGCTTCTTATTTACAAGTATTACATTGTATCCCTTGGCATGATTTTTGGTGTTTTGAATTTCTTTCCAGTAACCAGTCTTCATTTGGCGAAAGAGCAATCCTTGTGTGCTACATATGAAGTGCGTTTCTTTTTCACTGTTTTCCTTGATAGAAAACTCATAGAGCCGCGACTTCATGGAAATTTGATTGTAATTTGAGTAGACTTGTTCCTTGGACAGTTTTTCGTACATTATTATATAGTTAGTGAGCGGATGGATGGTTCCCTTATTTGGGTTGCGTATCTAGTTTCAATTTTATTTCTTATACGAATGGGTGCTAATCATAGAAAGCGACCAATCTGCGCCGTTCAAATTCAAAAGGTTCCCACGATCGTCCAATAATTTTACATTGAGTTTTGAAATGTCGACTGGACCGTTGTATTTGCGTTTGAATCTGTTTTTGTCGCTTGTGAACATGGAACTTCCCCATACTAATGATTTTGTCTCGAATGGCACAATTGCAAACACATTGTTGATCAAGTCCGCCGATAATTTGCTGTTTGTTTCGTTGAATGATGCGCGATAGTTGTTAACCTGTAGCGAAGAATACAATTGGTTTTTGGTGAGGCTTCGTCCCGACGCATTTACATAACTGTCGTAATTGCCGTCATTCAAGCAATTGAGTGAATTGTCGATGTCTTTGAAATATTTCTTGTTACTTATGTAAGGCTTTCCATTGCTGATTTGAACCAAACTCTTATTACTTTGATTCTTGTTCATATCATCGATGACTATAATAAAGTATTTTGTATACGGCAAATGACACAATGCCTCGGCGGTGACGGTGGTGGTGCTCTTCACATCGTAGCTAATTTTGTCGTAATTTTCAACATCTACATTTCTGAAACCTAATAGCCAGCCTAAATTGTAATTGACTTTGCTTTGAACATTTGACCCACTGTTTGCGGATAGACATCGGTCTGCAAATGAATAGTCGCTTGTTTGATTATTGTCATAAAATATTGCGCTGTACCCACTGGCATCTCCGCTCGTCACGGTGACCTTGTTTGTTAAATCTTGGATTTCAAACGAAAGGTCAATTGTGCTGGCAGATAATTTGTCGTTTATGCTTGAAATAATAGAACTATTTGAATAATTTCCGTCATCAATCATGATTTTGGTTGAAGAATCATTGGAAATATCATACACATAGAAATAGTTGTTTCCTTGGTCTTCGCTTATGTTGTAGAAGGTGAACGGGATGCAGATATTCGCCAACTCTAAACCCACAATGTTATCTAGCGTATCATTCAAATCAATAATCATGTCGCTACTTGCGTACGAATCATACTTTTGATTTTGAGACAGCAAATTTTCGCGATAACAGGAGTCGATGTTTATGATGCGATGATTTTCGTGGTAAATTGGCAAATCTGCTCTGGTGGTAAGCGCAACTTCTGTACTGACACAAGGCTGCGATTGCGACTGAAACGATGAGGATGAAAAAAGTTGTTTAGCTAACACGATTGCTGAAGTTTCAACAAAATCTTGAATGTATTTGGAATTTTTGTAATTGTATTTTTTCATTAGATGCGAAAATAAATGTTTTTTGCCATCTTCAACATCTAACATTGTGTACGTATTCAAGAATACGTTGCTATTCATAGAATCATTGTAAAGTTTTTTTATGGTCTTTAAATCATGATTGTCCATATTCAATTCTTGGGTCATTTGCTCCATATTTATGATATTATATATAATAGGTTATAATTTTTTACAACAATACTGAACTATTTTTATTTCAATATTGTTAAGTATACATCAGACCAATTATACAATAATTATACAAATCATTGATCGTGTCTTCTATTTTTTCGTCTACCTGCATATTTGCGGAAGGCGCTCCTCCCAAATTCAATATTCGGTTGATTTTGTCGTTAAGACGAACAATAATACCAATCAATGCGAAATCAACAAACGAGTTTCCATAGTCGGCGTTCTTCTTTTCAAATAGTGTTGCGTTGTTGGTCATGATGGTTTCGGAGTCGGTCTTTTTTAAAACACACAAAATAGTCAAGCTATTTTTAGCCAAATCAATCAAACAATTATTCAATGGCTTTTTATCCGGGTCGATTTGTTCGTTAATTTTGACGGACGTTATTGAAATACTTAGATTGTTTAACAAGTATAACTTTTGGGTGTTTAGTTCTCTCAGATAATTTTTCATCACTTCTTTTTTGCCTGGGGGCGGAATTGCCTGGAATGCCTCTTTGACAATCACTAACGCTTCTTGATATTTTTTCATATGTGATAACTTTTGTAATATGATTATAGGTGTCTTTCAAATTTTAATTCAATTTTATTATTTATTATAAGAAAAATTGAATTAATAGAATAAACACATATAGCAATATATGTCAAATTGGAATGAGCCTAACTGATATACAATCAATTTTAGTGAACATGTCTAGCCAAATCGATCAGATCAAGAGTGGGATGGATGAACTAAACACTAAAGTAGGCACAATAGAAACAAGGGTAAAAGAGTTGCAAACTGCTCAACCGCCTCAGACCCAGATTGCCATGGTTACTACGATCTCGTCCTCGGAAGAGAAAATTAAATTGCTCAATGATCAAACCAAGATTGATTTACAAGAAGATTTGGTGGCTGCGATACAAGCCCGATGTGTCATCACTGATTCGGGAGTTCATAGTATATTAGAGCAGAACGTCACAATATACGACTATATTGTGGACCTTATTTATGAATTTGACAACGAATCCTCTTCCAATTATATATACGGATTTACTGATTCTAAAAATAATCTGTACTATTGGAATCATTCTAAAAAAACCTGGTCAAAACTGACAAAGACTTATTTACATGAAATATTTATGGAAATACAACAAAAAATCATAATCAAATACAACGAGCTTATGAACAAAAATAATGAATTGAAGAAAGGATGCGTAGAAAATGGAGATCTTATTTTCACAGATGATTTTGAAAAAAGACATGGCGATTTCAAAAAAAGTCTAATTTCTAAGTTTATATAATTTTGTCTTTATTTACTATAATGAAGAGGAACACAAGAAAGAATCTCGCAACTAAATTGAAATTACGGAAGTTGCGGAAACCGCAGAAGCCGAGAAACTCGCGCAAGTCAACAACGGTGAAAGTGGTGAAACAAAAGCGAACCGGGGGTGGTGGAATCATCGGGGGTGGAATTGACTTAATTTCTGCTGATAATAATTCGTTCAACTCAAATCCATATGTGCGCGAGAGTCACAATTGTTACATGTACTTCTTGAACAAAAAAAATGACGAGGTTGTAAAAATATGCAAAAAGGACTACCCTAAACACAAGCTGTGTCGCCGAGCCCAACCTGGTTACGTATCGGGGCATCCGTTGTTGAAGAAGGGCGATTACAAATGTCCCAACATCATGAAGCGCACTTTGGACGATAATCCAAACATTTACAAAATTGATGAGAATCACAAATGTAGTCCGTCTCACTATAAGGGAGCGCTTGTTGTTGCGCCCAACCGGGACTATCATTATTATCGTAAAAATGATGATGGGCAATGGACCCATAAACCTGGATACAAACCGTCCACAGTATTAGATTCAAAAAACAATTTGATTGTGAATCCTCGCAAAGCCGCACGCGACTACGGGGGCACTCTGAACTATAAAGAGTTTTGTGGATACCTTTGCGTACCTAGAGAAGAAAGGAAAAAGAGAATGGCTCATTGGAACTATGATCACAATACTCATAAAGGGGGCGGGAAAAAATTAAAAAAAAAACGAACGAAGAACATCACGAAGCATGCGATGAAAAAAAAGACAAAAAGAAGGTCAATAAAAAAGAAATCGAGAAAATGAGCTGACTGGTTTTGGCGTTTATTTTTTATTATAAATTTGTAGTGAATATCAATACATTGATTCTTATTTATATGAATACTTCTGTAAACAATAAAGACAAATATGGCGAAGTTTTTACTCCACCATTTTTGGTGCAACAAATGGTTGATGATTTGAAGTTTGAAAGTGGATATGAATTATCACTACCGAATATAAATAATGTATTTGAACCTGGTGCCGGCAAAGGTGTCTTTTTTGATGTTTTCGTGAATCAGAATAATTGTTTCTGCGGAGATTTCAATTACATATTAAATGAAATTAATAGCGAACATTTAGATGATTTACAGAGTGTTTGCAAAAAACAAGGGGGTAATAGTGAGATTGTTTTGCAAGACTGTCTGGATTTTCATGCTGAATGTTGCATTGATTGGCTAGGAGATTGCGATCTTGTGATTGGGAATTTGCCATTTAACTGTAATACTAAAAAGTTTGTGCCATCATTGGCAATAAATCACAAAGATGAGGAAAGCGTGACAAAGTCTAAATCGGTGACAATGTGGACTAAAATTACACACTTTTGCTTTGAACATATATTGAAACCAGGTGGGTATTTTTACGCGATTATTCCGTGTATTTGGTTGAAACCCGATCGGGGCGGGGTTTACGATTTGTTTACTCGCGACAATTCTGTTCTCATGTTGAAAACGTTTGATTGCAAGACCGCAAACACTATCTTTGATTATAATTGTCAAACACCTATTTGTTATGTTTTAGTTCAGAAAAAAAAGACAAATTGTGATAAACCATTTAAGTTATATGATCATCAAAAAGAGAAATATTTGGATTTTAGATTGAGCCCCGGCAAATGCATCCCCACGCATTGTGTCCAACAATTTATTTGTCACTCTGAGTATCTAGAGAAAAATAAAATATCTTCGTGCTACGAACATGTGTTGAAAATATCCACGTTGAATCCCAAATGTCTGGCTGGCGAAATTGTTCGGTTCTCGAAGGGAGGGTTGGAAGACTATGAGGGCGGGGGAGGTCATGGGGATGATTTTTACAAGATTATTACTGGTTCATTATTTGATAAAAAGACAAATAAGCTTACACTCAACGGATTTGCTTCAAGTGTCCCTTGTTTGTATTATGGAAAACCAAAGTTAATATTACCACATAAACGGTTGGCGAAGTTTTATAAAGATTATGATGGAACCTACAGTTGCTTTGGACGTGACATGTATGTCTTTTTATGTGATAATCAAAAACAAATTGACGAACTTTACGATTTTTTGAATAATAATTCTATTGTAAACCAGATGATTGAAACTGGATTTACAATACGAATGAACTTTATTGAAAAATATGTGTTTCAGTATATTCCATGGATTTTTCATTCTGATTTTGATTTTGAATCTTATGAACAAGAGTGTAAAATATATTGATTTTTAATACATTTATTTGGGACGCGGAGAAGATCCATTTACCTTTTCTAGATGATTCCACCAATCACTTTCATTTTTAATGTTTGAATTTGCGGATTTCCACAATATATCAGTATGATCAAAACAATACCATTTGGTTCCGTTTTCGTTAAATTCTCCAAATGTTACATCCCCTATATCTTGGGGCTTGATCCCACACTTGAAACACGGTTTGAATGACTTTTTTGTATTGTTCATGTTGCTGAGTTTGTTATAAATTTATATATTTAAAGCGTTTCAATTTTATTTAATGTTAAAAGTTCCTCTCATCCGGAATGTGCTTGTACGCTTTGATCAAATAGGGGAAAAGCGGAACTATTTTGTTATCATCACTGAGATCTACAGTTGTTCCATTTGTTGATTTGATCGTTGATACATAATGATATACCGATTCACCACCTTCCACCAGGGGGCTGCTGATTCCGTTGTAATAATCTAAATCACCTTTTCCTTCAACATATTCGTCATGTTCATAAGACGGTTGTAATATTCTAACTTCGCCATTTTTGTTGTACGATACCGGACCTGTAACTGGGACGCCATCAAACATATATCCTACTATCGGAGAAACGTTTTGAGAACTAACCAAATCATTAATGTAATCGGCTACCGAACTCTGCGGTACATTCGTCAGCGCGGAGTTTCCTGTCGCACATAGCGGATGTTGATGATAGTGATACTGTTTATTTGAATCCGGATGTCCGCAACAACTATCAAACATTTCGCTCTCAACCGCGTAAGTATTTCTACCTGCTGTAAATGAATTATACATCAAACAACCGTTTACTGCCACACCAATAGCATCTAAGGGGAGCTCATTTCTTCGATTCCATCTCCAATTTTCACCAGCGGGTTCTTTGGGAATATAAAATACATGCTCGTGATCGCCAATGTAATTGGGATTTCCATCTTCACCATCTGTCGCCAGACGAAGCTCTTGTTCCCAAATACCTTTGATTGTGATTTGTTTTCCGGAATTGTCATATATTTTGGGAGTATAGTTTGGAACTCCGTTACTTTCCACCTTGATAAATATTTTACCGTTCTCGACAATTTCTTCCGCGTTTACTCTGCAATACAAGATTTCTCTTTTGCGTCCCATAACTTTCTCACCAGATTTACCATCCAAGAATAAAAAATTTTCTGCCATATAATAAAATCAAATATTAATTTATTCTGTCTTATTTTGTCTTTTATTTGTAATTTATGTTGTTAAAAACATTCGTCAAACAGTTTCGTTTGTACACTTCAAATATATTGACAAATTCATCGCATATTTTTGGTGATGCTACCCCCCGTTTTAATTTTGGTTGAGATGTTTTTTCTGAATGACTTGTGTTAAAATTACTGTATATCACTAATCGCATGTAGTAAGAATCTATTTGAAGTGATCTATTCCATTGCAATCCATATTTGTGACTTTCGCGGTGATGAACTACGCAGAAATAAAACTCGTTTATCTTCATGATGGCTTCATAATGTGTTGGTTTCTTATAACTACTGTGAAAATGACTCATTACTATTTCCCATATTTCTTGTGGGAAGTACATGTATTCTGAATAGTTTTCACAGCGGTATCGGCTTGATTGAAATCAATATTCAAATCGTATTGATTTCAATTTTATTTTACACCTTGAATATTCAAAAATATCCATGTAACATAAGAAAATATTATTTTACACCTTGAAGGCGTCTTACTTCGCGAATCAGTTTGACATGTGTTACATAAGAAATCACGCACATCATAACAATTGTTAAAGTTGTTAAAAATATCATCTGAATAATGATCCAAATGACTCCTATTGGCAAGGTTGATGGCATTGCTGTTGTGAAATTTTCATAAGATATTTTTGTATTATGGTTATCCATATCGTTGTATGTCATGTATTTTTATTTTTATATTCATAATTATATTAATCATAATTATATCAATGATGATGGTTTGGTAGTAAATTACACCATCACAAATGACGCGTCTTTCGCAATTCCGCATACACCTTCCGTATCATCGCTATCGCTTCGGACAATACGAATATAACCGCTTTCGCCCCAGTCAGAACCCCACGAATTTTTGACAATCCAGTATTTCTTTCCATCTTCTTCGCCATAGCCCACCGCCAAGACACCATGATCTAGTTCTGTGCCGCAATTTGATGAATCCAGAATACCGCCCTTGTAAAACTGGAATGTTTTTGTATCGGCTTCAATACTTACCGCAACAGGAGTTCGGTACACCGCCTCTCGAAGAAGGCGCTCATTGTTTGCTGGAATCTTGAAACATTGGTGGAAATAAGCCACCTTTTGGCAACTCTTCACCTTTTGTGTACAAAACTCACTCTCCGCATCGTAAGGCACATCTTCTAGTTTGCACATGCCGTTGTCAATCGCATACTCAAATGCCTTGTCCATCAATCCGCCATTACAAGCCATGTTCCCATAGCGACGCGAACAATCCATCAACTGTTGCTCGCTGAAATTATAAAGCTGGTTCGTGCCAATCGCCCAAGCACCTTCTAGCGCGCCGGCGGCGCTAAACGACCAACAACTTCCACATTTCCCTTGGTTCTTCACAGTAGTTACTGCGCCTTGCTTGCGCCAGTCCCAACTTTCTGGGGGCGAAGAGTAGTCGCTTGGATTCATGGCAAAAGTCACGCAATTGCCCTCGTAATCTGGGGATACTTGACCGAGACCTTTGTAAAGTTGGTCAAATTCGGTCATTGTGTGATTGATGAACTTGTTTTCTTCGAAATTTACGCCATTTTTACTCATTTGGTTCATTTTTTCAATATAGTCTCGGTTATTGTATGCGAACGAACAACCGATGAGAGAAGAGCAAAAAATAGAGAAAAGAGCAGTTTTCAAGTAAGTGGACATTTTAGTATTTCGTTCTATAATGAATGATTTTATTTTTTTAAATTGTGTTTTAGGTTTATTTCAAAAAAAATTGAAATTGGAATGAATTAATTACGAATAACACCAACTCTCAGGAGAATTCCTCAGCATCCAATATAGAGTCACCTGTATGTCTTCATCGCAAAAACACACACACAAATTTGCGCAGGCTCCTTGGCGCATCATTCGCGAGTTTGCCGGCATTTACGGGGTGAAAATGGACTACTCCAAATTCGCTACCATTTCTGTAAGCACTATTGAAGATGCTATTAATTATAGCGAACTCTTTCAGGACAAGTTCTTTATATCGAGAATGCGCCGGGATCACAAATACTTTCGCAACCCTAAGGTCTGGAAAACTTTCTTGTTAAAACTGATTTCGAGCGGATGCAAAAGTCGCAAGTTTTACGAAGAAATTTCGCAACGAATTTTATTTAAAGATATAACGTGGAGATCGCAAAATGCCCACTTGATAAGATTAAAGGAGGGCGCTGAGGAGCGCATTCGAGGAAAACGGTGGGCAAGGCTTAAAGCCAAACAGGCAAAATGGAACAACATGTAGACATCTTGCTAACTATTTTAAATACATAATAATTTTTTTTTACATAATACATTTTCCGGAAAAAATTGAAATAAATAACATCCAAATTGCATACACATATAACAGATAAAGTAATAAATGGAATGCAAACAAGAAGAGAATCATGATGTACAAGAACTTCAAGAAGAACACAAAATTAGACTTTTGACACAACATCTTAAATTGCAGAAAGAACATGAACGTATGTTTCGCAGGTACTTTCATAGTAGTAAATTCATGAAATACATAAATGAATGTTTTTTGAACCCTGACTGCGAGGTTGAACGTGTCTATGATATTTATACAACGCGATTTACCAGCGATACATACTATCAAAATATGCGCTATAAACAAAACATAGAGTGGGACGGTGCGTTGTACAGCACAATGCTGATGTTTCCTGTAAACACGCCGGACAAATTGTTGTTTGTTCTTGATATGAATAATACCACCAACAAAATTGTTGGGATTGGCATTGTGAGAAACGTTTTGGCAAAAGACCAGGCTATCAATATTTATTCAAATCCGTCATTCAACAATTATATATACAAGAGCACATATTACATTTCATTGGCGCAAATATGTGGAAGTGAAGGCGATGATGAACAGGACGATCCGGGCTGGCAACAATTTATTGAAGATGAGCTCGAAGCGAAATTATTTTATGGAAAATCGCATTCAAAACGTGGCGGCTCTTTTATGGTATTTCCTCGTAAATTCAAAAAACGGAAACATATTCTCTTTCTTATATCGTTGTTTGTAGTATTGAATCCAAATAATTTTGTGGATAACGTAATGAATAAAGTCAAGTTTTGATTGGTTGTGCGTGTATTAGGATTTGAAATAAGTCATTAATTATTATCGTCAATGATTAATGATTAATGATTAATTATTAATTATTAATTTTTAATTTTTAATTTTTTAATATTTTGAAATACAAATAATGTTTAGATTAGGATCCGGATTCAACATACTTGCATATATGATTTTCATTGAGGATACTCAAGCGCTTGGTCTAACTGGAGCAACTAGCGTGAGTCGCGTCGGTGGAGGTTCGAGGTGCATGCTGTTTTTTACGGGAGGAAGTAACCTATTTCAATCCAATATTTACAGCGAATTTATAGAGGTACTTGAATCTAAAGATATTGATGTTTACGATGTCCCCTTCAACTATCTGGTTTCTCAACAGGATGTTCACGAGTTAAACTCTAAATATAATTATGATTACGATAGTGTCAATGTCTTAGGACACTCTTCTGGGTGTACAACAATGCTCAACCAATGCGGCGATTTGCATGGGATTAAAGATGTGTTTTTGTTGGATCCTGTCAATACTAACTTTATTGACAACTCGTTCAGCGAGTCAGTTGGTAACTATCACTCTTTGTCTTTTATTCACGCAATGAAGTCCTATAAAATTACATTTGACCCTTTTGGATTGCCTTTTATTCCATTATTCAGACTGAACGCGGCAGACTTGGATATTGGGAATGAACCGGAAGTAAACGAACTCGACATTGAAAATTATGGACATTCAGACATTTTAAATCAACCGTTGTCGGATTTTATGCACAATACACGACTGAGCGTGGGGAACAAAAATCGGGGGGCGGAAACCAAACAAAAATACTTTGGCACAATTTTGTCTTTTATTTTGAGTGTGATGGATTGATTATTCTTCCACATTTTCCCACATACTTCCCACAAAGTTTATTTTATTTTCGAAATAAAATATGCTGTCTATTTTCTCAAAAAATAAATCTTTGTATGTAAAGAAAAAATTGTTGTTGGTGTCATCTTCCATGTTCAAAGAAGATGGTGATTTCAAAATTGCATTCACTAATGTATCATCGTAGTATAACTTGTCGTATATTCCATTTTTGTAGTATATGTAATCACTGAATTTTACCAATTCTTTACTTGTGATAACGTTAGCTTCTTTCGTCTTATCTACAGATAAATTCAAATTTAGTTTGATTCTATCTTTTTTGGAACAACATACGACTTGGATTTGTTTGGTTTGACGGTAGGACTGGCACTGGTCCTCTGGGTGGTAAGGATCGTTGCGATACATATTGTAAATCACCGCACCGTCGGTAGGACTAGGCGGAAGCTTGAATAAATTGATTGGATCCATAGACAAATCATTCGATAAATAATCAAGAATCAAAGTTCCATATTGTCCAGTTGTTTTGTCTTTTATGTACGTATTGAGCTCGCAGCGGAGAGTTTGCTTGTTGCCATTTAAAAACACCGGACTGGAACAATTGTAAATATTCACGCTCAAATATTTTGCTTTTGATGATTCTTCATTCGTAAAAAGACAAACTGGTACAATAGACAAGTTGTCACTATACTTTTGTATATACCTTTCCAAATAACTAGAATAATCGGGGGTCAATTTGAAATTTAAATAAATGCTATCGGGCAAAATTGTCAATGGAATATTGAGAGAGTTCTTGGTAAACGGATTGTAAATCAACGATGGCATTCCTGTCAGCAGTCCTCCATGAATAAACTTGAGAAGTGGTATTTTCATTTTAGTTGCTACTATTTATATCCTGTCTTGTAATTTATAGTTTATATTGAATAAAATTGAAATAGATTAACCGGTTGTTTGTGAGTTCATCAGTCTTCATTTGATTTACTGCCATGTCAAACACTCAACCTCGTGCCGAGAATTTGCTCATGTTGATGGAGTGGCTGCAATTGGGGAATAAATTTCATATTCACAAGGAATTCTTCATGTACTTGGACATTGAAGATATTGCAAAGACTGCTTTTGTATCGAAACACTACCTACATAAATATTTCAAGTTTGCATGTTTTCATTTTATTGGTGTCAATTACGACCTGTTAGACTGTTTGCGGGGGGGACGAAAGCGGAGTGCGGAGATTCTGAGAGAAACGAAGTTCTTATACTCGGCAGACCAAAAAATATTTAATACCTTAAAATATATGCATATGCATAATAAATTACTGCGCAAGATTATTTGCAACTTTTTAGAAAAAACATAGTTTGTGATTTACGTTGACAGGTGTATATAAATTACAAACAAGATTCTACCAAATTGTAATATTTTTGCAAAATATGCGAACCAATATCATCTCCCATTTGAGCCAACTTTATTGATGCCAATATTATGAATTTTTTCATTGGTTTTGACAGCAGATCGTTTTGCAGAATATCTGAAATAAAATCGTGGTTCGCACTCAATATTTTATGTCCCACCGTATCGAATTTGGGTAATGCCTCTGAAACCGCCATTACAATATTTTTACCAACTTCTTCGTTGATGTGGTTTGCTTTTTCAGAGAAATGATTCAAACTTTCATAGTGTGATAATTCATAAAATGGTATGAATTTGTTGAATGCTGTCGCGTGCGCTGTTTGGGTTGTTGTTGCGGGCGCCATCGACGATGCAGAATGAATCATCGGAACAAAACTGGAAACTGGGACGGAGAAATGTATTAAATTAAACGCATTAAAACAAAGAAGCAAGATAAAAGACTTTGACATCATTTTACACTAAGCTTGTAATTATATATACAATATAAAATCACTTACTATTACAAACTCATTTAGACTTACACGACTAGAGTCTTTGATTTGTAATTTGTAAATATGAAGCTTTTTCAAAAAAGGATTTAAAAATGCTTCGTGAAACAGTTGTTATATATTATGCTAAACAAAATGATAAATGCCTTGTTTCTATTTTCATTGATTTCTTTGAACACACTGCGCGACACAAACTCTTTATCTTTAGCACCAACAATGGTCATGAAACCTATGCAGAAGCAACACTTAGTCTTTTTTCCTGCACGTTTTCAACAACCACTGCCAAGCGAAATGTATGGTAACTTTATTCTCAAATTGAAAGGCAATTATGATATACATATTGCAAGCAAAAATAAGGAAGACAATGACCTCCTATTGCAGAAAATACAAAGCAAATGTTCAGATTATGACAACATTGGATTTATTTCACATTCAAGCGGGGTTGCTGATTTGTGGAGTGCTTATTCTTCAAATCCAAATATTAGAATTGGAAAGATCATATTGATCGAGCCACTAGACTTACGAAACGGCTGGTTCAATATTCCTTCGCCTCCGAACTATATGATGGAAATGATGGAAATTAGTGATATTAATGATATTAATAATAAAATCGAAGAGATCATAGAAACAGACTATGTGGAACTATTCAAGTCTAACATTTTTGGAGGATTTTTTTCTTCAAAAAAGACAAAAAAGACAAAAAAGACAAATCAGACAAATCAGACAAATCAGGATGGAAATATTAAGGTGGGGGACGTTGATGAAGGCACCGGAGGATCTCTAATAAATCATCTTGAAAATAACGGTAAATTATTGGTTGTGAAACATAAAATATCCGACAAGTGGAAGTTTGTACCCACAATCCCACCACTTTCAATGTTAAATGCAGATTTGATGGATTTCGAAAAAAACATGGACATTCAGGAAATATTAATTGATGGTTTCAGTCACTTTGATATTTTGGATCGTCCATGGGCAAACTTGATGAATCGTGCCTCACTAGGCAACAACAAAAATGAAGAAGAACTAAAAGAGTACTTGAACCTCATTGACAATATTGTTTGTGAATTTTGCAATCAATGAATACGTTAATGAGTTTATTTATACTATATATACAACATTACTATATATAGTATGAGACTTACTTCAGCATTTATAAATAAAGTGAGCATAGGCGGAGGCATCGTTAGTAAACAATCATTTATGATGAATCCGTTAAGAATACGACAGCACATGAGCATGAATATTCCGTCGTTAAATGGGGCTGATATAGGCATACCTCTTAATATTATCGACAATGTGTTCACCAACTTACATTACGGATATGATGTGACGACCTTGAAAGGCGTTGTATTGCAATTCTTAATCGGTTATTATACCTACGGAAAAGACAGATATAAAGATGCGTTAGAATACTTTCAAAACGGCTGTGGAGTTGAGTACATAGAGAGTGAAAACAATACATATGTTATGGAAATAGCTAATAATAAGAGAGAACTATACGAAACGTTATATGCGAATCGGGATTTTTATCAAGCGTCTTATTGTGTTGTCTTTTATTCTATATTAGTAATCTTATTCAACAATCAATATTGGTATTTGAATACACCAACCGCTGGACTTCTTTACAGCACTGAATATTACAAACAACTGAAATCTCAATTTGTCGGATTCAAACCGTTATTTGTTGCAAGCATGTGGACATTTTCGGCGGTGATTCTACCTTGCGTATTGCATGATCACAATTATTCAATACTTCAAGACGTGAATGATTATTTTCCGTGTTTTTTATTATTGTTTGCTTGCACGAACTTGGCTGATATTAAAGATATTGATGAAGACACGCTGAACGGGGTGAATACATTGCCGGTTTTTTGGGGGAAGAAAAACACGCAAATGTTGGTTCTTTCCAGTCTGGCATTGTCTTCATATATGTTTGGGGTTCACCCTCATTATATGGACCGACCAATTATAAACGGAGTTTTTGAGATACAAAACAGTGTACTTTCATTGGTGACGTTCTTGTTATGATATGATGATAGTATGATGGTTTGCTTGGTCTTTATCTGGAACTCAGTGGGTTTTTCTAGTTATTTTTCTCGTCATATTATAACACAACATAATGGCATCAGGTTTATCGGCAGGACCACCAACTCCGAAGTCGGAAAATAATGCAGATATGGGATATTCTAGCGACGAGGACGATATATTGTATGCACCAAAAGTATCATACAAAAAACGTAAAGAAGAAATCGCCGAAAAGGAAAATCCCTCGTTAGATTCGGATGGTATCGAATATTGTAAAAATGAACCGTTAATCTCTGAATTATTTAACACAAAACAGTTGCCACAAGAAGTTCATACAAAATATAAAACTTACGATGTGAACCGTTCTTACATTTACATAATATCCAAAAAGGTGGATGGGCGAACATTTATCAAGATCGGTATGAGTAAGCTTGGAAACAGCAAACAAAAAATCAGTACACGGCTGGAGAGCGCTCAAACATTTTTAATCCCCGGTCTTGAGAATAATGGATTTAAATTGCATTATGTCTTTTTTTATCGGCGAGAAGCAGTTGGTACTGGAACAAGTTTCGCAGAGTTGATAGAAAGGAGACTGCACCAGTTTCTCAAAGTCAAGTATGAACGAGCGATTATACATCATTCGACGAATCGTGCATCTGAGTGGTATTTACCAGATGTAACGGATTATGAAGAATTTATTGATGATGCATTAATGTTTATTTCGGTACAAAATCCTGTTCCCGAAGAAGCATATCATTTCAAACGGAAAGGTACACGTAGCAAAAAAATAGTTCGCGAACATAAAGATATCTTTTTGAAGAGTCAACCTCCCGAGAAAGTGATTGAACATCGTCATGATTTTATTGCGGCCAAGAAAGAAAAAGCGACAGAAGCATCAACTCGTCCTCAGACGAGACGTGGAAACAAAAAATATTTTATGGACAAACTTGTAAACAGTCCAAAACCAAATACACCTCCCCTAGGCGACAAGTTAACAATCGTTGATATTTATTACCACAGGTCGGCAACTGATTCGTTGCGTATATTCGGAGATTATTATGCACAAATAATAAATAGTCAGACGAGAGATGCGAATAAAACGCCCTCCGGTATTATACTATCGTATACAACCGATAATAGCAATGAAAAGAAATACTTTTCTCATATAAGCCATATATTGGACGCAATGCATGAACTGAATACTATTGAGACATATGGATTATTGCACAATTACAATTATTATCATAATTACCCAATTAAAATAGCCAAACTATTTTTGAATAGAGAGAGTGGGGCAAACTATAAATATGTCCCATCTCTATGTAAATGGTTGTTGGATCGGATTGTCCGTGACACCGAAAATAGATTGTATCGTGCTGTAGATATCAAAACATCTCGTAATAATTATGTGTCTAAGATTGTTTATCACGAAATTCATGAGCAGAACTTTAAGATCAAACGCCCACTAGTTGTAAAAAAGGCCGATCCAATGATTGCTATCAAGCTCACGGTTGATTACCACGATAATATAAAGCACGAGCTAGTAAAATATAAAATAGATAACAGCCCAAACACGACGAATCAACCCGTCATGCGCGATGAAAAGTACGCTTTATTTGATTTTGTCAAATTTAACAAAAACTATTTCAAACAAGATGGTAAGGATGACCCGAAACAATATATCGGCGTTATTTTACAAAAAAAGTGGAATAATGCCACGAATAGCGATACTCAAAAAAAAGAATTTGAATATCAATATGAAATCTTATTTGACAATAACCAAATATGGGAATTCAACACCGAAGAGGTTGACAAAAATTCAAAAAAGTTCGTTAACACGCGTGGTATCCAAACATTTTTAGATAACGCACAGTTCAAGAAAAACGCCATGTATCACTTGTATGAAAGGTACGGAATACCACACCCAGATGTGCAAGCGGCTAGCAGTGCACTTCCTACTCCACGGTTGCGGGTAGCAAGACCTCAAGCATCCACACGCAAGAATAATAGTAAACAGCAGCAGAGTAGACGTAAAGTGTATGGCGACATGCTACGGCGCTCTGCACGATTAGCAACAACTCGCCGGTCTACACGAAAACGCAAAATCCAAAATTAGTTACATATGGAAAGATTCAAAATATTTTTATCCCTCTCTGGTGTACAAAGCGAGTCCAACGTTGTTTCTCCTAGGTTATTATTTTTTTATCTGCAATATAACACTTTAATATCTTAGTTTGATCTTCGCTTTCTTTGTATATATTTTCAATCAAACATTGAAAACTAATTCCAATGTTTGTTTGTTCTAATTTGTCTTTTGTCATTTGTCTTTGATGTCTTCCAATCTCTCGCAAACAGTTCACAAAAAATAACAATCGCATTATGTTCCTTAATGATTCGTGGATGGTTTTATTTGTTGGATTCGTTGCCCATAAATCACGGACCCAATGATTTTCGTATAAATATTTTTCAAACTTATCAAAACCGTCCAGTATCAACAAATGTCTGTGAAACAAAAAATAATCTAAAAATAAATAATTTGCTATTAAATCATTGTTTTTATTTTTATTTTTTCTTACATTTTCGTTGTTTATTTCGGTATTGAAATAATATTTACCGACCACATTGACGGAGGTTGTTGTATCATACAATAACACATGTTTACAATTTTTATAAAATTCAAAACTTGGAATAAATGAGAAAATGTATATCATGATTGATTCTGGTAAATTTAAATTGACAATCATTTGGTTTGTTTTGTTTCCTTTTCTCTTTTTATATTTATTTACTTATTGTGGATTTATTCATCTAATACTATAATAGTGATTTTTAACGCGCTGATATCCGGCTCGTGTGCTGTGTGGTGAGTAATTATATTCAAGCCATAGAGGAGTAAACTTGTTCTGCAAAATATGTGTCGCCCATACTTCACGAATAATACGGATAATATATGCTTGGCGCAATTCTTTCATAACAAATGTAGTGAATCCTCTCCACGACCCATATGGCTTGTGAGTAATGACTTCTTCACGCAAAATAGAGTCTGATAATGTTTTCCAATTTGGATTACTGCGTATTGAAGCGTATGTGATACTTTGGAATGTATTTGTTTTTAAAATAGTTGAAACAAGCAGCTTCAAGTGGGCATTTTCGTTTTCGCTGTTCACCTTCTTGTGAAGGCAAAGGTAAAACTCAGATTGTTGCATGACTCTCTGAGCGTCCTCTTCTGATGGACTAGAGGATTCGTACCAAGGGTCCATTATACCAACGTTGGTAATGTCTATTTCTCATTTTATTAGTTCAATTTTTTTTGACGATATGCCAAATAAAAAATAGGTTAATACCTTGCCGTTGAAGTGCGGGTTTGCTGCCAAAATTACAATCTTTGTTTAAATCATTGGTTATTTTATCAGATCATATAATGCATATTTCATTCATTCTCATACCAAGGTCTAATCATATTTTTGATCATTAGTTTTGAATTTGCGGTCACTAGCCAGCGTAAATGGTCATGCTTCTCCTGCGGAGTTTCTATGTTATTATAGACTTCACTTTGATTCGCAAAATAATTCCCAGGTACCCGCGTAGACCAATGATCTACAATAGCATCAGCAACAGAATCCGGCATCGGATCGGGAGGTTTCTGGGGTTTACACGAGAACTCTTCGCGGCAAAACGGACATGTGTTATTTTGGCGAGCATGCTGTGCAAAACAGTCTGGGCACAATTCATGACCACACCGCAGAGCCACCTGCCCTTGCATAGGTTCCATACAAATTGCGCAATCGCAACTTTCCGGGTCCAGTTCTTTCTCTTTCCCCCCAGATAGTTCTTTGATCGTCTTATTCTGACGTAACATACGAGTTTCGAGGCTACTATTTTTGGTCTTCAAAACACCGAGTTCGTCGCGGAGAGTTTTTATTTCGTGTTTATTTAGTTTTGCCAACCACTCTTTGTTCTTTTTGCGTCGCATGTCGAGCGATCCATCCAAGTTGTACACGAGATTGGGATTCATAGCAGCCATGACTTAAACGGATTTAATTTTTGGTATGCCAAAGGTGTTGCTTGTAGAAGATTCTCACTTTTCATTTCAATTTTTTCTTTATATCGAATACGTTATTTCGTCATAAAAAATAGTAGATTTTGACTTGACCTAGAAATTATGTAAACTGCCATATTGTTATTTAAATTATGTATTAGCTTTATTTTTTTTTTTTATTTTTTATTTTTTTTTGTTTTTGTGTGTGTTATATTTTGGCAAAAAAAAATTGAAATAAATTGGAACACAAACACCTAGCATCATCACCCGAAAGGAAAATTTATTGCACGATGTCTTGTTCTAAGCGTCTCTATGAGAATGAAATAGCCGGTGCTAATGCCATCATCCATGCGTTTGGTAACAATCCGGATTGTTGCTGGGCTATCGCCAAGGCTCTTATGCAATCAGGAAAGTCTAACACCTATATGATGACTGGCGCTGAACTACTAAGACTCAAGAAGGTAAGCGAAATTGTAGTAATCAGTGCTAACGCTGACCGTGCGCTGAAGGAGCAGACCAAGGACACTACGTACTTCTGGCTCGCCTACCGTAAGTATCTCCGTTCCAACGGCATACTTAACGCGGATGAGGCGGATGACTTCACGGGTGATGCGCAAAAGAAGTTTCGTGTTGTCTGGGCTACAGAACTTAAAAAAAATAAAAATAAACTCCACAATGCGCTCGTCATCTGGGAAGAGAGCCATTATGGGCAGAGTCAAGCACAGTTGGTCGACACCTGGTTCAAGTTCCAAGGCATCAGTCCGGATGGCAGCGGTTGTGCCAACGGAAACTTGGTCTTGTCGGTCTCGGCAACGCCATTCAGCGAGTGTATTGACATTGTCAAGCATACCCAAAGCAAGCAGCTAATTTACATAGAGCCTGGATCTAGCTATTTTGGCGTAGAGCAGATGATGGACACTAATGTCATCTTGCCGTTCAACGAAGACGACCTCCCGAACATGCTCGACGAACTTGAATCGTTGCGTTCCGATGGACGAAATGCCGCCATAATTCGTGTCAGTAAACCAGCATTAGAGCGCCGTATCAGGAGTCTCTGTGATGAGAAGGGGATACAGTGTGTGGAGATGAACACCGCCTCTTATGTCAAGGATATTGACTCTATCTTAGGTTCAACTGACGAGCCGATTGTTGTGTTGCTTAAGGATATGCTTCGTATGGGCAAGCGGATTGGGCGTAAAGACCGGCTTCTTTGGTGTCTTGAAACCGCACTCAACGCCAATCACGATACGACCCTTCAAGGTCTAGTGGGGCGATGCTGTGGCTATCTTGAAGGTGGTAGTGGTCCAGAGATCCGCATCTACCTTCCGCAAAAGCAAGTTCAGAACATTGAGGACTGGGGGGCGGAGAAGGCTGGCAAGGCTATGAATGTCAAGAAAGTGGGGAACGCTCGGCGAAACCCTGAGGTTGGAGGGTATGCGACAGTTCCGTTGAAAGTTTTCATTCCAGCCAAGCCCGCCAATACTCCAAAAAAGGAATGTATAAATCGTATTCACACCGTCATGAGGAATGAGCGCGGTAACGACAAGACGGCTGACTATGCAACTGATATCCTGGCTAGTGGCGACACAACGAAGATCTCGTTTCACAAACTGGTTGAGAGTGGGACTTACAAAGGGCTTGCCTACCTTCTAGAAAGGTGCCACACAACCCAAAAACCGCTCGTTTCGCCGAAAACGGCTTGTGGTTGCTTACTAGACCATATCAGAGTGTGGTATACAAGTGAAAATCTGCATGGCGGATATGTATATGTCCAGTACAAGACTGATATTGTACCAGAAAACGTCGATTCGCTAATGGCAGTCGGAAACACAACCGGGCGCGAAATCTTTGCACACAAGCACGAAGATGGAAGTGAAACGCAGCAAAATGGCTCCGCGAATTTCACTCTTGATCCACAGACAGCAGAACATGTGGAAGATATGAAAAATGCCATCGAAGTTATCATTGTGTGGGCACGTGAACTCCGATCGGAACAAGTGACTCCTCCAACGGAAATCACCTCCGATAACAACGGATATTCGTTCACCGGCATCTTGGTGAGTCCAGAAGTGTACGCAGCATTGTGTCCAGGAGGAGCCATCTACGAGCACATCAAAACAAATCATGCTCTCCTTCTCACGTTGAAGAAGAGTCGTGGCCGTCCCCCGGTAGAGTTGCCTGCGGGATATTCACGTCTGGCGGCGATCAAGTGGTGCTGAAGAGTGGAAAGGGAGTGGGATGGGAGTAGGGTGAATTGATTGATATATAATTCTTTTTAATATTTTTTATAAGGGATAATATATCGCATAGTGCAATAAATGCGATACTTCGTCATACAAAATAGTAAAATTATACTTTACATACAAAAATCATCCAAAACGGAATTCAAAAACACCCCAGAAATGAGTTAGAAAAAAAATAAATGAGTTAGAAAAATTAACAACGATTAAAAGCTACATTTTATCTAGAAATTCTGTGTAAAATGTAATTAAAATAGATTTATACCTTTCCGTTAAACTGCATGGTTGCTGTCAAAATTGTATTTATTCACCATTCAAATCTGTTTCACAATAATCAAATGACAAGCGTAGTAATAATCAGTTTTCTCTCCATTCATATCTGTTACTTGAACAATGACTCCCTTGCCATCGTGGGAAGCACAATTGTCTTTTACGACTAACTTATCAGTGGTCGGAATGTTTTTGAATTTTCTATTTCGTTCATAACATTCTTGTCCATCTTTGTTTAATGATACGATAGTTCCAACATTCAGCTCGTTGATATTGTAGGTATTTTCTTGACAATGTTGTTTATTCATTTGGTATATTTTTCGTGATATTCTTATTTGATTTTAATTATATATATATAAAGTGGGATTAAATCCCCTAATAAGAACAAAAAAAAAGGTTAATACCTTGCCACAAACTGCCATGTTTAGCTGCCCTGATTATTTATTTATTTTGTGATTTTTTTTATTTTTATTTTTTTTTATTAGAGGTCTTCCCAACAGTCAGGTACATCCGTGTCCTCTGTAATTTCAAGCTTGTCCGGTAAACAGCCACCCATGTGCGCCAACTGATTTGCTTGTCCACTCTCACATGCCCGGCACTCAACGGATATTTTCACAGGGGTATCCTCCTCGCTGTCCAACTCGCACGCGGATTTGCGGATGAGTTCAGGAGGCGAACTTGGTTGTGGAGATGGTGTCACAATCTTGGCATTTGCTCGCTCTACTTTGCGCTTTTTGTTCATCGTTTTATTGATCTTTGCTGTGAGAGTGCTGTATTCGTTATACATTTTTTGTAGTTTTTTATTTTGCTTGATAGAGAGTCCCGAGTTTGAATTGCCAAGGCACTCAGAAATTTTCATGTGAGCCCGCCGCGAATCTTCCCACTCAATGATAGGCTGGGATAGCGTTGTTGAAGATAGCATCTCTTGGATATCCGTTTGAAGTTTCGCTTGCTGTTCCTGTTGCTTCGGCAGGAGAATGTCCGTTGTAGTGTTGAACTGACTCTTTGTGCTTGGGGTGGTAACCGACTCCTTTTGGGAGGTCGGTTTTTTACCCAACAGCAAAGGTGTCCATACACGTTGGATTCCCTTGCGAGTTGTCTGAATCATGACGTTGTCCTTGAAGAAGAAGCTAGGCTTGGTGAAATACCATACAAAGAAGCAGGTTGCAATGTGAATATTCTGAGAGAGATAGCCCCTTTCTTCACCATCGAACCAACTCTTGACTAGCACCTCAACAAATCTATAGAGTCGTTGGGAGTCGGTCTGAGACTTCGGTAGGGTATCACTCTGTCGCATGTCGTATATCCAAATCTGCTGAGACGAAGACCACTGGCATTCAGAGGACAAATCAGTCAGTTTGTGGAACATACTCCCCAATTTCTCTGACATGAGATACGCAACCTTGTGGATTGGTTCTCGGTTGTCAACGGAACTTGACGTCCAGCACTTGCTCTCGAAGTTCCTAGCACCCACCCTCTTGTCCCACTTTTCAGCGAGTTTGTAGAAGGTGCGCGGAAGGTTCTGCGAGATAGAGGCCATTTTGAACGTTGAAGTTTGTGAGCGCTTGTATCGAATTTTTATTGTGTTGTGCCAAAAGGCGGTTGTTTGTAGTGTGCAATCTGGAAATCCATTTCAATTTTTTTTTTTGAATGAAATTTCGATTGTAATTACATGTATTTGTAAATGAAAAAATTGAAATGCGTTTGAAAACAGTTATTTTGTAAACCAAAAAAATTGAAATGCGTTTGAAAACAGTGATTTTGTAAATCAAAAAAATTGAAATGCGTTTCAATGAGTTTGGAATACTCAAAAAACAAACAGAATAGCGCATTTGATGGATTTCAAATCTGACATCCAGCGGCTTCGGCCTGAAATTCGCAACAAAATCATGTTGTATGCACTCAGCTGCCCACACAATATCAAAAAACAAAAAATTCCCAAGTGGTCAAAATATCGGATTGGGGTTGATGGACCGCGTGGGATCAGAACAAATTCCAAAAACGGATATACTGACATAACTGAATGGAAAACAGGCACAATCTTGAAAACGACACATGACCAGTCCCGCCACAACCATTACATAATGTACAATTATCGCCAACATCCAATTTGTGGGTTTGAAATCATTGTATTTGCGCCCTCAATTGCCAACGAGCTTCACTTCATGAGGCAACCTTACAACGCAGGCCATACCTCTAGATTCGCGGTTCCGTGTAAACAAGTGAAAACTCTTGCACGAGTGAACCAAATCAACGGACGTAGCAAGTTGAAGACGCGTTTGGATTACGTCAAGGCATTCATGAGGTTCTAAATCAATCAAATCCGCACACAGAACACCGACCAAAGTTAAATTTCATTTTTCATTTCATGATTATGCCGTACATTTTAATAGTATTTGGTATTGTCCGTAATCCGTTGAACGGAAAGTCTGAAATTTAGACAGTAATTACATTACTCCAGAAATGAGTAAAAAAAAATAGAAATGAGTGTGAAAACTTAAACCGTGATTGTGTAAATAAAAAATAGGTTTATACCTTGCCATTTTTTATTTTTATTTTTTTTATTTTTTTATTTTTATTTTTTTGTCTTTTGTCTTTGTACTTTACTCAACATCCATCTCAACTTCCTTAGTTTCCGGGTTCCATTCACCTACACAGGTGATAATATCATACTCTGCATCATGAGTCCAGACACTGTTATCTTCCATATCAATGACATAAGTCTTATCATCCCAAAACACTTGGAATTTATCAGGTCCTAGTTTCAACAACGAACCATTCTTCTTCGGGATGCTTTTTTTTTGGGACTCATCCTCGCCGTCACTGATTGGCTCCTCTTGAAGTTCCGCCTCAACCGGCTCAACGGATTTTGTTTCCTCAACCGGCTCAACGGTCTTGGTTTCCACGACCAGCTTAACACTGTTCTTCTCCTTCTTAGCGCGCTTCTTGGAAACTGACTTTTTGGGAGCTGACTTCTTGGGAGCTGGCGTGACGTCTTTCACGCTGGCTTCATCCTCCACCACCGGCTCAACGGGCTTCTCCTCCACCGGCTCAACGGGCTTCTCCTCCACCGGCTCAACGGGCTTCTCCTCCACCGGCTCAACGGACTTCTCCTCCTCCACCGGCTCAACGGACTTCTCCTCCTCCACCGGCTCAACGGACTTCTCCTCCACCGGCTCAACGGGCTTCTTCACCTTCTTAGCACGCTTCTTGGGAGCTGGCTTCTCGCCTTCCACACTGGCTTCATCATCGCTGGAGGTAGAAACCGTCTTCACAGCACGAGAAGCCTTGGATTTGTCAACGGACCAGTACTCCTCAGGAAGAGCAACGCCATATTGCTCAAGGATCTTGGGTTCCACCTCAGCGCGTTCCACCCCACGCTTTTTGAGGTAAGTTCCAAAGGAGATTTCCTTCTTCTTATTAGGGTCCTCGTAACACAGCATAGAGCAAGCAGAGCGGTTCTTAATAGTCCCGTATTTGTGATTTCCCTTGGCACAAGTCTTACAAAAGTCAGACCCCTTAGCAGGGCGGGTTAAGCAAGGGGTGAATAATCCACCATTTACCTTGAGAGACTGACAAGTAGCGCTATAATCGATCTCCGCAAGATACGGAATTACGATTTCAACTTCAACTTCAACTTCAGTTCCCTCGTTCAGTTCCTTCTTCTTGATCTTCAACGGATTCTTCTTGAGGTCCTTGGAGGTCAGGATGTTCTTTGGCTTCGGCGTGTCAGGTTGAACTTCAACTTCAACTTGGAGGTCTTGGACAGTTTTTTTCCCCGGCTCTTCATTCTCATTGACATCGTCGTCACGAGGAACGTTCTTCTTCGGCGACGAAGAACTTTCTTCATCGCCGAAAACTTTGCTCATGATTAGCCGGTGAAGTTCGGCACCGCTTGGAGCTCCCTTGACACCTTGTTCATGCATCACCTCATCGGCAATCTTGCAGAACAAGGACAAGGCAGCTTCCGTGTGGAGCTTTGCGAACGAATCAGCAGAAGTCATGCTTGAGAGAGTAGAAGGACTGGAGAATAGATTTATTCTTTATTGTTTTTTGTTGCTATCCTCAAGTTGTGCCACAAATTTGATTTCAATTTTTTTACAGAAGGGGGTATTTTAAATCTCACAAGACATGAAAACTCGCACTTTTCGTAAAATACGAGTTTTTACTCACACTTTCCGAGATATGCGAGTTTTTGTGCGAAGGGGGCTAAATTAATAACGTGAAAACTCGCATATTTCGAAAAATGCTAGTTTTTACTCACACTTTCCGAAAAATGCGAGTTTTTACTCGCATTTTCCGAAAAATGTTAGTTTTTGTGGGTTCGAATTCGAAAAAATTGATCTTTAATCTGTGTCACAACTTGAGGATAGCAACAAAATCAAAAAAAAACAAGAAAGAGCCCATAAACATGGCAACAAATCACTCCAACAGGATGGTCAACGAACACGAGCGCGAGCTTGCTGACCTAATCGAGCAGCAACAGCGCAAGCTGGACGCTCTAAGAGCAAAACAGGCTGAAGAAAAGAAGGAAGCTAAGGAAAGGCAAATAGCCGATGCTCGCGACTTTGGCCTGCTGGCCGGACATCACGAGGCCATGTACGGTCTCTTCTCGTCCATATTGATTCGAGCGCTGACTCCAATCAGAGAAGGCGGATATGCATTTGCAAACAGTGGGTCTCTCTCTAGAATCTGTGGACACGTCCCTGAAGGTTCGTTCTACAATACGGGCAGTGACGGCTTCCTTAGGAGGATGACGGCGGAAGGGTTGCTTCGACGGGTGACGAAAACAAAAACAACAGGGAAGCAGAGTAGCCACCACTACTACTATGTTGGAATGCAGGGGGACGACGTCGAGAGCTGGACGGAAGAAGTGATAAAGAGTTGGTTGATTTGATAATTATAATGATTTTTTTATTTAATAAGGGATAATTAAAAGGGATAATATATTGCTATTTATTAAATGAAATACCTAGGCGGAAAGCAAAGACTAGGGAAACACATTGCTCCAATACTCCATATTTTGTGGGATTCTAACAGCTGTAACGGATACATTGAGCCGTTTTGTGGTTCTTTGGGCGTGTTTCAGCACATGACTGACCTCACAGGCGCTAAAACCATTATTGCGAATGACTACCACCCAGACTTAATCGCCTTGTGGAAAGAGGTACAAAATGGGACTTTTACCCCGCCAATTTCAGTATCCGAAGAAGAATATAACAAGGCAAAAATGCTGAAATCCCCGAATTCTACAAAGGCATTTATTGGATTTGGAATGAGTTTTGGCGGGCGATATTTTGGCGCATTTGCTAGTAAATACCTTGGCAAAAAAAAAGAAGATTTTTGTAAAGAAATGACAAATAGTCTAAAACGGATCGCACCCAAAATCAGGGCTCCAAGAGTGAAATTTACAAACTCCAAGTATCAGTCATTAAGACCCACCAACAAGTTTATTTATTGCGATCCTCCTTATGAATACAACAAATATCCTATTAAATACCGCACTGATACGAAGCACTATGACGTGTTTGATAACGAAGAGTTTTGGAATATTATGCGGAAATGGTCGAAAACGAATCTTGTTATTATATCTGAAACTAGTGCTCCTCCAGATTTTATAGAAATATGGAATGCTGAAAGGTATAGAAGTGCCGCACAAAGTACGAAAACCCGCTTTAAATCGCAAACCACGCAAACTTTCCAAACAGAGAAGTTGTTTGTTTACAAGAGCAACATACAATTTGTTTCACAACTTGCGACAAATTGAGGGAAAATATCAGAATTTAAATCAATTCGGCCTCCGCTGTTTCTTAAAGTCACTAATAGTAGGTGGATATAAACCCATGAAATTATCATTATTTCTTGGATCGCAAGGCCAAAAGTAATTGTCTGATACTCTGCGAAACCCTAATGCTGTTTCTTGCCTCCATGTTTCTCCATATTTATCGGTGATCGTTAAATTTGTATTTACTGGGCGAAATATCTCTGTTATGGGAATATCTCCATTTAAATTACGGGTTGGTTCGTTAAAATTGTCCATATTTTCCTGGAATATAAACAAAACTGGTTTAAACTTGTTTATTTATCAATTTTTTTAATATGCCATCATATCACAAACCGTGGGGGTTTGTCTTTTGTTAATTTTTATGGAATTGGAAATTATAACTCAAATTTTAGAAAATAACAATAAAATTGAAACCTAACCGCCAGTTGTTATAATACCACCACATAACTAACGCTGATTTTAAAACATGAGCAATTGCGACTTTAATGCTGTGGTGATTGACACCTGGCACAGAAAGACATACCAACAGAGACAAGAAAATAATGAAAAGGACCCCGTTTTTCAAAATGCTATGAAAGCGGCACGCAGAAAACACATTTGTCGTATTTGTAAAACATATCCTGGAGATGAATCTTATACATTTGGATTGTGGCAAAACGGGAATTACACGTGTTTTGATTGCATTTGATAAAGTCATATAAATACACACAAATACACACAAATATAAATTTACATCAATCATATTTTTTTTCAACTTATCTCTGTTCAAAAAAAATTGATGTTCCAACTTATCTCTGTTCAAAAAAAAATTGAAATGGAAACAACTCAAACACATAGAAGGCATTCAGCAAGAACCTCAGTTCTTACATACTCTACTACACTACAAAATCATGGATTCCAACAACAACGTTATTGCCATTCCTTCGGTTTGCCTTCCGCGGGTTTACCACAAGTTTGACGCTAACTACATTGAGAGCATCTTCTGTGAGCTATTCGGACCAAACATGTATGGCAACAGCTGTGTTGACAAAGTCGATATGATATCAAGGACGGATCGCAACACCGGCGAACCATTTCACGTTGTATTCATTCACTTTTCGGACCACATGTATCACTCGGATTATTTGAGCGATTTTGCGGAACGGATTCACAATGACGAAGAGGTCAAGATCCAATACAACGCACCTTGGTTCTGGAAAGTTCGCAAGAACAAGGCTGCAGCCCGCAAGCAGGAGGTTCGCACTGGACCTCGCATTATGAGCCGCAAAGATGAGGAAGAACTTATGACAAAGCAGCGCGAAATTATCAAGGAACGCAATACCAAAACCGATGTTGGACAGACCCCTCCTGCTGTGGTCTCAAGCGCTTCACCACTAAATTCGCCGGCGACGTCATCATCTAATTCCAGGAAGAGTTGGGCTGACATGGAGGAGGAGGAGGAGAAGGAGAAAGAGTAACTTACAAATACAAAACTACAAAAAGACAAAAAGACAAAAAGAAAAAAATACACAAATACAAAACTACAAAAAGAGAAAAAGAGAAAAAGAAAAAAATAC